>WNFV01021995.1_pt1 | contig 14429 bp, 13 predicted proteins | sample 5400101 | NCBI WGS metagenome assembly WNFV01 (sample SAMN13153361, study PRJNA577476) | soil metagenome | isolation source: 115 cm soil or saprolite under grassland replicate 1 | place: USA:California | collected 2016-06-15 | reverse complement strand
GACGTGCGGGTGGTGTCTGAGGACGGCGAACTGCTCCGGCACCTGACCCTCGACCCGAACCGCGACTACCAGCCCCAAGGATGACCCGGGTGGCTACGATGTCCCGAGACATCCGTCCACGATGTCCCGAGACATCACATCGTGCCCCGGGGAGGATTCGAACCCCCGACCCGCTGCTTAGAAGGCAGCCGCTCTATCCCCTGAGCTACCGGGGCCTATCTACCTGGGGAAATGATATTTCCGGCCATGCCACAGCGTTCCGACAGTAGCTAACCTCCGCTTCCGTGGAGCGCCAAACCGTCCCGATCATAGGCGACCTGGAGACGCTGGTCCCCTCGTTCGTCCGCGCCTGCCGTGCCAGACATCTCTCGTCCAACACGATCCGGTCCTACATCGAAGCGGCCATCGCGCTGATCAAGTTCCTCGATGAGCGAGGGATGCCAGTGACCGTCACTGCGATCCGTCGAGAGCACGTCGAGGCGTTCATCGTTGACCAGCTTGAGCTCGCGGGTGGCTTCCGCACGATCTCCTCGACCTCCAGGGTGAAGCCGGGGAGTTGAGCCGACCGGAGCATGTCACAGCGACCGACCAGGGTCGGGGTCCCGACGGAGCCGACCGACGATGCACCGGATTAGTCAGCCGAGCGACTCGGCGGCCGACCCAATGAGCGGTATACGCCAGGCGAGGTGGCAACCGTTCTGGTCCTCGAAGGTACACTTCATGACAGTAAGTCCGTCCTCGATCTCGGGAAGAGGCTCGGCAACAGATGGCCGCCAAGTTGAGCTGCGACCTCGAACATCGAAGGCGCGTTCCTGCCACCGTGAAGGTGGAGATTCGCTCGACGCGCGCAGGTCGGCCCGGTCACCCAGTAGTGAGAATCATTGCCCTCTGCGGATCTCACGCACGCAGGTTGCGTGATCTCGGTATCGAGCTCGTCCGCGCGTGAAGCCACGGACTCTGTCCGCCAACCGGAGCGGACGGGAGCCCCATATCGCTCGCTAACGGATTCGGAGTGGCGAACCGGGAGGTCGGACCCTCATGGTGTTGACGCCGAGGCCTCTCTGATGGTTGACCGCCGTGTGTCGGCCGATGCGAAGTACTTCTACCCCGCGGACCTCGACCAGGGGAAGACGTTGCGAGAGGAAGCAGACAAGGGCCAGGCCGAGATCGTGGTGAACGGGGCGGTGACCGAGGTCTCCGAGCAGGAGTTCGTCAGATTGGTTCAAGCCGAGCGGGCAAGTCCCGACGAAGCCACGGTCCTCGACTAACCCTCCCCGCGTGATAACGAGGCGAACGTGATCCGAGTCCTGGGCGCGCTTGCTCTCGCCGTCCTCGTGGCAGGTTGCTCTCGACAGGGCGGCGACGGACCGATCTTGATCGAGTTCTCCGGGGACGACTACATCGTCTACTGCTCCAGGGTGGCCGACGACAGGATCGGCGATCCTGTAGAGATCGACTATTCGGGCAATCGGTTCGGTGAAGGCTCGCGTGCTCACGAGCGGACGATTGTGGGCTTCGATCGCACGGAAGTCCTGGCGGTCTCCTTCGATAAGCCGAAATGCGATGAGCCGATCGGAGGCTGGCTGGCAGCGATCAACCGAAGAACCGTGAGAGTGGATGAGGTTCAACAGATCCTGGATCAGATCCTGCCAACCGAAGCCTCTCCCGACCAGAGGCGGAGCCGAGCGGCGGTCCCAAGGCTGGCCAGGCCGACCATGGGAGGGTCGTGCGGAGGGTCGACGGACCCACCGTGCCCGCCACGACAAGACCAACGAGTTCGGAGCTCTAGGCACTCGCCGGGCTCGATGAGGCCGGGGCCGTCCACGTCACTGTACGGCCGGGCGCGCGGGCTCACGGCGGCCCGGAACGCGCGGTTCACACAGGACTCGTCCGGGGTGGAGGAGGTCGCCGACGCCGGCGACGGCTTCGGGCTCGCGCTCGCCTTGCCCCGCAGATGCCGAAGGGCCGGGCGAACCCGGCCCTTCGGTGCCGACCCGGACGATCAGCCGATGTTGATGCGGCCCTGCATCCAGGGGTGGAACGCGCAGAGGAAGTACAGGGCGGTCCCCGGCGGGGCGGTCACCGTGTACTCCACGCTGCGGCCCGGGAGCAGGATGATCGAGTCGCCGAACCCATCCAGCCCGGGAGTGCCGTTGTCTGTCTTCGGTCCTTCGGCGCCGTGGCGCGCCAGGATCTTCCCGCACGCTCCGACGAAGCACTTCCCAAACGCCTCGCCGAAGGTCTTCGGCACGTCGCCCTGCCGGACGATCGAGAACGTGTGCGGCTCCCGGACGCCGTCGCGGTTGCGCACCGTGAGGTGCCCGCCCGACTTGACGAAGATGATCCCCGGCACGAACCGCTGGGTGCTCTCGATGTACTGGTTCGGCTCGAAGTGGAACTCCCCGCGGATGGTGATCGTCGGCGTGCTCACGTCGGCCGACCCGACCCCCATCCCCACGCCCACCAGGCCGATCGCGAGCGCGGCGACCAGCGCGATGACGATCCGTTTCCGCATCCCCCACTCCTTTCGCTCCGCCGGCCGGACTATCGCACGAGCCGCGGCCGAGGGGAAGGGGTCCGGCCGGATTCCCGCTCAGGATCCCGGCTGGTCGTCGGTGGCCCGGAGGTCCGCGCCCATCGCGTGGTAGCCGCCGTCCACGTGCACGATCTCGGCGGTGATCGCCCGGGCCCAGTCCGACAGCAGGAAGCAGACCGTGCGCGCCACCGGGACGGGGTCCGAGACGTCCCAGGAGAGCGGCGAGCGGCCCTCCCACGCCCTCGCCAGGCCCGTGAACCCCGGGATGCTCTTCGCGGCCATGGTCCGCAGCGGGCCGGCCGAGACCAGGTTCACACGGATCCCGTGGCCTCCGAGGTCGCGCGCCAGGTACCGTGCCACCGACTCCAGAGCCGCCTTGCTGACGCCCATCCAGTCGTAGATCGGCCAGGCGACGGAGGCGTCGAAGTCCAGGGCGACGATCGCCCCGCCGGCCTCGCGCATCAGGGGGAGCATCCCCTCGGCGATCGCCTTCAGCGAGAAGGCGCTGGTGCGGAACGCGGTGGCCGCGCTCTCCCAGGGCGTGCGCAGGAAGTTCCCCCCGAGGGCGTCCTGCGGGGCGAAGGCGATGGCGTGCAGGAACCCGTCCACCGCTCCCCAGCGCCGCTCGAGATCGGCGGCCACCGCTTCGATCTGCCGCTCGTCGTTCGCGTCGAGCTCCAGGACGTCGGCGGGCGCGGGCAGGCGGCGCGCCGTGCGCTCGGTGACGGCCATCGCCCGGCCGAACGACGTGAGCACGATCTCGGCGCCTTCCTCCTGGGCCACCTGCGCCACGGAGTAGGCGATACTGTCGGGCGTCAGCACGCCGGTGACCAGTAGCCGCTTCCCCTCCAGCAGCATCGGCCCATGCTACCGATCCGCCCCCGCCCCGGCCGAGCGACCGGCCGGGCGGCTACGATCTGACGGTCCCAATGTCCGATCCGACGAGCGACCGTTTCCTGCGCGCGTGCCGCCGCGAGCCCGTGGACCGCACCCCGGTCTGGTACATGCGCCAGGCGGGCCGCTACCTGCCCGAGTACCGCAGGATCCGCGAGTCGCACGACGTGCTCGAGATCTGCCGCACCCCGGACCTGGCCGTGGCGGTGTCCCTGCAGCCCGTCCGGCGGCTCGGCGTGGACGCGGCGATCCTGTTCTCCGACATCATGGTCCCGGTGCAGGCCATGGGGATCGACCTGCGCATCGACCCCGACGTCGGCCCGGTGATCCCGCAGCCCGTTCGCGCCGCTGCCGACCTGCGCCGCCTGCGGCCCCTCGACCCGGAGGGCGACGTGCCGTTCGTGCTCGAGGCGGTGCGGGCGCTTGCCGCCGAGGCCGGGGTGCCCGTGATCGGGTTCGCCGGCGCCCCGTTCACGCTGGCGAGCTACCTGGTCGAGGGTGGGCCGTCGCGGACGCATCCCCGGACGAAGGCGCTGATGCTCGGCGAACCCGAGCTGTGGGACGCGTTGATGTCCCGGCTGGGGGAGTCGGTGCTCGCCTACCTCCGCGCGCAGGTGGCGGCCGGCGCGCGCGCCGTGCAGCTCTTCGACTCCTGGGCCGGGGCGCTCTCACTGGACGACTACCGCGAGCGGGTGCTGCCGGCAAGCGCGCGCATCCTGGCCGGGCTGGCCGACCTCGGCGTGCCGCGGATCCACTTCGGGGTGAACGCCGGGCACCTGCTGGAGGCCCTGCGCGACGCGGGGGCCGAGGTGGTCGGCGTCGACTGGCGCACCCCGCTCGACGAGGCCCGGGCGCGGCTGGGCGAAGCGACGGCGGTGCAGGGGAACCTCGACCCGGCCGACCTGCTCGCGCCGTGGCCGGTCCTCGAGGCGCGGGCGCTCGACCTCCTCGCGCGCGCGGGCGAGGGGACCGGGCACGTGTTCAACCTCGGCCACGGTGTCCTCCCGCAGACGAATCCCGACGCGCTGGCCCGGCTGACGGCGTTGGTGCACGAGCGCACCGTCCGCCCGGCCGTCAGAGGGGCGGTCCGGTGACCCGCACGCTCGGCCTGCTGGTCATGTCCTACGGCACGGCCCGGGACCTCGACGACGTCGAGGCCTACTACACGCACATCCGCGGCGGCCGCGCACCGGCCCCGGAGCTCGTGGATGAGCTCCGCGAACGGTACCGGGCGATCGGGGGCCGTTCCCCCCTCCTGCAGATCACCGACGCGCAGATCCGGGCGCTCGAGGCCGCGCTGAACGCCGGCCCGCCACCGGGCACCGCGTTCCGCGCCTGGGGCGGCATGAAGCACCAGTCCCCGTACATCGAGGACGCCGTCGCGGCCATGGCGGCCGACGGCGTGCGCGAGGGGATCGGGCTGGTGCTCGCGCCGCACTACGCGGGGATGAGCGTCGGCGAGTACCAGCGCCGGGCGCGAGAGGCGGGGGAGGCGCACGGCGTGCGGTTCGCCTTCGTCGACTCGTACCACGACCATCCGGGGTTCGTGGCCTTCGTCGCGGAGCGGGTGCGGGAGGCGCTCGATCGGCTCCCGCCCGGCGTCCGCGACGGTGCGCCGGTCGTCTTCTCGGCCCACAGCCTGCCCGAGCGCATCGTGGCCGGGGGCGATCCGTACCCGAAGCAGCTCCAGGAGACCGCCGACGCCGTTGCGGCCCGTCTCGGCCTGCGGAGCTACCTGACGGCCTGGCAGAGCGCCGGCAGGACGCCGGAGCCGTGGCTCGGTCCCGACCTGGTCGAGGTGCTGCGGGACCTGGCCGGCCAGGGATGCACGGCCGTCGTATCGTGCCCGGTGGGGTTCGTGGCAGACCACCTCGAGGTGCTGTTCGATGTGGACGTCGAGGCGCAGGGCGCGGCCCGGCAGGCCGGGCTGATCCTGGTGCGGACCCGCTCCCCGAACGACGACCCGGCGTTCATCGCGGTGCTCGCCGACGTGGTCCGGGAGCGGCTGGCGAGGGGGGACGCATGAGCGAGCCGGTCACCTACACGTACTTTCCGGTGTTCCGGGCCCGCCCGGGGCTGCGCGACCTGGGGACCGAGGGCATCGAGGCAGCGCGGGAGGTCGAGCGCCTGGAGAAGGAATGGGCCGACCGGGTCGACGTGCGCGGGCACTACTCGACCGTGGGCTTCCGCCCGGACGCGGACCTGATGCTCTGGTGGGTGGCGCACTCAGCGGACGACCTCCAGGGCCTGCTCGCCGCGGTGCAGCGCACGCCGCTCGGCCGCCACCTCGACCTGACCCACGCATTCATGGGCGTCCACCGCCCACCGGAGGTGGCGAAGGACCACGTCCCCGCGTTCCTGCGCGGCGAGGCCCCGAAGCGCTACCTCTGCGTGTACCCCTTCGACCGGTCCTACGAGTGGTACCTCCTCCCGCGCGAGGAGCGCGCCGACCTGCTCCGCGAGCACGGCGAGATGGGGCGGGAGTTCCCGGACGTGCTGGCGAACACCACGAGCAACTTCGGGATCGGCGACTGGGAGGGAAGGAGCTCCCGGACGCGGTGAGAGACCTCGTCTGATCCTCAGACGGGTGGGGTGGCCGGCCCGATCTGCGCCGGCGACACCGGGCCGAGCTCGTCGGGGATCCAGAACTCCACCGTGGTCCCGGCGCCGGGCTCCGACTCCACCCGCCACCATCCGCCGGCCATCTCCGCCCGCTCCCACATCGAGTGGATCCCGAGGTGTTTCGGGTCGGTCGGCTGCTGGCGAGGGTCGAACCCGATCCCGTCGTCGGCGATCCGGACGAGGAACCCATCGTCGCGCTCCTCGAGCTCCACCATCAGCAGGGTCGCCCGGGCGTGCTTGCGGGCATTCGTCAGGGCTTCCTGGGCGATGCGGTACAGGATCACGCGGGTGTCCTGGGCCGGCTCGCGAGCCAGCGAGGTCTCGAGCGTGAACTCGGGGCCGCCGCCGGACTGCTGTTCCTCCAGGTAGGTGCGCAGGGCGGACGCCAGGCCGCGTTCCAGCGTAAGCGGGCGCACCTCGAACAGGAGGTGGCGCAGCCGGCGGATCGACAGGCGCACGGTGTCCTCGATCGCCTTGACGATCTGCAGGCTCTCCGGCTCCCGCAACTGCTTGCGCAAGACGGAGAGGCGCAGCGACACCATGCTCATCACCTGGATCGAGTCGTCGTGGATCCCCTCGGCGATACGCTCCCGCTCGTCCTCCTGAACGCTGACCAGGCGGGCCAGCAGGCTCCGGCGGCGCCGGTCCACCTCCTCGAGGAGGTGGAGGCTCTGCAGCAGCTTCCGCTCGGCGAGCTTGCGCTCGGTGACGTTCTCGTGGGCGACCACCACGCGCACCGGCCCCTCGCCGGGGAACCGTGTGGCGCGCCCGAGGAACCAGCGCTGCTCCGTCTTCGAGTGACAGGGGTACTCGTGCAGGAACTGCGGGCGGTCGCCGCGCATCACGGCGCGGATCCCGGCGGCGAACGCCTGCGCGTCCGCGGCGCCGGGCCCCTCCGCGCGGTCGCACTTGTTCACCGCGAGGATCGTGCCGTCCTCGTCGAGGATGGCGACGTGCGCCGACAGGGCGGAGAGCGCGGACAGCGCGAACTGGCGGGACTCGCGGAGCGATCGCTCGGCCCGCACCCGGTGCGTGACGTCGCGGAAGCTCCACACCCGGCCGACAACCTCGTCGCCCAGGCGCTGCGGCAGTGACTGCCGCTCGATCACCCGCCCATCCTTGAACCGGATCAGGTCGTAGCTGAAGGTCTCGGGCGCGCTGTAGACCTCGTGCACCTTGCGCAGGAACTCCTGCGAGTCCTGCAGCTGGTCGGTGACGAAGCGCAGCGCCTCCTCGTCGTCACCGCGCTCCAGGAGCTCGTGCGGCAGGTTCCACATCCGGACGAAGCGGTCGTTGTAGCCGAGGATCCGGCCGTCGGTCCCGACGACGAGGATCCCGTCGGCCGTCGCGTCGAGCGTCGCCTGCAGCAGGGAGAGCGAGCGCTCCAGCTCGCGGTCGCCCGCGGCATTCGCCGCCTCCCCCCGCGCGGGCACCATCTCCGGCGCCTCCGCGGGGACCGTGACGAGCAGGGCCGGACGGCCCTCGAACGAGACGCGCCGCGCGCCGGCGAGGCGGGGGTCATCGGCTGTCCAGACCTGGTCCGCGCGCATCGCCACGAGCTCGATCCAGGCGACCCCGAGCTCACCGAGCGCCGCGTCGTTCGCGTCCAGGAACGTCAGAGTGTCCGCGTCGACGATCCACATCGGGACCGCAGCGCTGCGAAAGGCAGAGCGGTATCCGTCCTCCGGGTCCTCGGCCGACACGGGGAAGTGCGTGGTGCGAGGGGTTCGTTCGGGCGTGCTCATCCGGGCCAGTTCCTCTCCGCCGATAGCGTACCCGGTTCTCCCGGCCTCGCCGGTTCGGGGCGCGGACCGCCGGCCGTGGCCGAGGACTAGGACGGTCGCGAGGCGAGCCGCATCAGGAAGGTCGCGCCGAGCACCAGGGCGAACCCGGTCAGGACCCAGGCGGACGCCGGACCCCCGGTCCGCGGCAGGCCGCCGCCGGTCGTGCCCCCGGTGGTGGTCCCGCCCGTGCTCGTCCCGCCGGTCTGCCCCGTGGTCGTGGCGGTCGGCGGGGTGCTCGTCCCCGCCGTGGTGGCCCCCGGTGTGGTCGTCGTGGCGGTTGCCGTCGGCGACGCGGTGGTCGTGGCCGGCGTGGTGGTCGTCGGGGGTGTGGTTGTCGTCGGGTGCGTGGTGGTCGTCGGCGTGGACGGCTGGGCGCTGGGCTTGCCCTCCTCGCGCTTCACCAGGAAGGCGACGACGCCACCACCCAACACGACGGCGATCAGTATGGCGAGCGGCAGCGCGCCCCGTCTCGCTCCAGGCACAACCGTCCTTCCCCGATCTGGCGCCGCCCCGGAGGGCAGCGCATTCTACACCCGCCGCTTGGGGCTTACACCGATGTCATTCCGAGCGGGTGAAGGGAATCGAACCCTCGTCACCAGCTTGGAAGGCTGGAGCTCTACCACTGAGCTACACCCGCGTGTGCCGACCCTGGACGGCACAGGGTATCAGTAGCATGGGCGGGTGCTGGTCCGGTTTCTCGTCGCGGACGTCTTCGCCGAGCGGCCGTTCGCGGGGAACCAGCTGTGCGTGGTCCCCGACGGCGACGCCGTCCCGGAAGGGCTGATGCCGGCGCTCGCGTCGGAGATCGGCTTCTCGGAGACCACCTTCGTCACCGAGGCGAGTCCCGGGGACTACCGGATGCGGATCTTCACGCCGGCGAAGGAGCTGCCGTTCGCCGGTCACCCCTCGCTCGGCACGGCCTTCTCCCTCGCCTGGCTCGGGCGCGTCGGGGAACGGGTCACCCAGCACGTCGCGGCGGGGGACTATCCGATCGAGGTGGATCTCGTCGCTGGACGGGCGGCGATGGACCAGGGCGTGGCGACGTTCGGACCGGCGGTGGAGGACGGCGCCGCGCTCGCCGCGGCGCTGGGCCTCGATCCGGCGGACCTGCGGGACGACGTCCCCCTCGAGGCGGTGTCGACGGGGAACCGGCAGATCATCGCGCTGGCGACGTCCGAGGACGCCGTGCGGCGGGCGAGCCCCTCGGGGCCGGCGCTCCGGCCGCTGCTGCAGGCGGCCGACGCGGACGGGGTCTACCTGGCCGCGTTCGACGCCAACGGGGGCGCGCTGGCCCGGGCGTTCTTCGCCGACCTCGAGATCGAGGAGGACCCCGCGACGGGCTCGGCCGCCGGGCCGCTCGGTGCGTTCCTCTCCGCGCACGCCGGCCTTGAAGGGTCGCTGACGATCCGTCAGGGCGAGCAGGTGGGCCGCCCGAGCGTCCTCGAGGTCGATGTCGAGCGCACCGCCGCCGGCCAGCGCGTCCGCGTGGCCGGCGGCGTCTTCGTGGTCGCCGAGGGCGCCTTCATGGTTGGCGACACCTGAGTGAGTGTGTCGTACCCCTCGTTACCCTGATCGGGGTGGCCGAGAAGAGACGCTGCGGTCGATGCGGAGCCGTGCTGGTTCGCCAGCTCAAGGATCGGGCGTGCATGGATTGCGGCCAGAAGGGATTTGGAGTCGTCTCCGTAAGATGGGGGTGCCGAGGCTAGAATCGAGCGCTTCGGGGCGTGGCGCAGCTTGGTAGCGCGCGGCGTTTGGGACGCCGAGGTCGGCGGTTCGAATCCGCCCGCCCCGACCGGTCGAAACGGAAGACAGCCGGGATACGATGCCTCGTCGTACCAACGAACCCGCCCCTGTCCAGGCCGCGCGTCGCTGATTGACGAGGTCGGTCTCGAGGGCCCTGCCAAGAATGACCGCGGCCCGGTGTGGGACGACGCCGACCTCCTCGCCGGCTTTCGCGCAGGCTGGCGTTCGGCAGATTTCCACTACGCTCTCGGCGATGCAGTCCACGCTGGAGGAGACCGGGAAGCACACCGTCAGGCTGACGGTCGAGATCGCCCCGGAGGAGTTCGCCCGGGACCTCGACCGGGCCTACCGCCACGTCGCCGAGGAGGTGAAGGTCCCCGGCTTCCGCAAGGGCAAGATCCCGAAGCGGGTGCTCGACGTGCAGGTCGGCAAGGGCCACGTCCTGGAGCACGTCGGTCGAGGACGACAAGCCGCTGCGGTTCACGGCCACCGTCGAGGTCCGACCGCGTCTGGACATCGACGACTACCGCGGCGTGCGGGTCGACATGCCCTCGACCGAGGTTTCCGAAGCGGACGTGGACGAGCAGATCGACCGCCTCCGCGAGCGCTTCGCCGAACTTTCGGTCGTCTCGCATCCGGCCCGCCGGGGCGACTACGTGATCGCCGACATCCGGGCCACCGTCCACGGGGAGGAGATCGCCGAGGTCGGGGGGCGCGACCTGCTCTACGAGGTCGGGTCCGAGGGCCTGGTCCCCCAGCTCGACACCGAGCTCGACGGCAAGCGCGCCGGCGAGATCCTGAAGTTCAACGCGACCCTGCCAGAGCCCTTCGGGGACCGTGCCGGCCAGGAGGTCACGTTCCAGGTCCTGGTCAAGGAGATCAAGGAGAAGGTGCTCCCGAAGGCCGACGACGAGTTCGCCACGACGGCGTCCGAGTTCGACACCATCGAGGAGCTGCGGGCCGACCTGCGCACCCGGCTCGCGGCGGTGAAGGAGGTATCCGCGCGCGCGGAGCTACGCGACCTGGTGCTGCGCGAGCTCATCAACCGGGTGCAGGTGGACCTGCCCGACTCGCTGGTGGACGCCGAGACCGAGCGCCGGGTCCAATCCGCGCGGGAGCGGGCCGAGCGGCAGGGGATCACCCTGGAGCAGGTCCTGCAGGCGGGAGACAGCGACGAGTTGCGGTTCCGTGCCGACGCCCGGGCACACGCGGTCCGGGCGCTGCTGGCCGATCTGGTCCTCGAGGCCGTGGCGCGCAGGGAGGGGCTGCAGGTCGCCGACGAAGAGCTCGACCGCGACGTCAGGGCCATCGCCGAGCAGATGGGCCGGTCGCCGAAGGAGGTGCGCCGGCTGCTGGAGCGCTCCGGCCAGATCACCGAACTGGCCGGTGATATCATCAGGTCGAAGGCGCTCGACCTGCTCGTCGAGCACGCCGACGTCGTCGGCGGGCCGGCGTCGCAGGCATCCGAGCCCGAGGATCCCGAGCAAGGGGCAACGGAAGATGCATGACTATCTGGTTCCGATCGTCATCGAGCAGACCAATCGCGGGGAGCGCTCGTTCGACATCTACTCGCGGCTCCTGAAGGAGCGGATCGTGTTCCTCGGCACGCCGATCGACGACAACGTGTCGAACCTGATCATGGCCCAGTTGCTGCACCTCGAGTCCGAGGACCCCGACAAGGACATCAGCCTGTACATCAACTCGCCTGGCGGCGACATCACGTCGCTGTTCACCGTGTACGACACCATGCAGTACATCAAGCCCGACGTCTCGACCATCGTCATGGGTCAGGCGGCGTCGGCGGCCGCGGTGCTCCTCGCCGCCGGGGCGAAGGGCAAGCGCTACGCGCTGCCGCACAGCCGGGTGCTGATCCACCAGCCGCACGGCGGCGCGCAGGGCCAAGCCGTCGACATCGAGATTCAGGCGAAGGAGATCCTGCGCTACCGGCAGCTGCTCGACCAGATTCTCTCCGAGCACACCGGCCAGCCGCTCGAGAAGATCTCCCACGACACCGACCGGGACTTCATCATGACCGCCGACCAGGCCAGGGACTACGGGATCGTGGACGAGGTGATCTCCACCCGGAAGGTCCAGGCCGAGCTTGCGGCGGCGGCCGCCAGCGCGTCGTAGAATCGGGCACGGCCGGGACGGGTACCCCGGCCGCCCGAGTTGTAGAGGCCGCGAGGGGCCGGGAGAGGGAGCCGTGGGTGGCCAAGTTCGGTGACAGCGACCTGCTGAAGTGCTCGTTCTGCGGGAAGAGCCAGAAGCAGGTCAAGAAGCTCATCGCCGGTCCCGGCGTCTACATCTGCGACGAGTGCATCGACCTCTGCAACGAGATCATCGAGGAAGAGCTCTCCGAGACCAGCGAGCTGAAGCTCGAGGAGCTTCCGAAGCCGAAGGAGATCTACGCGTTCCTGAACGACTACGTCATCGGGCAGGAACCGGCGAAGAAAGTCCTGTCGGTCGCCGTCTACAACCACTACAAACGCATCCAGGTCGGGGCTTCCGGCGACGACGTCGAGCTGCAGAAGTCGAACATCCTGCTGCTTGGGCCCACAGGGTGCGGCAAGACCCTGCTCGCGCAGACGCTGGCCCGGATGCTGAACGTCCCGTTCGCGATCGCCGACGCCACGGCCCTGACCGAGGCCGGCTACGTCGGTGAAGACGTCGAGAACATCCTGCTCAAGCTGATCCAGGCCGCCGATTACGACGTCAAGAAGGCAGAGACCGGCATCATCTACATCGACGAGGTCGACAAGATCGCCCGCAAGTCGGAGAACCCGTCGATCACCCGCGACGTCTCCGGTGAGGGAGTGCAGCAGGCGCTGCTGAAGATCCTCGAGGGGACCACCGCGAGCGTGCCGCCGCAGGGCGGGCGCAAGCACCCGCACCAGGAGTTCATCCAGATCGACACGACGAACATCCTGTTCATCTGCGGGGGCGCATTCAGCGGGCTGGAGAAGATCATCGAGTCGCGGATCGGCTTCAAGGGGATCGGCTTCGGCGCGGACGTCCGGCGGCCGGAGGAGAAGAACCTCGGAGAGATCCTCGGGCACGTGCTGCCCGAGGACCTCCTGAAGTACGGGCTGATCCCGGAGTTCGTCGGGCGCCTCCCGGTGATCTCCCACGTGCACAACCTCGACCAGCAGGCACTGGTGGACATCCTGACCAAGCCGAAGAACGCCCTGGTCAAGCAGTACCGGAAGTTCTTCGAGTTCGACGGGGTCGAGCTGGAGTTCACGGCCGACGCCCTCGAGGCGGTCGCCGAGCAATGCCAGCTGCGAGGGACCGGGGCCCGCGGGCTGCGGGCGATCCTCGAGGAGGTCCTGCTGAACGTGATGTACGAGTTGCCGTCGCGCAAGGACGTCCGGACGTGCAAGATCGACCGCGACGTCGTGCTCGCAGGGGTCAATCCCACGCTCGTCCCGCGGGTCGAGCAGGCGGCCCACCCCCGCCAGCGCCGCGAGCGCTCCGCCTAGCTCAGGGCCGGTTCAGCGTGAAAGAGAAGGTCGATCCCTCGCCGGGCTCGCTGACCACCCACAGACGGCCGCCGTACAGCTCGGCGTAGCGGCGCGCGATCGCCAGCCCGAGACCCGTCCCGCGGTTCCCATTCGTGGAGGGGGATCGGTAGAAGCGGTCGAAGATCCGCTCCTGCTCGTGCCGCGGGATGCCCGTCCCGTGGTCGCGCACGGAGACCGTCACGCGTCGCCCCGTCCAGCGCGCGGCGACGTGGATGGGCGAGCCGGCGGGAGAGTACTTGGCGGCGTTCGTCAGCAGGTTGCCGAAGATGCGCTCCAGCCCGAAGGCGTCGATCTCCACCTCGAGCCCCGGTGGGACCTCGACCGTGACCCGCGATCCGTCGATCGCCGGCCCGTGGCGCTGCACGGTGGACAGGACCGCCTCGCGGAGATCCACCCGTGCCCCAGGGACCGCCTCGATGCGGTGTCCCTCCAGGCGCGAGAAGTCGAGGAGCTGCTCGATCATGAGCCGGAGCTCGGTGGAGTTCAGAGTGATCCGCTCGACCATCTCCAGCTTCTCGTCGTCGTCCCAGCGAGCCCACCGCCGCACCAGGAGCTCCGAGAAGCCCTCGATCGACGTGAGCGGGGTGCGCAGCTCATGGGAGACCGTGGCGATGAAGTCGGCCTTCAGGCTGTCGAGCTCGCGGAGCCGCTCCAGCGTCGATCGTTCGGTCTCGTGCAGGCGCGCCAGACGGCGGTTCGCCATGCGCTGCTCCCTGGTGGTCACGTGGAGGAGGACCACCAGGAAGAGCGAGACCAGGCCGAACATCGTCAGCGTGAAGGTGTCGAAGCGCGGCGCCCTTGGCTCGAGCGACTGGCCGAGCACGGCGAACCCCACCGAGCCGACCGTGGCGGCGAGCCCCAGCGTGAGTCCGCCGAGCGTGGCGTAGAACGCCGCGATGACGAGCCACGCCAGCAGGGCCACCATGCGCGCCGGCGGGACGAGGGTGAAGAGGGCGTACACGAACACCGTGTCCCCGACCACACCGAGGATCCGCATCCGTGGTCCCCAGCGTGTCTGTCCCACGCGCAGCAGCAGCGCGTAGACGACCAGGACGAGCCCGAGCGCGGCGAGGATCGGGCGACCGTTCTCGACGCGGTTCGGCACGAGGGGCGACAGGACCACCGAGGCGACTGCGAAGCAGACGCGCAGCCAGAAGGTCACGCCCGTCAAGCGCTGCCAGGGCTTGCCCTCCAGGCCGCGTTCCTGGACCGCCTCGCCGAACTCGTGCGCCCGATCGTGCAGGACCTCCCGCACTCTCCTCACGAACGACGACCTCGATTCGTCCGAGGGCAGGATCCGGCGGCGAGCGCCGAGGGCAGGCAAAGCGT
>WNFV01006067.1_pt1 | contig 14431 bp, 13 predicted proteins | sample 5400101 | NCBI WGS metagenome assembly WNFV01 (sample SAMN13153361, study PRJNA577476) | soil metagenome | isolation source: 115 cm soil or saprolite under grassland replicate 1 | place: USA:California | collected 2016-06-15 | reverse complement strand
GAGTACCTACAGGCACACAATGACGACCCGAAACCGTTCGTCTGGACCGCCACCGCCGAGTCCATCCTTGACAAGGTCCGGCGGGGACGAGTCACCCTCGAACAAGTGACAAACCAAAACTGAGACACTGCACTAGGTTCCCGCGATGGCCTGGCGGATCGCGCTGGCCAGGACGGCGAACGTCACGACCGCGAGGGCCAGGACTCCGAGCATCAGCAACGCCTTCACGAGCGGGGACTGCGGCAGGCGCGCGACAGCCAGGTTCGCGATCACGCCGAACGCCCCGATCAGGCCGCCAAGCGCGCCGAACCCGACGAGGACGATGGGGACCAGGGCCAGGATTCGCAGCGGCATGGGGACCGGTGGGCCGGTGCGGTGCTTGAGGCCGTTGATCTCCAGGCTCGGGTACGGGTCGAAGAAACCCCCACGCACCACGGCCTTGACCGTCCCGCCGCCCGCGGCCGGCAGCGCGTACCTGGCCCGGCCGATGCGGGGGGCCGGCCGGCCGCCCACGGTGACGGTGTACCTGCCGGTGAAGTTGTTCGCCTCGACGACGACGGGACCGGCGAGGCCTCTGATCGCCAGCGGTTCACTGCGCACGAGCGAGGATCGTATCGGACCAGGGTTGCCCTCGGAATGTGTGAACGGTCCAGCTCATATGTGAATATCGCTGTACCGTTCTGAACATGGCTGTTCGCACGCTCGGTCGGCGCGGCGCCGTCGCCTCCCTGCTCGACGTCGCGGTCGACGTGCTCGTGGCCGATCCGTCCGCGTCGCTCGCCGAGGTCGCCGAGGCCGCCGGCATCGGCCGCACGACGCTGCACAAGCACTACGCCACGCGGGACGACCTCATGCGTGCCGTCGGCCATCGGGCGATCGACCTGTGGGAGCAGGTGATGGCGGCCGCCGACCGCTCGGAGGCGGACGACGGCAGCCTGCACGCGCTTGCCGAAGCGATGGTGCCGATCGGTCCTCACTTGGCGTTCCTGTGGCGCAACCCGATCTTCGACCACGCCGAGGACATCGGTCGGCGGTGGCGCAGCGTCGAGCCACAGGCGCTGGCCGTGCTCAAACGCGGGCAGGCCCGCGGCGTGCTGCGGCCGGACGTCGCCGACTTCTGGCTGCTCCAGACGTTCTACTCGCTGGTCTATGTCGCGGCCGAGTCGGTCGGCTCCGGACATCTGGCGCCGCGCGACGCACCCGATCTGGTCGTCGAGACGTTCGTGCGCGGGTTGGGCGTACCGCAATCGTGATCCCGTTGTCAGGAAGGACCGCAGCCGTGGGGCAGCTCCGCCAGACTCGCCCACGCGGGTGGGCAACTGGGTGACCACCAGCCACCGCGTCTGCAACCTGGTGTTGCGTGACCGGCGCTCTGGCGTACGCCCGGCGGGCAGCCCGAAGCCCGATCCTTCCGCCGGCGACTTCGACCTGTCGTTCCTCGACATGAACCCACCGGATCACACCCGGTTGCGCCGGCTCGCCCAGCCGGCGTTCAGCTCCAAGCAGACGGCGGGCTACCGGCGGCGCATCGAGGACCGGGTCGGCGACCTGCTCGACCGCGCCGAAGCGGCGGGTGAGTTCGACCTGGTATCCGCATTGGCGTCGCCCTTGCCGATCGCGGTCATTACCGACCTGCTCGGCATCCCCCGATGCCGACGCGGAACGCTTCGCGCGTTTCGCGACCGTCATCGGCGGCGCGATCGACGGCATCAGGTCGCTGTCCCATGCCTCCCGCCTCCAAGGGGCGAACAGGGAGTTGACGGTGCTGTTCAACGAGCTGTTCGAGCTACGGCGCCGCGAGCCGGCCGATGACATCGTCAGCCACGTGGTCGCAGCGGAGGGCGACCAGGTGCAGCCGGACGAGATGCTGCCGATGTGCGTACTGCTGCTGGTCGCCGGCTTTGAGACCACGGTCAACCTGATCGGCAACGCGGTGAACGCGCTGCTCGACCACGCCGAGCAGTGGGAAGGTGCAGCGCATCGCGCGGGTGGCACTGCAGCCACTGGAGCTCGAAGGCCAACCGGTGCGGAAAGGTCAGTTCGTGGTGACGCTGATCGGCGCCGCCAACCGCGACCCGGAGGTGTTCACCGACCCCGACCGGTTCGACATCCACGCGGCTGGCGAGACCAGTACCGGGCGGTTGAGCTGTCCGGAGATCGGCGCCGGGAGGTTATCGCCGCCTACCGGGCCCGCTGGGGCACCGGGCAGGTGCGCCGCCTCTTCGACCAACTGCCCGACCCCGCCGATCACCCCGTGTTCCGCCTCGACCGTCTCTCGTAACGGTCGGCGCGGAAATCGGCTCGTCGCCGGCAGCGTGCTGGCCGAAAGCACCTGGCCGCAACGAGAATCGATACCTGGTGGAACGATGACGGCATGCAGACGTGGGATGCGATCCGGGCGCGGCGCGACGTCCGGCTGTTCGCCGACCGGCGGATAGCTGACCCAGAGCTGGACCGGGTTGTCGAAGCCGGCCGCCGGTCACCATCGTCGCGGAACTGGCAGCCCTGGGACTTCGTCGTCGTCACCGACCGCTCGCAACTTGTGGAGCTGTCGCGGGTCTGGCGCGGCGGGGGACACGTGGCCACGTCAGCGGCCACGATCGCCGTAGTCGGCCCGATCCCGGCCGACAACCACCAGCGCGAGATGCTGTGGTACGACCTCGGCCAGGCGACCATGAGCATCATGATCGAGGCGGCCGACCTGGGGATCGGCAGCGGGCATTCCGTCGTGGCCGATCAGGAGCTGGCGCGGGCGGTGCTCGGGTTCCCGCCAGACCGGTTCTGCGCATGCCTCATCCCGCTCGGCTACCCGGCCGACCGGCCGCTGCGGCCGATCGAGCGGCCCGACCGGCGGCCCTTCGAGGACATCGTCCATCGTGGACAGTGGTAGCCGCGCGATGAGCGACGCGTCCTGGCTCGGCCCCCGCATCGACGTGCGGCCGCTGTTGGCCAAGCAGCAGTCGGTGGTCCTCACGCTCCTCAAGCAGCTCGACACCGACGACTGGGCACGCCCTACCATCTGCCCAGGCTGGACGATCCACGATGTGGCCGCCCGCCAACCGACACGATGGGCAATCACCCGCAGTCCGCAGCCCAACGCGGACGCGTCTGTCGTACTCGACCAAGACACTGCCTGGAGGCTGTGCACCCGAGGCATTTCCCCGAACCAGGCGGCCCGCCAGGCCCACATCGAGGGAAACCAACAGCACACCGACGCCACCCTCAGAGTCGTGTCGATCATCTACTAGCCACAGGATCGACGCCCGGGAGGCGAGTCTTCATCCGCGCCTGGACCCGCGCCGGATCCGTGCGTGGACGACGGGTGCGGCGACCGCGAACGCGACGGCCAGGTAGATCGGCAGGTACTTGACTCCGACCGCGCGACTGAGCACCACCACGCCGATGATGCCGATGATCTCGGACAGCACGATTCCGGTGACGAGTCCGGCGATCAGCCCGATGGCGACCGCTAGCGCCGTCCTCATGCGGTCCTGCTTTCGGTGACCGCCGCGACGGGCGTTTCGTGGGCCGGCGCGTGTTCGAGGGCGATGCGGGGCAGCCGCCGGTTGAGCCACCCGGGCAGCCACCAGGCCCGGGCGCCGAACAGCTGCATCACCGCGGGCACGATCAGGCAGCGGATGACGACGGCGTCGAGGAGCACCGCGACGGCGAGGCCCAGGCCGAACTGTTTGAGCATGCGCCCCGGGTCGAGCAGGAACGAGGCGAAGACCACGACCATGATGGCCGCCGCGGCGGTGACGATGCGGCCGGTGGTGGCCATCCCCTCGCGGATGGCTCCGGGTGCGTCGTGGCCGCGTTCCCAGGCCTCGTGCATGCGGGAGAGCAGGAAGATCTCGTAGTCCATCGAGAGCCCGAAGGCGATCGCGAAGATCATCACCGGAACGAACGCCTCGATCGGGCCCGGCTCAACACCGAGCGGGCCGCCCAGCACGCCGTACTGGAAGACCAGCGTGATGGCGCCCAGCGACGCGCCGACGCTGAGCAGGTTGAGCAGTGCGGCCTTGACCGGGATCAGCAGCGAGCGGAGTACCACCAGCAACAGCAGCGCCGACAGGCCGACGACCACGACAACGAAGAGTGCGAGCCGGGCGGCCACCGCGTCGGCGAAGTCTACGGTTGCCGCGGTGCTGCCACCGACCAGAAACGTCGCGTTGGTGGCCCGGGCCAGCGGCGGCAGCACGTCGGCGCGCAGCCGGGTCACCAGCTCCTGGGTCTTCGCGTCCTGCGGTTTGGAGTCCGGGAAGACAATCAGCGTCGCGGTGCGGGCTTCGCGCGTCGGCAGCGGGGCGGTCACCGCGGCCACGCCGGGCGTACTGGCGAGTGTGCGTTGCGCCGCCGACGCGGCCTGTGCGTCGCCCTCGACCACCACGATCAGGGGGCCATTGAAGCCGGGGCCGAACCCCTGGGCCAGCAGGTCGTAGGCGCGCCGGCTGGTCCGCGACGCGTCGCCGTTCCCCGCGTCGGCAAAGCCCAGGCGCATGCTCGCTACCGGCGCCACGAGGGCCAGCAGCGCGAGCACCGCGACGATCGCGACGGGCCACGGCCGGCGCTGCACGAACGCCGACCAACGCGCCCACCGCGCGCCCTCGCTGAGCCGGCCGCGCTGTGCCTCCTGATTCCGGCCGCTTGACCGCGGACTCCGCTCCGCTCCGTCCGCTGGCGGCCGATGCGCCCGGCGGCGCTCGGCGCGGCGGCGCACCGAACGCTCGATCCGGCCGCCGATGGCGGCCAGCAGCGACGGCAGGAGGGTCAACGAGGCGATCATCGTCATCAGTACGGTCAGCGCGACGGCGACCGCGACACCCTGCAGCGAGCCCAGGCCCAGGGCGACGAGGCCGAGCAGTGCGACGATCACCGTGCAGCCGGCGAAGAACACGGTGCGTCCGGCCGTGTCCAGCGCCCGGCGCACCGCCTCCTCCCGCGGGGCGCCGGCCACCAGCTCGCCGCGGTACCGGGAGAACAGCAGCAGCGCGTAGTCGATGCCGACACCGAGGCCGACCAGGAACATCAGCGGCGTGGTGTAGTCGGCGACCGTCGCCACGTGCGAGGCGAGCACGATCAGTCCCGTCGCGGTGCCCACCGCGAAGATCGCGATCGCGATCGGCAGGCTGGCGGCGATCAGCGAGCCGAACAGCAGCACCAGGATCACCAGCGCGGCGAGCAGGCCAACGCCCTCGGCTGGTCCGCCGCCCTCCGGCTCAGAGCCGGTGACGGGGTCGCCGCCGACCTCCACCCGCAGGCCCTCGCCGGCGGCGGCCCGCGCGGTGTCGATCAGTCGACGGACGTCGCCAGCGGGGATCTCCTCCGCCTGGCCGTCCAATGTGACGGTGGCGAAGCCGATCGTGCCGTCCCGGGAGACCGCCGCCGCATCGGCGTACGGGTCCCTGACATCGACCACGTGCGGCAGGGCCCGTACCTTGTCGAGCATCCCCTCGACACGTTGGCGGGTGGCTGCCGTGGCCAGGCCGCCGGGATCCTGTACCACGATCCGCACGGTGGCACCCGCCTGCGCCGGAGCCCGCTCCCGCAGCGTGTCCAGGGCGCGCTGGGACTCGGTACCCGGTAACGAGAAGTCGTTGTGGTAGTCGCTGCCGATCGCCTGGGCGCCGGTGGTGGCACCGGCCAGGACGACCACCCACATGGCCAGCGCCCACCACCGACGCCGGTACGACCAACCGGCGAGACGCTCGAACACGCTCGCCGGCCGGCGGGTGATGCACCGGTGAGACTCGGTCATGCTGGCGACCTCCGCGAGAGCTGGTCTGGTACCGCAGCGACGCTAGGAGTGCCGGCCATCCGCTCGAAACGCGCTGGAGGGTGATCTCGCCGTCCCACCAGAGGGATACGGCGGATACCCACGCAGGGTGATGGGCGGTGGTGCCAGCCGCCGTACGCTGAGCACCGTGACGCGCCGCAACACAGCCATCGACCTGGGCATCGCGGTGCTGGTGCTCGGCCTGTCGCTGGGGGTGCTGGCTTCCGGCGGCCTCGGAACACCGGATCCGCGTTCCCGCGCCCTCGACGGCGTCGGCATCCTGTTAGCCGCTGCCGCGGCTGTGCCGCTGATCGCGTGGCGGCGCGCACCGCTGGTCGCGTTCACCGCGACGTCCCTGGCGAACCTCGCCCTGATGGGCCTGGACTACCCGGTCGACGTTCCGTTCGGCCCGGTGGTCGCCTTGTACGCCGTGGCCGTCGCCCACAGCGGGGACGCTCGTCCCGTGCGGCGGACGGCCGCACTGCTGGCGGCCGGCGCCTTCATCGCCGCCACCGTTGCCGTGCTGACGGTCGGCGGCCACCAGCTCCGCGGGACGCTACCGGGGTTGGTGTTCTGGGCCCTGATCCTCGCCGGGGTGTGGATCGCCGGCGCGCACACCCGGCTGCGCCGCGAGCGCATCGGCGAGCTGGAGGAGCGGGCGGCGCGGACCGAGCGCGAGACGGTACGGGAGCGGCGCCTGGCGGCCGCCGAAGAGCGCACCCGCATCGCCCGTGAGCTGCACGACTCGGCCGGCCACGCGATCAACGTGATCCTCGTCCAGGCCGGTGCGGCCCGCCTCTTGCACGTCCGCGACCCCGAGGGCTCCCGCCGGGCTATCTCCACCATCGAGGAGGTGGCCCGCGCCACGGTGGGCGAGATCGACCAGCTGGTACGGGCGTTGCGCGACGACAGCGGCGCCGAGCCGCCGGTACCGGCCGATCCCGCGGCACTGGACGAGCTGCTGGATCACCATCGCGCCAGCGGCCTCACCCTCACCACCAACCTGCGCGGCCAGCGCCGAGGGCTGCCCCGCAGCGTCAGCTGGGCGGCGTACCGCATCCTGCAGGAGGCGCTGACCAACGCGGTACGCCACGGCCGGGGCAGCGCCGAGGTGGCCGTCAGCTTCCAGCCGGACGCTGTCGAGATCACCGTGACCAACCCGACCGCGGGCGGCACGCCGTTGGCTAGCGAGCCGTCCGGTGACGAGCCCTCCGGTGGCGGGCACGGCATCGTCGGGATGCGCGAACGCGCCACGCTGCTCGGCGGCACCCTTCACACGCATGCCGGCCACGGCACCTTCCGGCTACACGCTCGCCTTCCACTCACGAAGGCCGCTCCGTGACATCGCTGCGCGTCCTGATCGTCGACGACGATGACCTCATGCGCGCCGGGCTGCGAGCCGTACTCTCCAGCGACGAGAGCGTCCAGGTGGTGGCCGAGGCCGCCGACGGCCACGAGGCTGTCGAACGCACCGCTCTCACGCGGCCCGATGTGGTGTTGATGGACGTACGCATGCCCAACCTGGACGGCATCGCTGCCACCCGCAAGATCATATCCGCCGCGCCAGACACCAGAATCCTTGTCCTCACCACGTTCGAGGACGATGACTACGTCTTCGGAGCACTCACCGCCGGCGCCTCGGGCTTCCTGCTCAAGCGCACCCAGCCCGAGCAGCTGATCGCCGCCATCCATACCGTCGCGGCCGGCGACTCGCTGCTGTCCCCGTCGGTCACCCGCACCGTGATCGACCGCATGACGCGCCACCCGCGACCCGACCCCTCCGCCGAGCGGCGGCTGCGCCAGCTCACCCCGCGCGAGCGGGAAGTGCTCAAGCTCGTCGCGCGCGGGCTGTCCAACAGCGAGATCGCCGCCGTCCTCGTGGTCGAGGAGTCGACCATCAAGACCCACATGAAACGGATCCTCGCCAAGCTCGACCTCCGCGACCGCGTGCAGGCCGTCGTGCTGGCGTATGAGACCGGATTGGTACAGCCGGGCGGGATTGCCGGTGGACAATATTGACCATGAAGGGCGACCGGGTCGAGATTGTGGTGGATGCTGGCGGTGACTCGCGGACCTACGAGATCAGCGCGACCCGGGCCGGCCGCCGGGTCGAGGTGTCGATCGTCCGCAACGTCGTCACCGTCGCCGAGGTGACCCGCGGCGGGAGCGTGGTACGGACTGCGCGCTTTATGGCCAACCGGGTGCTGGCGCTCGTCGAGTACCCCGCGCAGCGCGCACCGCTGCCCGACGAGCTCGACGCGGAGACCAGACCGGACGCGGTCCCCTGAACCGTCAACGAACAAGCCCGAACGTACCGCTGGCGTTGACTTCGTCAGGCGCGCCCGCGCATGCTGGCCGAACGTCGCGCATCCGATCGGTGCTGCGGAGGAGTTCACGATGTCCGTCAGAAAGCACGCCGGCCGCCGCCTTCGCCTCGTCTTGGTCGGCGCTCTCGCGCCCCTCCTGTCGGTCACCGCTGCGACGCCGGCCCTCGCCGGCCACACGCCGAACCCGGCCAGCGTTGCCATCGCGGGCTCGCTCGACACCGAGATTGGTTGCCCCGGCGACTGGGACCCCGCCTGCCCCAACGCCGACCTCGGATACGACGCGAACGACGATGTGTGGCAGCGTTCCTGGAGCCTTCCCGCTGGCGGGTTCGAGTACAAGGCTGCGCTCAACGACTCGTGGGCTGAGAACTACGGCCTGGGCGCGGTGCAGGACGGCCCGAACGTACCGCTGAGCCTCGGCGGCCCGGCGACCGTCAAGTTCTACTACGACCACAAGAGCCACTGGGTCACCAGTGACCGGAACACGACGATCGCGGTTGCCCCGGGCAGCTTCCAGTCCGAGCTCGGTTGCGCCGCCGACTGGGACCCCGGGTGCCTGCGCTCCTGGCTGCAGGATCCCGATGGCGACGGCGTCTATACGTTCACCACGACGGCGCTGCCGGCGGGAGGGTACGAGGCGAAGGTCGCCCTCCACGAGAGCTGGGACGAGAACTACGGCCAGGGTGGCGTCCGCAACGGCGCCAACATCCCGTTCACCGTACCGGCGGGCGGCGCCAAGGTGGTCTTCCGCTACGACGCGGCAACCCACGTGCTGACCATCAGCGCCGGGCACGCAGCCGATGGCAACGTCGAATGGGACGGCCTGCGCCACGACTCGCGCGACCCGCTGTACCGGACCCCTGGCGGCGCCGTGCCGGCCGGTACCAACGTCATCCTCCGGTTCCGGACGTTCCACGACGACGTCACCGCCGTGAAGACGCGCGTGTACAGCGTCCAGCGGGCCGGCCAGCAGATCCTGCCGATGGAGCGGGCGGCCGCCGGAGTGTCGTGCTACCAGCCGGGGCTTGCGGCCGAGCTGTGCGACTTCTGGCAGGTGACGCTGCCCGACGACATCGTCAAGGGCGTCGACGTGCTGTGGTACCGGTTCATCGTCAGCGACGGCGCCGACACCGACTACTACGCCGACGACACCGCCGCGCTCGACGGCGGCCTCGGCGCCGCCTCCGACGACGCGGTCGACCGCAGCTACGCCCTGTCCATAGTCAAGCCGGGCTTCGAGGCACCGGGCTGGGCTCGCCAGGCGTTCATCTACCAGATCTTTCCCGACCGTTTCCGCAGCGGCCGGGCCAACAACGACCCGAAGACCGGCGATGTCCGGTACGACGATCCGGTCATCAGCCTGCCGTGGGGCGTGAAGCCCGAGGGCTACTGCCGGAACTACGCCGATGGCGCGACGAACTGCCCCTGGCGCTTCGACGACACGCCGCCCGCGTCGAGCCCCACGAAGGAGCAGCCGCGCGGGCGCGACTACTTCGGCGGCGACCTCAAGGGTGTCGACCAGCAGGTGGACTACCTGGCCAACCTTGGCGTCACCGCCATCTACCTCAACCCGATCTTCGACGCCGGCTCGAACCATTCCTACGACACGCAGGACTACACGAAGGTCGATCCCTACTTCGGCACGCAGACCGACTTCGACAACCTCGTCAAGCACGCCGGGGAGCGCGGCATCAGGGTCATCCTCGACGGCGTCTTCAACCACCTGTCGTCGGACAGCCCGATCTTCGACCGCTACCACCACTACGCGACCGAGGGCGCCTGTGAGTCGCCCAGCTCGCCGTACCGCTCGTGGTTCTACTTCCAGGCGGTACCCGCGGGGACCGGCACCTGCGCGGGCAACGACGGCACGCCGCTGGCCGCCACGTACACCGGCTGGTTCGGGTTCGACTCGATCCCGGTCATCCGCAAGACCGACAGCAAGGTCCAAGCCTTCTTCCTGACCGACGCCGACAGTATCGCCCGGCGCTGGCTGGTGGCTGGCGCGGGCGGCTGGCGGATGGACGTTTCGGGCGACCCGTCGTTCCCCGCGGGCTACTGGGAGACGTTCCGGGAGGTCGTCAAGCAGACCCGCCCCGACGCGCTGACGGTCAGCGAGACGTGGCAGAAGGACTCGACCCTGCTGCGGATGCTGCTCGGCGACCGCCTCGACACGACAATGAACTACCGGCTGCGCGACGCGGTGATCGGCTTCCTGGCGCCAGGAAGCTTCGATGCCAAGGGCTTCCCGGACAGCGGGTACGTCCTGGAGCCGTCGCAGATCGCCAACCGGCTGCTGTCGGTCCGCGAGGACTACGCCGACGCCGCCTACTACTCGCTGATGAACCTGCTCGACAGCCACGACACAGAGCGTCTCCTGTGGACGCTCACGCCTGGCGCCGAGACGACCGCCGGCAAGGAGGGCAACGCGGCGAACCTCGCGGCCGGCAAGCGGCGCCTGCAGATCGCGTCCCTGATCCAGTTCACCGTGCCCGGGGCGCCGACGGTGTACTACGGCGACGAGGTCGGGCTGACCGGCGACGACGATCCCGACGACCGGCGTACCTATCCGTGGGCCGACCTCGGCGGCTCGCCCGATACGGCGCTGCTCGACCACTACCGGACGGTGGCGGGTCTGCGGCGTACGACCGGCGCCTTGACCGCGGGGGACTTCCGCATCCTGCTGGCCGACGACGCCAACGACGCGCTCGCGTACGGGCGCAAGACGTCCACGGGCGCGGCGGTCGTCGCCGTCAACCGCGGCGGCGCGGCGCGGACGCTCGTCCTGCCGGTCGCCGGCTACCTGCCCGACGGCGTCCCGTTCACCACGCGCTACGCCGTGGGTAGCGGCGGCTCGACCGGCGCTTCCGTCAGTGGGGGCGCGATCCGGGTCGAGGTACCGGCGAACGGCGCGCTGCTCCTCACGGCCGGGCCGGTCGACCTGGCTCCGCCGGCCGCACCGGGCGGGCTGCGGGTCACCGCCGAGGCGTCCAACGCGGTGTCGCTGGCCTGGAACCCGGTGGCCGGCGCGGCCGGGTACGACGTCTACGCCAGCCCGCTGTCCGGGGGCGGCTTCGTCAAGGCCAACGGCGCACCGGTTGCCGGGACCAGCTTCACCGTCACGGGCCTTGCGAACGCCCGGAAGTACTTCTTCGTCGTGCGCGCCCTCGACGGTGCCGGCAACGCCAGCGGTCCGTCCAATGAGGTCAGTGGGATCCCGCATCTCGTCATCGGCTGGGCGAACCTCCAGTGGCCGCCCAGCATGACGCACACCATCTCGACCACAGCCCGGACCGACACCGCGTACGGCCAGGTCTGGATCGACGGGGTCACCAACCAGCCCGGGCCGGCGCCGAGCCTGCGGGCGCAGCTCGGGTTCGGGCCGGACGGCTCGGATCCGGCGCGGGATCCGTCGTGGACCTGGGTCGACGCCGAGTTCAATGTGGACGCCGGCAACAACGACGAGTTCCGGGCGTCGATGCTCCCCGAGGCGGTCGGGACCTACGACTACGCGTACCGGTACACGGTCACCGGTGGGCGGGACTGGGTGTACGCCGACCTCAACGGGACCGGTGACGGCTACTCGCCGGCCCAGGCGGGCTCGCTCACCGTGGTGTCCAGCGGCGACGTGACGCCGCCGGCGGCGCCGACCGGGCTCGTGGTCAGGTCCGCCTCACCGGCGGGCATCGAGCTGGCCTGGAACCCGGTCACCGATCCCACGCTGTACGGGTACGAGGTCCGCCGGGCTTCGGCATCCGGTGGCCCGTACCAGACGGTCGCCCTGCTGACCGGGACGGCGTACACGGACGCGGCGGTGACCGAGGGCGCCACGTACTACTATGTCGTGCGATCGGTCGACACCTCGTGGAACCGCTCGGGACCGTCCAATGAGGTCAGTGCGACCGCCGAGCTGCGTACGGTGACCCTGGTCTTCACCGTCACCGTGCCGACCTCGACGGACGGCACCGGCCGCTCGGTCTACATCGCCGGGTTCCTCGACCGTCTCGACGGCGGCCTGCCGCAATGGGATCCGGGCGGGGTGGTGCTCGCCCGGGTCGACGCGACACATTGGACGATCACGTTGCGGGGCAAGGAGACGACCCCGATCGAGTACAAGTACACGCTGGGCGACTGGGACCACGTCGAGAAGGGCGCGCCGCCGACCTGCGCGGAGGTGGCCAACCGGCAGCTCACGCTGGCGTACGGCGCGACGGGCACCCAGACGGTCAACGACACGGTGGAGGCCTGGCGGAACGTGGCGCCCTGCGGCAACTGAGAGAAGCCAGACGTAGGCGAAGCGTTGACACGACGCGCCGAAGCGTTGACGTGACGGCGAGACAGGGATACAGTCCCGGCACTGTTAGGAACCTTTCCTATTGATCTCCCTCGCAGGTGTCGATCCCGCCATCGCCGAACCTGGAAGGTGCTCATGCGCATCCGCAAACGTCTGCTCCTCCTCGCCGGTGTGACGTTGGTGGCGGCTGCCGGACTCGCCGTGACGAGCCAGGCGTACGCCGCCAACCTGCTCGCGAACCCCGGCTTCGAGACCGGCACCCTGTCTCCCTGGTCCTGTAGCGGGGGTCTGGGCAGCGTGGTGTCCAGCCCGGTGCACAGCGGCACCCACGCCCTGGCCGGCGCCGCCAACGACTCCGACAATGCGCAGTGCACCCAGACCGTCGCCGTGCAGGCCAACACCGCCTACACCCTGTCGGCCTGGGTACGCGGCAACTACGTCTTCATCGGCGTCACCGGTGGCGCCTCGATCTGGACGCCGTCGGCCACCAGCTACACGCAGCTGAGCGTGTCGTTCACCACCGGCGCGTCACAGACCAGCGCCCAGATCTACCTGCACGGCTGGTACGCGCAGGGCACCTACAACGCCGACGACGTCAGCCTCGACGGCCCAGGCGGCGGGACGGGGGTGCCCGGCACCCCGGGCACGCCGACGGTGACCGGGACGACGTCGAGCTCGATCTCGCTGAGCTGGGGCGCCGCCAGCGGTACGGTCAGCGGCTACCGGGTGTACGAGGGCACGACGGTGCGCGCCACGGTCAGCGGGACCTCGGCGACGATCGGTTCGCTGGCGTCGTGCTCCAGCCACACGTACACGGTGGCGGCGTTCAACTCGGCCGGCGAGTCGGCCAAGAGCGGCAGCGTCACCGGTACCACGAGCGGCTGCGCCGGAGTGCCGGGTACCCCGGGCACGCCGACGGTGACCGGGACGACGTCGAGCTCGATCTCGCTGAGCTGGGGCGCCGCCAGCGGTACGGTCAGCGGCTACCGGGTGTACGAGGGTTCGACGGTGCGCGCCACGGTCAGCGGGACCTCGGCGACGATCGGTTCGCTGGCGTCGTGCTCCAGCCACACGTACACGGTCGCGGCGTTCAACTCCGTCGGCGAGTCGCCCAAGAGCGGCAGCGTCACGGGACGTACCGGCGGCTGCCCCACCGGCGGCAAGATGGCCGCGCCGTACCTGTACGAGGGCTGGGGTGACCCGCCGTCGGTCTCCACGGTGATGTCGGCGACCGGGATCAAGCAGTTCACGATGGCGTTCATGCTCTCCGGCGGCGGCTGCACGCCGGCGTGGGACGGCAACCGGCCGTTGACCGGCGGGGTGGACCAGAGCACGATCAACGCGATCCGGTCCGGCGGTGGCGACGTGGAGATCTCCTTCGGCGGCTGGTCGGGCAACAAGCTCGGCCCGAACTGCAGCAGCGCCAGCGCGCTGGCCGGGGCGTACCAGCAGGTGATCAACGCGTACGGGCTGAAGTTCATCGACATCGACATCGAGAACATCGACGAGTTCGAGAACGAGGCGGTGCAGGACCGGATCCTGGGCGCGTTGAAGATCGTCAAGCAGAACAACCCGGGGATCAAGACGATCATCACGTTCGGCACCAGCACGACCGGGCCGAACTTCTGGGGCACCCGGCTGGTCAACCAGGCCGCGGCGCTGGGCGCCAACATCGACGTGTTCACCATCATGCCGTTCGACTTCGGCGGCGGGTCGGACATGTTCGGCAACACGGTCAACGCGACCAACGGGCTGCGCAATGTGCTCAAGAGCGCGTTCGGCTGGTCGGACGCCACGGCGTACGCCCACATCGGCATCTCCGGGATGAACGGCCTGTCCGACCAGCAGGAGCTGACCTCGCCGTCCATCTGGACGCAGATCCGGGACTGGGCGAACGCGAACCACATCGCCCGGCTGGCGTTCTGGTCGGTCAACCGGGACCGGCCGTGCCCCGGCGGCGGCGTGGTGTCCAACTGCTCGGGCATCAGCCAGAACAACTGGCAGTTCACCCAGATCACCGCCGGGTTCACCGGCTGA
>WNFV01006063.1_pt1 | contig 14436 bp, 11 predicted proteins | sample 5400101 | NCBI WGS metagenome assembly WNFV01 (sample SAMN13153361, study PRJNA577476) | soil metagenome | isolation source: 115 cm soil or saprolite under grassland replicate 1 | place: USA:California | collected 2016-06-15 | reverse complement strand
ATGCGCTTGGTGCTGGAGCGCTCCCAAGCGGCCCGTGCGCTTCGCGCGGCCCGTGACGAGTTCGCAACCGCGGAGGACCGCCACCAAGCCCAGGCGCTCGCCGAGCGCGAACTTGCTGGCGTCGCCCCGGTCGTGCTGGTCCGCGACCACGCCTTCGACGCCCTGCTCTCGGTCGGGCGCAACCCGGCCGGCCCCGCCTCAGGCCTCTCCGAGGAGTGGATCGCGCTCTTCGACTGGTCGCTGCGCCCGCCGCGCCAGCGCACGCTCGGCGACGCCCGCGTCGCCGAGCTGCGCGAGGGGATGCTCGCCCAGGTCGGCACCGCGCTCTTCTCGGGCTCGGGCCGCGACGTCGAGTCGCTCGGGCTCGGGCTCGTCGAGCCGCTCCCCGACCTTCTCGCCCCACCGCCCGACCTGCCGGAGCGGCTCGGGCGTGAGCTGGTGCTCGGCTGCCTGCGCGTGCTCGGGCTCGCCCGCTTCTACGCCCCCGGCGCCCGCCCCGGGCGCGAAGCCGAACAGAACCCACCCAAGGTCCTCCAGGAGTGGCTGAAGGCAGTCGAGGACCGCTGGGGCCTGGAGCGCGACACGCTCAAACGCTGGGCGGGGGAAGCCCTCCCGCAGGCGGGCCAGGTCTGCCAGCGCTGGCTCGTCCAACTTGAACGCTGCCAACTCGCCCAACCCTCGGACAAGCTCTGGGTCTGCGACCGCTGCGGCTGGCGACACGCGCACGGCAACGCCGGCGTCTGCATGCACTGCCGCTCACCGCTGCCCGAGGGCTCGAACCGCAGCGCAGGCGAACTCGAGGACTACTACGCCCAGGTCGCGCGCGACCGGCGCCCGGTCACGCGCCTACACACCGAGGAGCTTACCGGCCAGACCGAGCGCGCCGACGCGGCCGCACGGCAAGCCCGCTTCCAGGGCGTCTTCCTCGCGGAAGAGCCCGAGCTGCCCTCGGGAATCGACGTCCTGTCGGTGACCACGACGATGGAGGCCGGCGTCGACATCGGCTCGCTGCTCGCCGTGCTGATGGCCAACGTCCCGCCGCGGCGCTTCAACTACCAGCAGCGCGTCGGCCGCGCCGGCCGCCGCGGCGACCCGCTGGCCGTCGCGCTCACCGTCGCGCGCGAGCGCTCGCACGACCAGTACTACTTCCAGCGCCCCGAGGCGATCACGACCAAGCCACCACCACCGCCCTACCTTGCGACCGACCGGGTTCCGATCATCGGGCGGGTCGTCGTCCAGGAGGCGCTCCGCCGCGCCTTCGACCGCCTGCCCTCGGTCGTGGCGGCCTTCGAGGGCGGCTCAAACATCCACGGCCACTTCGGCGAGGCACAGGCGTGGCCCGCCCACCGCGAGCACGTGCTGCGCGCGATCGCCGACGAGCGCGACGAGCTCCGCGTCTTCTGCGCCAGCCTCCTCGCTCATGCTCGCGCCGAGACGACGCCCGAGGTGCTGCTGGAGGCGGCGCTCGCCCGGCTCGACGGGGAGGCGACGCGGATCGCCGCGCTCCCCAACGAGCAGCCCGACCTCTCGCAGCGACTCGCCGAGCACGGGCTGTTGCCGATGTTCGGCTTCCCGACCCAGGTGCGCTACCTCTTCACGCAGCTTCCGCGCTCCTCGCACCCGTGGCCGCCAGTGGGGGCAATCGACCGCGACCTGCGCATCGCCGTCTCGGAGTTCGCACCGGGGAACGAGATCGTCGTCGATAAGTTCGTCTACCGCGCGGTCGGCGTCGTCGGCTTCCAACCACAGCCCAACCAGCTGCCACGGCCACTCTCGGACCCGCTCGGGCGCTTGACGCGGGTCGGCCTCTGCGACACCTGCAAGAACATCGACGAGGTATCCGCCGAACGCTGCCGCACCTGCGGCGACCAAGCCCACTACCGCGAGGTCGAACTGTGCTTCCCGGCCGGCTTCCGCGCCGAGTGGGCGCGCGAGCGACGCCGCTACGAGTCCTCACTGGACCGCCTGTCGCGGGCGAGCGTGCCGCGCGTCACGGTCGACACGACGCGGATGGCCCGCCACCAGACCGCGGGCCTGGTCGTCATGGGCGGCCCGACGCGGATCTACTCCGTCAACGACAACCACGGCAGCTGCTTCACCTTCCAGCCTGGCCGCGGCGGGCGCGAGTTCGGCCTCCTCGAGCGCTCACACGCCGCCACCGACTGGCTCGACGACTCGGCCCAGCCGGAAGTCGTCGCGCTCGGCGCCTCGCTCGCGACCGACGTCCTGATCGCCCACGCCGAGCGGCCGCGTTCGGACCGCAGCTCACACTGCCTGCCCGAGGGCACCCCAGCGGCCGCGCTCGTGGCAACCGCGCGTCGCGCTGCCTGGACCTCGCTTGCCTTCGCCTTCCGCATTGCGGCCGCGGTGAAGCTCGACGTGGAGGTCGCCGAACTCGAATGCGGCATCCGCTTCATCCGCGACCCCGGGACTGGACTGCTCACGCCCGAGATCTTCCTCTCGGACGCAATCGAGAATGGCGCCGGCTACGTCTCCTACCTCGCCCGCCCGGACGCGTTCGCCGACCTCGTCGAGCGCGTCGCCGAACTCGCCGCGGGCTGGGAGGCTGGCGAGCACGGCTGCGACACCTCCTGCTACGCCTGCCTGCGCGACTGGACAAACAACCCCTACCACCCCTTGCTGGACTGGCGGCTCGCCGCCGACTGCCTGGAGATCCTCCGCTTTGGGCAGCCGCGGCGTGACCGCTGGACCAAGACGCGCGCGCAGGCGGTCCAGGCGGCGGTCGCCGCCTTCCCCGGCTGGTCCTGCCCCGATCCCCGCGCGGCGGAGCCGCTGATCGAGGGAACGCACGACCGCCCAATCCGGGTGGTTCACCCGCTCGCGAACACCGACGACGAGCTCGCAGACCTCCACGCGACGGTCAATGTCGCGGACGTCTTCAACTTGAACCGCCGACCCGGCGCAATCTACCTGGCCATCTAGAAAGCACGCTTGCCCATAGCGATGAGCCGCTCGTCATCCTAGCCAGGTCGGGCGATTGCATCCCCGAATCTCCTGCCCTAGCCTCATCGAACAGTAGTTCGGATAGAAGGGCGGCGGTGTGGGGCCGCGTTGCTCCTTCTGCGGGGCCTCGACGAAGGGCCGTTCCTCGAGGTGAAGGGCCTGTTCACGGTGCTGATGTGCGCCGGCTGCCAGGCCGCCCACCGCTCCAGCCCTCGCCCCGGGCCGCCCACCACCCGGGGCGAGACGGGGACCCACGACCCCGACCAGCCTGCCGAGCTGCTGGTGCGCCCTGACTTCGGGGAGCCGTGGCTGCAGTGGACCTGCCCGCTGGCCGGCTGCGGCCATCGGGTGATGCTCCCCTGGGAGCTTGAGGGGCACGCGGCGGCCGAGCATACGAGGTGGACGGCGACCTTCCACGCGGAGCAGATGCGGGTCGTCTACCGCCGGGCGTCCGCTCAGGGCTCGGGCGAGGGCTGATCCTCGCCGTCCTCCTGGTGGAACAGGCCGGCCTGCGCCGGCGGCGAGTCGCTGGCGGGCTCGTCATCGATGACCGTCAGGACCTCAACAAACCCGAACGCCGCCCGCAGACGGCGAAGGACCGCGAGCTGGTCGGGGTCGACCGGTGGCACGCAGCCTATGATGCCGGGTTCCCAGTCGCGGTGGCGCAGGTAGGACTTAACTGAGACGCCACCTCCTATGGGCTGGGGTTGGTCGCGCCCGCGGGCCGCGGCCAACGTCACCTGCCAGCTGCGTGGACGCTGCGGCTCGGTTGGACAGCCGCGACATGAGCTCCTGCTCGGGAAAGCGCCAGAGCCGGTCACCAAGCCGAACACCGCCCAGCAGATCCTTGTGCTTGTAGACCCAGCTCACCGAGACGCGCAGCGACTCGGCGACCTCCTCCACCGTGAGATACCGGCTCACCGGGACCCTCCGGGAACAGCCGCCAAGCGCGGCCGGGCTCCCACGGGCGGGGCCGGTCCAGCGGGAGGCCGAACCACGGTCCACAGCAGCGACTCGGCGATGCGCTCACTGGGCACGCCCGCGGCATCAAGACGCTCAAGCAGACCGGCGAGCAGCATGCCGCCGAGGCAGGCCGTGCCGCCCGGGCGACCTTCCGGGAGGCAGACGACCTGCTGCCGCAGGCCGGGCAGCAGCACGCCGGCAAGGCCAACCATCCACGCCCCGCGGCACCGACGAGCCCGCCCGACAAGCGCGACCAGCGCGGCACGCTGCACGGCGACGCCGGTGGCCGGATGGAACAGGATGGCCCGCAGGTCCCAGAGCCTGATCGAACGGACCGCCAGGCCGACGCTGCGACCATCCAAGGAAAGCGGCTGCGGGCCGGCCGTCAGGAGGCGAAACGTCGTCTCGAGCGTGTCCAACGGCGAGCGGTCGGAATGGCACATGGGCGGCTCCCCGATGCGTGCGGGTAATGCAGCCGCCATCCAGGCAGAGGCCCCTCACCGACACCCTCGCGCCCAACCGGGCGACACCGGCTATCGCGGTCCGGGAGCCCATGCCCGACGGCAGGGCATCGGTGGCCGACCGCGTAGCTGCCACGACACGCAGTGGATAACCGAGGGCAAACATCCAGGGTGGTGCGGCAGACTCCATGACGCCATCACCCACCCTGACGAGGAGCCCATCATGATCCGACTCCGGCGCGAGCGCGCCCGGCCCCCCGCCGAGCCTTGCCCGCCCGACCTGGGCTGGGCAGCATTGCGGCCGCAGTCGGTCGAGGGCGTGCACTTGCTGTTCTTGAACCGCCCGCCCGACGACATCCCGCCCGACGACGGCGGCGCGACCATCGTGCCCGCGTCGTCCCTGGGGTGGATGCCTGGCCTGGTCGGCAGCGTCGACCGGGGCGGCTCCCGCCAGCTGTGGGGGGCTCGGTCACAGCCTGGGCTGCGGGGCGCGCCGCGCTCCTCGCGCGGTCGCAGGGGATGCCGGCGCCTTTGGCGATGCGGGTGAGTTGGCTCTCGCTCAGCCCGGCTTGCTCGGCGAGGTCGCGGAGCGACCGCCGGTTGCCGAGATACTCGTCGGTGAGCCAGTCAAGGTCCACGGTGTGCTGGGAGGACCGACCGATCGGGTGCGACTGGATGCCGATGCGCTGCGCGCGCCGGTAGACGACCGACTTGGGGAGGCCGGTCTCGGCGGCGATCTCTCGGTAGGAGCGTCTGTCACGCCTTAGCCGGCATAGCGCGCGATGATCCGCAATTGCGACGCGCTGGTCAAGAACATGAAGAAGTGGACATAAACCAATTCTGCGGCCGAACAACGATGTCGGCGCTGCCTGGTCGATCGACTCCGTGCCTGCAAACGTGGCGGTGCACCGCTGGGTGGCGAGGACTCCGAGGGCAGATGCCGGACCCTCGTCAACCCCAAGTATCTCGATCAGCGGAAGGCATCCGGCAGCTGGTATGCCAAGGTGATCGCCGATGGCCAGCCTGCCCGAACGAAGACCTCGATGAGCTCGCGGAGCGCGGTCAGTGCTTCCTCGTCCGTGGTGACCAAGTTTCGGTAGTCGGCGAGGTAGCGCTGGATCAGGCTGACGATGAGATCGACGGCCATGCTCTCGTACTGATAGCCCTGGCCGGGCGCCACGGCACGATGCACGGCGAGGAGCACGCGCTTGGGGTCGTGCTCGGCGAGGTGGGCGAGCGTTTCGACCAGCCGGTGAGTGATTCGCGGGTGGTGGACGCGCGCCAGTTGCTCTAGCAGCGGCATTGCGAGGCTGAACAAGTCCGTGTTGGCACGCGAGCTGGGCTCGAGCTGCTGCTCGGAGGCGGTGGCTTGCCGCTCCTGGAGAGCCCCAGATGCGGCGTAGAGCTGGTCGGCCACGGTATCTGCCAACCTCAACGCGCTGTTCCACACGTCGTTGTCGCGCTGCCCGCCAGCGAGCTGCGCTTCGACCGTTGTGACGATCTCCTCGGTCGCCTCGCGAAGCAGGGCGAAGGCCTTGGCGGCAACGGTGTCGCCTTCACGGTCCGTTGCGAGCATGCCCATGGCACGCAGCTGGAAGGCGGCCTGGTGGAATGCCTCCGAGTCGTCGAGGGGGTGGGAGAACCACCGGTTGATGATGCTGGCCGCGGCCGGTTGCTCATAGCGGACGGCGAGCAGCAGCAGGAGTGATGCCGCGACCTCCAGCAGCTCCCCCTTAACAATGGCGTCGTCCTGGCTGTCGGCTGCGTCCCGCCCGTCGACGGCACGCGGCGCAGCGGCTGGGGCTGATGCGGCAAGTGGCCATTGGCCGCTGTCGGCCAGCTCAGCGACCAGACGGTCGACCGCGGCGGCGTCGCGGCCGACAAGCCAGCCGAGCTGGACGAACAGGACCGCCCGGACGTGTGGGTGGGGCTCAGCGAGTAGCCGCTGGCGGGCGAGTTCGAGGCGCTGCTCACCGTCTGGCTCGATGAGGTGCAGGGCTTGCGCGGCGAGCATCCGGGTGACCGGGTCGTAATCACCTAGATGTTGCCGCAGCGCGGCCCGGATCACGGGTGCGTGCGCGCTCGCCTGCCACGCGGGATCCTCAAGCAGACCACGCAGGCCTTGGATCGCCTCGGTGACAGGGCTCGACGTCCAGGCGATCACGGCTGGCCTCCACCGTCGGACCGCCCGCTGGCCGCGCGCCGCAACAGCAGGTCGAGCCAACGTCGCGCGGCGGGGCTGTCGGGAGGGACGGCGACGCCGACGATCGCCGCGGCACGGGCGGTGAGTTCGTCCACGACCTTGGTGAGCGGCCCGGCAAACGGTTCGGCGGCGAGGGTGAGGACCGTTTCGATCTCACCCGGCAACCGGTCGTGTGCCGCCTGCTTGCGCTGCGGGTCCGGGTCGTCGTTTGCGATGGGCACGTCGTCGTAGAGGCTGGCGAGCGCGTTGCGGAGCGGACTGGGGATGTCGGCATCGGCGACTCCTTCGACGACGAGGTAGTCGGCGAAGGTGAAGGCCGCGGAGGAGGCCACGACCTGCATGGGTGGGTGAAGCTCAGGCGGGCCTTTCCCGGCGGCGAGCTCCGCCAGCCGTGCCCGTGCTTGCCCGGTTTGGGCCCGCTCCGGATCGAGGCTGCCGAGCAGCTGGTCGCGTGCGTTGCCGGCGCGCTCTGCCTGTTCGGGGTCCTGGGTGTCGAAGAAGCCCTCGACGGCCAGGATGCGGCCCTCGAGGGCTGCGTGCTCCTCGTTGGTCAGCAGCGGTCCGAGGGCGCGGATCAGCAAACCAGCGGCATACCGGGTGGCGGAGTGGGCGAGCAGCGCCGAGGTGTCCAATAGCGGCAGCAGGCGCCTGCCTAAGCTGTCCGGGAAGTTCGCGCCAGCCTCCAGGAGGCGAGCCCAGACCCCGGCGTGGTGCACGGATTCCACAAGCAGGCGCAACAGCTGATCAAGCGCATCCTGGCCAGGGGTCTCGTCGGCCCGCTCCCCTTGTCCAGCGGCGCTGGCAAGCTCGGCGAGTTGTCGGAGGTGCGCGGCCAGCGAGGCGACCATTGTCGGCGCGGATTGGTGATCGCCGAGCAAGTCAAGTGGTCTGCTGTAGGGCTGCAGGTAGCCCTCGATTGTCTCGAAGGTGATTGGGTAGCGGTGGGGCTCGCCCTCGCCGCCACTCTCAGGGTGGGCTGACGGAGTCTCCACGACGGCCACGAGCGCCCGCACGGCCACGTCGGGCTCGGCGCTGAGCAGCTCGGGGAACCGCCTTGCGAACTCTCCCCGGGTGTGTTGCAGGTCCTGCCTGCGGGTGCTGGTCATCGCCAAGATCGCCGAGCCGAGCAAGGGTGTCGCCTCATCGCGGGTCTCTTCGAACCCTTGCAGTACCTCGGCCGCCTCAGTGGCCAGGGCCGGGGCGACACTAGCGAGCAGGACGATGTTGTCCACATACCGTTGCAGCGCGGCCACGCCCCACACGGCGAGAATCTCCGAGGCGAGGGTGCGCCGCAGCACCGGGCCATGCCGGTCGGGGTCGACGGCGACCGCGGCGACGAGGAACCGGGCGGCACGGTCGGCGAGCTGCTCCCGCGCCGCAGGGTCGGCCATGGCCACCTGCATCAGAGCAGCGGACGCCACCGCACGCTCGGTCGCCCCGGGATCGCCAGGCTGTAGTGGTGCAAGGTCCTCAAGCTGCCACACAAGGCGCACCAGGGTCTGCGCATGCTCGATGTCGTCGGCAGCGGTGAGGATCTCGGCCAGGCGCAGCGCGAGCCACGCGTAGGCGGGCAGCGCGGCGCGCGCCTGCTGCTTGGTGCGCTCGTCGGCGACCGCGAGTGTGCTGGCGATCCAGTCAACCAGGGCGTGCGCAGCCTCGGCGGGCTGTTCTTCGCCTGCAAGCGCGTCGGCCAGGGGTGCAAGGTCACCCGGCGTGGTGATCTCGTGCACCGCGGTGGCGGCGGCGGCCAGCGCCGCGAGCGCGTGCCCACCAGGCACGCTCAGCCCAACCGCGAGCTGCCAGAAGGTCGCATGGCCCGGTTCGGCCTGCCACACGTCCACCAGGTGTAGGTCCAGGCTCGGGCGGGCGAGCACGGCTAGGCTCGGATCCGCGTCAAGCTGCTCACCCAGCCGTGTGAGCTGCTCCTCATCGCCGAGCAGGAGCGCCGCGACAGCAAAGTCGAAAAGGACGTGGTGAGCAAACAGAACACGCCTGCCGCTGCTGGCGAGCAGGCGGCGCGCCGTTTCGCGGAGGACCCCGTCGCGCAGCAACGCCTCGACAACGCCGAGCTCGACAGCGTCAAGCACGCTCACCGCGTCGATCTGGAGGCGGCGACGGTTGATCATCGCCGTGGTGAGCGTGGTGAGCACCAGCACCCGCTGGAGACTGTCACCGTCCTGGGTGACACGGTGCTGCCAATAGCGCTGGAGCAGCTCAAGCTGGGAACGAAGCTGCGCTAGGGACGCCTGGCTCTGCCCAGCAGTGAGCAGCTCGGCGGCCAGGGAGAGGTTGAAAGGGTTGCGCAGCAGTTCTCGCAGCCGCGGGCTGACCCCAAGCAGAAGCCCGGCAAGCTGGGCGCTTGCCGTTGGCAGCACGGCCAGCTCGTCATCGGTGAGGTCGCCGACCAGCAGGTGGCGAACACCGGTCAGCTGGGAGTCCCGCCGCTCTGAAGCGGTCGAGATCGGCGTGCCCTGGAACATGCGCTGCCAGGCAAGGCTGTGGTGCAGGTCGAACTGCCGGATGCTCACGACGACCCGCCAGCGGGTGGGTCGCAAGGCACGAACGAGATCCCCCAGCCAGCGGCTCGCGTCCTGCCCGCGGATCGCGTCCAGCCCATCCAACACGAGTGTCGCCGATGCCGAACCGGTCCAGCCGGTCAGCACGGCCGTCACATCGTTCTCCAGACCAAGCTCGATGCGAGCCTGCCCGGCGCGTCCCGGCAGCGCATCCGCGGTCAACAGGACCACGTCGTCGCCCTGCTCGCGCAGCGTCACAGCGAGGCCGCGCAGCAACGCGGTCTTGCCCGACCCAGGGACACCCGTTACGACCAGGTCGCCGGTGGCGGCGGCCAGCTCGGCGCTGACCGTCCGGGGCAGGCGCACCAGGCCTTGCGGCGTGACCAGGCTGGCGTGCGGCTTGATCGCGTCCAGGTTCGCATCCGTGAGCGCCCGTAGCTGCCGAATGTCGGCCTGCAAGCTCGCAAGGGGTCCGACGGGATGCCCGGCCTGCTCGAGGACTCGAACGAGCTCTTCACGACGGCTCCAGGCACGGGTGGCGGCTAGGTGGTGCGCGTGGGTGAGCAACGTTGCCCATGCGGCCTCAGCATGGTTTGGCCGGTGGAGCACTTGCCGTAGCCGCTCCAGGGCCCGCTCCCGGTCGATCCCCCCATCTTCCACGTCGAGGCTGGTAACCAAGAACACCCGGAGCATGGTTTGCAGTTCGTCGTCGGTTGGCGTACCGCCGAACACCTTGGTCCACTCGCGCCGGAGGTGGGCAAGCGCAGTGTCCAGGACGGCTCGCTGCTGCTTGTTCACCGCGACATCGGTGAGCGCGGTTCCCTGCGGGTGCGAGCGCAGCCGGTCCACGACCTTGGATAGGTACATTCGAATCGGAAGGCTGGCGGTCATGTCGACCGCCAGGACCAGCCGGTCGCGAGCCGGGTCCACTGCCCGAACCCGACCGCGGCCGTCCGGGACCCCATCACGGTACTGCTCGACAACCTGCCGAAGCGCCTCTGCGAACGGCCCATCGGTTGCCCTGATAGCCCGCAGCCCCTGCTTGGCCTGGACGGCGACATACCCGTCGCTGGACGTGAGCGCACCAACGTCGTCGACCGGCTGGGAGGTTTCCGCGCCGACTGCCTCCAGGACGGCCGGCTTGAGCTCCCAAGGCGCTGGCGCCTCCGCGACCACCTGGCTCGCGAGCCATGCGACCACCTGGGCCTGGAACTCCATGCCACCAGCGGCGGCAGCGCCACCCGCGGAGCCCTTCGTGTTTGACGGCATCACTCTCTGATCTGAGCTAACGGATGGATTGCGAGCGAGACTGAAGCGACTATCGTCCGAGCTGGCGACAGGGTAGGTGGCCAATGGCCAGACGGTGGCCATGTTGCCCGGACGTTGGCCATCTTCGCGTGGAACCTACATCTGGGTTAGCCGCCGCCCAGCGGACGGGTCGCGCCAATGAAGCCGGTCCAGTAGACGCGGCGGACCTGGATGGTGGCGCCAGTGTGGGGCGCGTCGATCATCCAGTCGACGCCCGCGGCATCACGGCCGAGGTAGATGGCGACGTGGTGGATCGTGCTGGGGTCGCTGGTGTCGTAGGCCCAAAACAGCAGGTCGCCGACGGCGGGTTCGCCGTGGGTGACGTGCGGACTGGCCAGATACTGCTGGCGTGAGGTCCGGGGGAGCCGCACGCCGGCCTGCTGGTAGGCGCGCATGGTGAACCCCGAGCAGTCGTAGAAGCCGTTGCTACCGTCGCCGCCCCACTGGTAGGGGGTGCCGATCTTGGCATAGGCGAAGCCGATCACCCGGGCGAGCAGGTCACCAGCGGGCAGCTCCAGGGTGGTATCGGCGGCGTAGATGGCCGCCTGGGCGAAGACGTCGCGGACGTAGTCGGCGGTCTCGCAGCGCCGGTCCAAGCTTCTTGGGTGGCCCTTGGGACAGTCGGCCTGATGGGGAATGCCGCCGACCCGCTGCACCGCGCGGGGCCCGACGTGGTAGGCAGCCACCGCCAGCCGCTGGGTGTCGGGGTCCCCGGCGCCGAGCGCGCACAGGTAGTGGGCGGCGCTGAAGATGACGTCGGCGAGGTCGGCGGGGTCGATGGTGCCGTCCTGGTCGGGGTTGCCGTTGACCTTCCACTGCTGCCAGGTCGCCGGCAGGAACTGCGCCATGGTGAAGGCGCCGGAGCGCGGGTTGACAGCGGCGTTGTCGAAGCCGCTTTCGACCTTGAGGACGGCGGCCAGCAGCGGCGGCGGCAGGTCGCAGTAGGCGGGAGCGGCCCGCTGGATGATCGGGACGAGCTCGGCCGGGATCCCTGAGGCCGGGCTGAGCCCGGCCGCCCCGGTCGCACCGCTGAGCGCCGCCACCGCCCCGCCGAGCAGCACCACGGCGGCCAGGCCGAGCGCGGCCAGGACCACGGCGAGCTTGCGCATCTGGCGTCCTTCCTGTCCGGCGTGCCCGCGGTGAGCCTGCAGGGCCGGGCTCACCACGAACCTCACTGCCCGTCCCGGCGGCGCCGGTCGTCGGACAGAGGTGGCAGCCGCGCGGCCTGGCCGCCCGCGGTCGGGAGCGGGGAGTCGCCCGGCTGGGAGCGCCGCGGTGAGGCTGTCAGCAAGCAGCGGCGACCACCGTGCGCCTTGGTGGCGTTGCCGGCCGCCCGCACCAGGCGCAGCCGTCAGGGAGGGCCGGCCGGCGACCGCCGCGGACGTGCCAGGCGCAGATCAAGGGAGGAGAAAGGCATGCGGAGCGTGGCCGCGGCCGTGCTGGCCCAGCCGCAACCGGGCAAGGGGGGCTTCAAGGTCACCTACACGCCGGACTGGAGCCTGTTCGCCCAGGGCGGCGACCTGGCCCAGCTCGGCCTCAACCTGCTCGCCGCGGTCGGGCTGGTCTGCTGCACCGGGTTCTTCGTCTGGGGCGCGATCCTGGCCGCCGGCGGCGTGTCCAGCCAGATCCCCCACAACGTCGCCCGCGGCAAGCAGCAGATGTTCGTCTCGGCCATGTGCGCCCTGGGCATCGGGGTCGGCGCCGTGGTCATCAACACCTTCTTCGCTGCTGGCAGCTCGGCGGCGGGCTGAACCCGAACGCCGGAAGCCAACGGTCGGTGCAGCTCCGACACGACAGGAGGACAGGGTGAGCCTTGGGCGACGAAACACCGAGCCGGGCGCGCCACAGCCGCGGCGACCGCGGCGGCGCTGGCTGATCGCAGTGGCGGCGGTCGCCGTGGTCGCTGGCGGGCTGGTTGCCCAGCCGTGGTCCGGGCCGGGCCCAGCGGCGCCGACGGCGGCGGTGCGCGACGGGGCGGTCGTGATCTGTGATTCCGCCGGAATCGCTGCGCTGCCCGCCCGCTGGGTGGCGGGCGTGCCGGTCGGCTGGCCGCAGACCCGGCAGGGTGCGGTCGGTGCCGCGGCCGGGTACGCGAGGGTCCTGTCAGCGGGGTGGTTTCTGGCCGAAGTGGGCCGCCGGCACCGGGCGCTCGGGGCCATGGGAGCACCGGAGGCGCTGCCGGGGCTGCAGGCGGCCCAGGACGAGGTGGCGGCCGGGATCGCCCGCGGGCCGTTCGGGGCCGGCCTGGCCCGCCGCGGTGTGCGGCCGCTGCTGCGCACCAGCCTGCTCGGCTACCGGCTGGACCGCTACACGCCAGGAGACGCCCGGGTCGCCCTGTGGGCGCTGGTGCTGTACGGCAACGACGGCGGCCTTGCCCCCCAATCGCTGTATGCGACCTCGACCCTGCGGCTGCGGTGGGCCGGGGACTGGAAGCTGGTCGAGGCCGCCACCGTGCCCGGCCCGGTACCGGTGCAGGGGCAGGCCACCCCCAGCGCCGCCGGCGAGCTGCTCCAGGCCGCCGAGCGCTTCAAGGAGTTCGACTATGCGCCGGCCCGCTAGCCTCGGGCTGGCGGCCGCCCTGGCCGGATGCCTGGCCCTGCTGACTCCGCAGGCGGCCCTGGCCGCGCCGCCGCCGCTTCCGCCTCGCGGTCCGGTGCCGTCGTGCGCCAGCGGCCCTGGCGGGCTGATCGGCTGCATCCCAAGCCCGGGTGACCTGCTCAGTGGCGCCGCCCGTACCGCCGGCGGCGGGGTCATGAAGGTGTTCACCGTCTTCTTCACCGACGGCGCCACCTGGTTCCTTGACCGGCTCCAGGAACTCCTGACCGCGGCAGACCGTCCTGATCTGTCGGCCGGCTGGTGGGTGCAGCGGTACAACCTGATGCTGGCGCTGGCTGCGGTGGTGGCCGCCGCCACCCTGCTGCTGGCCCTGATCGACGCGGCCGCCAAGGGCAGCCCCGAGGGCCTTGGCCGCGCCCTGCTGGCCGACGTGCCCGTGGCCGGGCTGGTCGGCGGCACCGCACCGCTGCTCATCCAGTACCTGGTCGACGTGGCCGACTGGCTGAGCGGCCGGCTGCTGCAGGACCTGGGCGTGGACGCCGCCACCGCCCTCGGCCACTCAGCGCAATGGTTCACCACCTTCTCCACGGCGGCCACCGGCAACCCGACCGCGCCGCTGGCCGCGGGGCTGGTTGCGGCCCTGCTGACCATCTTCGCCGCGTTGCTGATCTTCCTGGAGCTGATGTTGCGCGCCAACGCCATCTATCTGATCGCCGCGCTCATCCCGGTGGTGTACGCGGTGCGCGTGTGGCCGGCGGCCCGCGCGGTGGGGCGGCGCACCACCGAGGTGCTGGTGGCGGTCATCTTCACCCAGCCGGTGGTGGCGCTGGCGGTCGGGATGGGCGCCGCCGCCGGCGGGTCGCTGGGTGGGGTCGGCGACGCGACGTTCAAGGAGTTCGGCACCGCGATCGCCGGGGCGGTGCTGCTGCTGCTGGCCGCCCTCGCGCCATGGGGCATGGTGGCGCTCATGCCGGGGCTGGACGCGGCCGTGTCCTCCGCCTACCGCCAGCGCGCGGCCGTCGGCGGCGGGTTCCGGACCGCCGTCCAGACCGGCTACACCGCCACCTACCTGGGGCGGCTCGCGCACGCCGGCGCCACGCGGGCGACCAGCGCCGGGACCGGTACCGGCGGCGCCGGCACGGCAGGCAGCGGGGCGGGCGCCGCCGGCTGGGGCGTGCCGGCGGCCGCCGCGGCCGCGCGGGCTGCGGGGCAGGCGGTCGCCGCCCGGCAGGGGCAGATGGGCGGCGCGGTGACCGGGCAGGCGGCGCGCCCCGGCGCGGCGCCCGCGCCGCCGCCGGCAGGCCCGGCAGGTGGCCGCCCGGGCAGCTCCCCGCCCGGCCCTGCTGGGCCACCGGGGCCGGCCGGCCTGCCGGGCCAGGGGCGTCCCGGGCCGCCCGGGCCGGGCTCGGGGAAGGGGCCGCGGCCATGAGGCAGGCGGCGCGCTACGAGTTTCCCCCGCCCGAGC
>WNFV01007522.1_pt1 | contig 14439 bp, 15 predicted proteins | sample 5400101 | NCBI WGS metagenome assembly WNFV01 (sample SAMN13153361, study PRJNA577476) | soil metagenome | isolation source: 115 cm soil or saprolite under grassland replicate 1 | place: USA:California | collected 2016-06-15 | reverse complement strand
CTCGACGTCCGCAAGATCGAGAACCTGAAGGACGGCACCGAGGTGGTGGGGTCCCGCACCAGGGTGAAGGTGGTGAAGAACAAGGTCGCCCCGCCGTTCAGGCAGTGCGAGTTCGACATCATCTACGGAGAGGGCATCTCCAAGGAGGGGAGCCTCCTCGACGTCGGCGTGGACCTGGAGATCGTGAAGAAGAGCGGTGCCTGGTTCACCTACGAGGGCGACCAGCTCGGCCAGGGCCGCGAGAATTCGCGAAACTTCCTCTCCGAGCACGCCGACATGGCCCGCGAGATCGAGCGGAGGATCCGGGAAGCCGTGGGCCTGACAGCTTTCGGGGACGGGGAGGCCCCGGTCGCGGTCGTCCCCGACGTTGCGGTGACCAACGAACCCCCGGCTCCCTCCAAGTCAAAGGCCAAGGAGAAGGAGCGCGAGGCGCAGCCCGCGCCGGCCTCGTAGTCGGGCCGGCAGATGCCCGAGGCCTCTCGCACACGGCGCCCCAAGCACCCGCTCTCATGCCACGACCGGGCCCTCCGACTCCTCGCGGTGCGGCCGCGGTCGCGCCGCGAGATGGGGTCTCGGCTCCGCTCGGCAGGGTTCGATGCCGAGACGGTGACCGAGGAGCTCGCCCGCCTCGAAGAGGTCGGGTTGATCGACGACGAGCGCTTCGCTCAGGAGTTCGCGGAGCAGGCGCTGGGCCGGCGGCTCTCGGGCCGGCGGGCCGTGGCTTCTTCGCTCGCCGCCAAGGGCGTGTCCCGTCCCGTGATCGAGCAGGCGCTCCAGGATGTGGAGGTCGATGACGACGTCCGTGCCGCCGAACTGGCCCGGTCGAGGGCGTCGCGTCTTCGAGCCCTGGCACCGGAGGTGGCCTACCGCCGCCTCGTTTCGTTCCTCGCCCGCCGGGGCTACGAGGGGGCAGTGGCCAGGCGGGCGGCGGCCTCGGCGCTGAGGCCGGAGCTGGGGGCCGAGGGCCTCTCCGAGGTGTAGCCCCCCGGTGCAACCCCTTGCGTCTCCCGCCGCCAGGCCTTAGATTGTGCATTTGAGAGGCTCTTTCAGGAAAACGATCTGTTCGACTTGTGCCTTACAAGTGACCGACACGAAACGCGACGAAGCATTCCGGCTAGGGGGGCGTGAGGGACCCGAGAGATCCCCAGCGCCCTAGCTAGCTCTCGCACCATTCGGACGCACGGCCGAACAGAGGCCTGACCGGCCTCTGTTCGGCCTTTTTCTCATACTTGGAGGCAACCGAGATGGCATCGGCATTGGTGGTGATCGCGGTCTTCGTGTCCGGCGTCGCGCTGGGCTTCCTGATCCGGGCGGCATTCGCCGCGACCAAGGCCCTGAGCGCGGAGTCCCGTGCCCAGAAGGTCATCCTGGAGGCCGAGCGGGAGGCGGAGAGGCTCACCCGCGAGGCGCTCGGGGAGGTCAAGGACGAGATCAGCGGCATGCGAAGGGAAGCGGAGCAGGAGGTCCGTTCCCGGCGTGAGGAGATGAAGCGTTCGGAGCAGCGCCTTAGCCAGAAGGAGGAGGCGATCGAGAACAAGCTCGCCGACGTGGAGACGCGAGCGACGGAGATGGACGACCGCGACAAGAAGCTCCAGAAGGTGCGCCAGCAGCTGGAGCAGTCGGCCGAGCAGCATCGCCAGCAGCTGGAGGCCGTGGCGAGGATGACGTCGCAGGAGGCGAGGGAGGCCCTGGTCACGCAGGTCGTGGACGAGGCCAAGCGGCAGGCGATGGCCACCGTCCGTGAGATCGAGAATCGGGCCCGTGAAGAGGGCGAGGAACGCGCTCGAAAGATTGTGACGATCGCCATCCAGCGGGTGGCCTCCGAGCAGACCGCCGAGTCAACCGTCTCGGTGTTCTCCCTCCCGTCGGAGGACATGAAGGGCCGGATCATCGGCCGGGAGGGCCGGAACATCCGGGCGTTCGAGTCGGTGACCGGGGTGAACCTCATCATCGACGACACGCCCGAGGCCGTGGTGCTCTCGTGCTTCGACCCCGTCCGGCGGGAGACGGCACGCATGACGTTGGAGAAGCTCGTGTCCGACGGCAGGATCCACCCCGCCCGGATCGAGGAGACGTTCGAGCGATCGAAGAAGGAGATCGACGAGCAGATCAAGCGGGCCGGCGAGGAGGCGGTGATGGAGGTGGGGGTCACCGACATGCATCCCGACCTGGTGAAGCTCCTCGGCCGGCTCCAGTTCCGCACGTCGTACGGGCAGAACGTCCTGAAGCACCTGGTCGAGTCCGCCCACATCGCCGGGTCCATCGCCGCCGAGCTCGGCCTGGACCAGCGGGTCCCCAAGCGGGGCGCGCTGCTGCACGACATCGGCAAGGCGGTGACCCACGAGGTCGAGGGGTCCCACGCCATCATCGGCGCGGAGATCGCCCGCCGGCTGCGGGAGGCGCCCGAGGTCGTGCACTGCATCGAGTCCCACCACGGTGAGGTGGAACAACGGACGATCGAGGCCGTCCTTGCCCAGATCGCCGACGGCATCTCCGGCGGGCGGCCGGGGGCGCGGCGGGAGAGCCTGGAGACCTACATCAAGCGCCTGGAGCGGCTGGAGGAGATCTGCTCGTCCTACCCCGGGGTGGAGAAGACGTACGCCATGCAGGCCGGCCGGGAGGTCCGAGTGATGGTCAAGCCCGGCGACATCGACGATCTCCAGGCTCAGGTGATGGCCCGGGACATCGCCAAGCAGGTGGAGGAGGAGCTCCAGTACCCGGGCCAGATCAAGATCACCGTGGTGCGCGAGACCCGGGCGGTCGAGTTCGCGCGGTGATCAGCGGTCCCGGCGGGGGTAGCCTGGGGTGGCGATGAGCGGCCGGTACCTGATCCGCACCTTCGGGTGCCAGATGAACGAGCACGACTCCGAGCGGATCGCCGGCCTACTCGAGTCAGATGGCTACATCCGAGCCGAGGACGTCGCCGAGGCTCAGGTGGTCGTGTTGAACACATGCGCCGTGCGGGAGAACGCGGACAACAGGCTGTACGGCAACCTCGGGCACCTGCGGCCGCTGAAGCAGGCGAACCCGCGCCTGCGGATCGTGGTGGCCGGGTGCCTCGCCCAGAAGGACCGCGGCCAGATCCAGGGGCGGGCGCCGTGGGTGGACGTGGTCGTGGGGACCCATGCATTGCCCGGGTTGCTCGAGCTCCTGCGGCGGGCCGAGACCGAAGGCCCCCAGATGGACGTCCGGGAGTTCACGGAGGTGTTCCCCAGCGCGCTGCCCGCCCGGCGCGAGGTGGCCCACCACGCGTGGGTTTCGATCGCGATGGGTTGCGACAACCACTGCACGTTCTGCATCGTGCCGCTCGTCCGGGGGCCCCAACTGTCGCGGGAGATCGGCGACGTCCTGGCCGAGGTGCAGGGCCTGGCCCGTCGCGGCGTCGTGGAGGTCACGCTCCTCGGCCAGAACGTGAACACCTACGGGCGAGACCTCACGGTGCCCGGGTCCAGGAGGCACCCGCTGTTCGCGGAGCTGCTTCGGGCAGTGAATGCCGTTGAGGGCATCCACCGCATCAGATTCACCAGCCCGCACCCACACGACTTCACCTCCGACGTCGTCGAGGCCATGGCCGAATGCGAGAAGGTGTGCGAGCACATCCATTTCCCGCTCCAGTCGGGCTCGGACCGGATCCTTCGGGCGATGCGGCGGTCCTATCGGAGCGAGCGCTACCTTTCGTGGCTGGATCGGATCCGTCAGGCCATCCCCGGTGTGGCCGTCAGTACCGACATCATCGTTGGCTTCCCGGGAGAGACCGAGGAGGATTTCCGTGGAACGCTCGACGTGGTGAGGGCCGCCCGGTTCGACCAGGCCTACACGTTCCAGTACTCGCCTCGGCCGGGGACCGCGGCGGCCACGATGCCGAACAAGATCCCCAAGGAGGTCGTCCAGGAGCGGTTCGATCGGCTCGTCCGGGTGCAGGAGTCGATCTCGCTCGAGCACATGCGGGAGACGGTCGGTCGCACGTTCGAGGTCCTGGTGGAGGGCGTGGGCCGAAAGGGTGGGGTCCAGGGGCGGACCCGGACCAACAAGGTGGTCCACGTCGCGGGAACCATCCCTCCCGGGTCGTTCCTCGACGTCCGCATCGTGGCCGCGCACCCGCACCACCTGGCCGGCGAGGTGGTTCGGGCGACCGGGTCCGCCGCGGCGGGCTCGCCCCGCGTGCCCGCCGCCGCCAGCTGATGCCTGGCGCTCGACCCTTCCTCGCGCTCGTCGGACCGACCGCAGCGGGCAAGAGCGAGACCGCTGTGGCCCTCACCGAGCGGCTGGGGGCCGAGATCGTCTCCGTGGACTCGATGCTCGTGTATCGGGGGATGGAGCTCGGAACGGCCAAGCCGACTCCGGCGGAGCGAGCGAGGACCTCGCATCACCTGGTGGACGTGGCCGAACCCGAGGAGCCTTTCTCGGTGGCTCGGTACCAGCAGCTCGCCCGGGCCGTGGTGGAGGGCGTCGATGCGCGAGGGCGCCGGGTCCTGTTGGTCGGTGGCTCCGGCTTGTATTTCCGGGCCATCGTCGATGAGCTCGAGTTCCCCGCCACCGACCCGGACGCCCGCGATGAACTTCGCGCCGAGGCCGAGGTTCTCGGACCGGATCGCCTGCATCAGCGCCTGGCGGAGCTCGATCCGGCCGCGGCCGCCCGGATCGAGCCGACCAACGTCCGACGGACCGTTCGAGCACTCGAGGTGGCCGTGGTCACCGGGCGCCCGTTCTCGAGCTACGCGGCCCGCTGGGAACGCTACCCGGACGAGCGCGTTCGGGCCGCGGGGATCGACGTTCCACGCGACGTCTTGGCCCGCCGAATCGAGATGCGCGTCGGAGCGATGGTCGATGCCGGCCTTCTCGACGAGGTGCGGGCGCTCCTCGACCGGGGCCTGTTCGGATGGCTGACCGCCAGTCGGGCCATCGGGTACGCTGAATTCGCGCGGCACCTCCGGGGCGAGATCACGCTCGCCGAGGCAACCGCAGAGACGGTGAGTCGGACGAGGGAACTCGCTCGACGCCAGATGGTCTGGTTCCGACGAGACCCCCGGATCCGGTGGTTCCCCGCCGGCGAGCGCGGCGCGATCGATATGGTGGACGAGCTGACGGAGTACCTCCAGGGTGACTGAGCTGCGGGTCTGGAAGTACCACGGAACCGGCAACGACTTCATCATGCTCGAGGACCTCGATACCGAACGTCCTCTGTCCCCCGAGCTCGTCGCGGCCCTGTGCGACCGGCGGTTCGGCGTGGGTGCCGACGGGGTGATCCGCGTGACACCGGATGTCGCCGGGGGCGACTTCTTCATGGACTACTGGAACGCCGACGGCAGCGTGGCCGAGATGTGCGGCAACGGCGTGCGTTGCCTGGCCAAGCTCGTGTACGAGCGGGACCACACGCGCCAGACCGAGCTGGACATCGGGACCCGCGACGGCGTGAAGCACGTCTCGCTCGATGTGCGGGAGGGTGTGGTTCGATCGGTGACCGTGAGCATGGGGCCGGCGGCCTTCGCCCGCTCGCAGATCCCGATGCTGGGCCCGGCCGACGAGCCGTACCTGGCGGAGCCGTTCGAGGTGTTGGGCCACACGTTCAAGGCGAGCGCGGTATCGATGGGCAACCCGCACCTGGTCCTGTTCGTGGACGACGATCCCGCTCGGTCGGACGTGGCCCGGATCGGCGCCGCCGCGGAGAACGACGCCATGTTCCCCGAGAAGGCGAACGTGGAGTTCGTCGCGGTGACCGGCGAAGGGCTGAGCGTTCGGGTGTGGGAGCGAGGCGTGGGGGAGACCATGGCCTGCGGGACCGGGGCCTGCGCCGCGCTCGTGGCCGCGAACGAGGCTGGCCTCGTCCCCGCCCGCTCGGAGGTTCGGTTCCCCGGAGGCACCGTGACCGTGGAGCGGACCGTCGACGACGTTTTGCTGACCGGACCGGCCGAGCGCGTCTTTCAGGCCACGCTTGACGATGCCTGGCTGCGGTCGCGAGGGCTGGCGTGAGGATCGCTCGACGGATCGAGTCGCTGCCCCCGTACCTGTTCGCGGTGTTGGACGGCAAGCTCGCGGCGAAGCGGGCGGAGGGGGTCGACGTGATCTCCCTCGGCGTCGGCGATCCCGATCTGCCCACTCCGCAGCACATCGTGGACGCCATGCGGGAGGCCGTGCGCGATCCGGCCACCCATCGGTACCCCTCCTATTGGGGGAGCATCGAGTTCCGTGAGGCGGTGGCGGCCTGGTACCGGAGCCGGTTCGGCGTGGACCTCGATCCCTCGGCGGAGGTGCTCGCCCTCATCGGGTCGAAGGAGGGCCTCGGCCACCTGCCGGTCGCGTTCGTGGATCCCGGCGACGAGACGCTCGTCCCCGATCCCGGCTACCCCGTCTATGGGGTGTCGACGCGCTTGGCCGGCGGCACGCCGGTGCCGCTCCCACTGCTCGCAGATGAGGGCTATCAGCCGGACCTCGACGGCACGCCCGTCTCCGGCCGGACCAAGATGCTGTGGCTGAACTACCCCAGCAACCCCACCGCGGCCGTGGCCGACGGGGCCACCTTCGAGCGGGCGGTGGCCTTCGCCCGCAGGAATGAACTGCTGCTCGCCCACGACGCCGCATACTCGGAGATCACGTTCGACGGCTACGTCGCGCCGTCCATCCTCCAGGTCCCAGGAGCGAAGGACGTCGCGCTCGAGTTCGGCTCGACGTCGAAGTTCTACAACATGACCGGGTGGAGGATCGGCTGGTGCGCGGGGAGCGCTGAGGCCATCCGGGCCCTATCGGTGGTGAAGACCAACCTGGACTCGGGCCAGTTCACGGCGATCCAGCGGGCGGCCATCGCCGCGCTCACCGGACCCCAGGACCATCTGGACGAGCTCCGCGCCGTGTACCAGCGAAGGCGCGATGTCGTGGTGGGCACGCTGAACTCGCTTGGGTGGTCCCTCAAGCCCCCGCTCGGGTCGGTCTACGTGTGGGCGCCGACGCTCGACGGCATGTCCTCGGTCGATTTCGCCGACCTCCTCCTCGATCGCGCGGGCGTGTTCGTGGCGCCCGGCAACGGGTACGGAGAGCGCGGTGAGGGCTATGTCCGGTTCTCGCTGACCGCACCGGACGACCGGCTGGCAGACGCCATGGACCGTCTCGCCCGGGTGCTCCGCTGATGACCCAGCGGAACGGGAAGCGACGCCGGACGGCCGTCCTCGAGTCGCCCCTGTCGGCCACGTGGACGCCTCGGATCCGAGAGCGGGCCGTGTTGGTCGGGGTGAGGCGGGGGATCGACTGGTCGGACCTCAACGAGCTGGCCGCCCTGGCCGATTCGGCAGGGGCAGAACCGGTCTCCCGCATCGTCCAGACCCGGTCCGACCCCGATCCGGCCACGTTCGTGGGCAAGGGCAAGCTCGAGGAGATCCACCGGACGGTCCATTCGACCGGGGCCGACGCCGTGATCCTGGACGACGAGCTCACGCCGGGCCAGCTCCGGAACCTGGAGGGGCGGCTGGGGACCAAGGTGATCGACCGGACCGCACTGATCCTCGACATCTTCGCCCTGCACGCCAGGTCCCGGGAGGGCAAGGCCCAGGTGGAGCTGGCGCAGCTCAATTACCTCCTGCCAAGGCTCCGGGGTTGGGGCGAAGCCATGTCCCGGCTGGGAGGTGGCATCGGCACCCGCGGACCGGGCGAGACGAAGCTCGAGGTGGACCGGCAACACATCAAGCGGCGTATCTCCAAGCTCCGGCGGGACATCAAGGACTTGGCGCGGACACGCGACGTGAAGCGGGCCCGCCGCGAGGGCTCAGGCATCCAGCAGATCGCCATCGCGGGTTACACGAACGCGGGCAAGTCAACGCTCATGAACGCGCTCACGGAGGCAGGCGTGCTGGTGGCGGACCAGCTGTTCGCCACCCTCGACCCCACCATCCGGCGGATCGCTTTGCCCGGCGGGCGGCACGCAACGATCTCGGACACCGTGGGGTTCGTGAGCAAGCTGCCCCACGACTTGGTCGAGGCGTTCCGTTCGACCCTCGAGGAGGTCACCCGGGCCGACCTCGTGCTGCACGTCGCCGATGCCTCTTCACCCGAGGTGGAGCAGCAGGTCGAGGCGGTTCGGAGCGTCCTAGGCGATATCGGAGCGGGAGCGATCCCCGAAGTCCTCGCGCTCAACAAGGTGGACGTGCTCTCCGAGATGGACCGGGAGCGTGCGACTCGGCGGTTCTCCGATGCCGTGGCCATCTCGGCCCTCACCGGTGAGGGAACGGAGGCGCTGCTGGAACGCGTCGCCCTCGAGCTTCCGCGGCCCCCGGTCGAGGTCACGCTCCTCGTGCCGTACGGGCGGGACGAGGTGATCGCGCTGCTCTACCGAGATGCCGAGGTCCTGGGAACGGAAGCGGGCCCCGAAGGAACGCTCGTCCGGGCTCGGGTGGGCGATCGCGAGCTCGCCACCGTTGGGGACTACCTCGTCCAACCGCGGCGTCGCCGGGCCTCGAGTCTCTGAGAGCTGTCCTCGGGGGCGGCCGAACCGCCGGTTTAGCGCGGCCCGATGGCCCACAGATCCGGGTCGTCCCAGGCACCGGTGATCACGCGGTCCGGGTTCTGCCCTCGGGCCTGGGCGAACCGCAGGGCCAGGATCTGCAGGCGAACCGTGAGCGGTATCTGGGCCAGGAGCGGGGGCAGGTCGGCGGGCTCCGACAGAGCGGTCACGCGGGTCCCTTCATGCTCCGCCGCATCCCCCACGGCCCGGACCAGCCCGTCGGTGTCGGGAGGGGTGAGCGCGACGAGGTGATCGTCATCCCCGAGCGGGACGGCGGAGCCGTGCAGCAGGTACTCGACGTCATATCCCTCAGCCGGGAACCGTGAGGCCTCACGCAGCTTCAATGCGCCCTCTCGTGCGGTCACCGACGCCGGCCCCTCTCCGAACAGCAGGAGGAGGCGGCGGGGGGCGACGATCCGGTCGAGCCCCGGGTTCTCGATGGCCTCGGCCACGGCCCCGGGGACCTTGCCGATCGCCTCGGGGCTCAGGCTCTCAGCGCCCAACGCGTTGGCGATGCGGGCCAGCAGCAGGAGGACAGCCGTGTAGCTCACGGTGTACGTCTGCGACGTCTCCTTGGGGACCGTCTCCACCACGTCGGGCAGCTCCGTGCCCTGTCGGGTGAGGGCGAGCACGCGAAGACCGGCATCCTTGGCCTGCCGGTACGCGGCGGCAGCGTAGGCCGTCTCCTCGCCGGCGTTGTGGCTGATCAGGACCATCCCGTCGCGAGGATCGACCGGCGGGGCCCAGTTGACGAAGTGCATCGACGGGATGGCCTGAGCGCCTCGGCCCGCCTCGTACAGCATCGCCGCTCCGAGCTCCGCCGCATGAAGGCTCGTGCCCGTGCCCACCAGCCAGATCCGCCGGCATTGGGCCAGCCGCTCGACGACATCGTGGCGCACGGGATGCGTAGCCAGTCGATCGAGCTCCTCGGGTTGCGAACGGATCTGCCGCTCCAGCGCCGTCTGCGACATCGACGGTTCCCTTCCTCTTCCCTACGATAGGTATCGGCGTGGACCTTAGAGTTTCCGAAGGACCGCCACGACCTTGCCCAGGATCCGCCCCTCGGTCATGGGGATGGGTGGGAAGGCCGGGTTCTCCGGATGCAGGGTCACCTTCCCGGCTAGGCGTCGAAGCCGCTTGATCGTCGCCTCCTCCTCCGCTACGCCGGGCAGGAGGGCGGCCACGATGTCGCGGTCACCCGCGCTGTCCTGGCGCCGAACCACCACGACGTCGCCGTCGAGGATGCCCGCCCCGGTCATCGACTGGCCGGTCACTCGGAGGGCGAAGTGTTCCCCCCCCTTAGCGAAGCCGACGGGCACCGTGAGGTACTCCTCGACATTCTCGGACGCAAGGATGGGCGTTCCGGCAGCGATGCGGCCGAGAACAGGGATGACCACTCCTTCTGGCCTGGTGCTCTCATCGGCCAGCCCGATGGCCCGGGGCTTAGTTGGGTCCTTGTGGAGCAGGCCCTTCCGCTCAAGGTTCGCCAGCTGGCTGTGGACGCTGGAGGAGGACGTGAGGCCCACCGCCTCGCCGATCTCGCGGACGGTCGGTGGATAGCCCCGGTCCAACACCGTGTCGGCGATGAACTCCAGGATCCTCCGCTGCCGCGGCGTGAGGTCGTCGGTCTCGGCCATGTCAGACCCCCCTCGTACGCTCCGGAGGCTAGCACGAGATGACATGGGGTTCAAACATATGTTCGGGCTTCCCCTCTTGACGTCGAACAGGCGTTCGGTAGGATGGTCTCCATGAGTCGAACGCACGTTCGGAGAGGACCACTGGCCATCGTGCTGCTCCTGCTGGCCATCGGCCTGGCGTGGGTGGTTCCCTCCGGGGGGGCGGCCGCAGGACCGGCTCACGTCCCGTCGCACCGGTACGTCGTGCGTCCCGGCGACACGCTGTGGTCGATCGCCCGCGGGATCCAGGATGGCGACCCCCGAGCCCTGGTGGACGCCATCCAGTCGGCGAACGGGGCGGACCCGGGCGCCCTGATGCCCGGGGAGGTCCTGCTTATCCCCGCAGCCGGCTGAGCCAGGACTGCGAGACTCGTCCGGGACGCCGAGAGGCCACATGTGGAGTCTGGCATCCGCGGACCCACCAGATATGGTGGTGGGTGTGATGCGGTGCCCCTGGTGTGGCCATGGCGAGGACCGGGTGGTCGATTCCCGACCGGCCGAGCGCGGCGCGGCCATCCGCCGCCGCCGTCAGTGCCTGTCTTGCGGACGGCGATTCACCACGTTCGAGCGGATCGAGGAGGTCGGCCTGATGGTGGTGAAGCGCGACGGCTCCAGGGAACCGTACGTGCGGGACAAGGTCCTGGCGGGCATCCGAAAGGCCATCGTCCACCGACCGGTCACGGAGGAGCAGGTCGCCGCGTTGGCCGACAGGGTGGAGGAGCGGCTGCGGCGCAAGGGGCCTGAGGTCAGCTCTCACCAGGTCGGCGTGGAGGTGCTGTCTCAACTCCAGAAGCTGGACCAGGTGGCCTACATGCGGTTCGCCTCCGTCTACAAGGACTTCCAGGGGATCACGGACTTCGAGCGAGAGCTGGGAGCCCTCCAGAAGCGCGTGCCGGCGAAGCCCCGGAACCGCTAAACTACTAGATGTAGTGGTTCAGTCTGTGAGAAGGCACTAGATGTTCCGTGCAGGACCCTTGACCGGGGACCCGGCCGGGTGCAGAATCACGGGGCTGTAATTCCGGTGGTGAGACTTCCCCGAGTAGGGAAGGGGGCGTTCCGGTGGCGACGAAGGAAGGGGACGTCGAGGTCGTTCGAACCGGCCTGACGTTCAAGCGGCACTTCAGCAAGGACGGCGTTCGCCCGTTCGACGAGGTCGAATGGGAGACCCGAGACGCGGTGATCCCGAACTACAAGGAGGGGGGGAATGCCTTCGAGCAGCGCGCCGTGGAGTTCCCCAGGGGTTGGTCGCAGAACGCCACGAACATCGTGGCCCAGAAGTACTTCCGGGGCACGCTCGGGACGTCCGAGCGCGAGTCCAGCGTGCGCCAGCTCATCGGCAGGGTCGTGGACACCATCCGCGGCTGGGGCGTGAAGGACCGTTACTTCGCCACCGAGAAGGACGCCGACGTCTTCGGCGACGAGCTCACCCACCTGCTGGCCACCCAGAAGGCCGCGTTCAACTCGCCGGTGTGGTTCAACGTCGGCGTTCCGAACACCCCGCAGCAGTGCTCGGCGTGTTTCATCCTGGCCGTCGACGATCAGATGAGCTCCATCCTCAACTGGTACGTGGAGGAGGGGACCATCTTCAAGGGCGGGTCCGGCTCGGGGATCAACCTGTCCAGGATCCGCTCGTCCAAGGAGCCGCTCGCCGGCGGCGGCACCGCCTCCGGACCGGTCTCCTTCATGCGAGGGGCCGACGCCAGCGCCGGCACCATCAAGTCCGGGGGGAAGACCCGGCGCGCGGCGAAGATGGTCGTGCTGAACGCGGACCACCCCGACGTCCACGACTTCATCTGGTGCAAAGCCGTCGAGGAGCACAAGGCCCGAGCCCTCCGAGACGCCGGCTTCGACATGGACCTGGACGGCAGGGACAGCTATTCCATCCAGTACCAGAACGCCAACAACTCGGTCCGGGCGACCGATGAGTTCATGCAGGCCTACCTGGAGGACCGGGACTGGAAGCTGAAGGCCGTCCTAACCGACGAGACGCTCGAGACCGTGCGGGCAAGGGACCTCATGAGAGAGATCGCTCAGGCCGCCTGGGAGTGCGCCGACCCGGGGATGCAGTTCGACACCACGATCAACGAGTGGCACACGTCCCCAGCGTCCGGCCGGATCAACCGAGATCGTGTTCACGGCCCAGGAGATCATCGTGGGCAACTCCGACTACCCGACCGAGGCCATCGGGCGGAACGCAAAGGCGTTCCGCCAGCTCGGCCTGGGGTACGCGAACCTCGGTGCGCTGCTGATGGCTCGGGGGCTCCCATACGACTCGGACGGCGGGCGGGCGTGGGCCGGCGCGATCACCGCGCTCATGACGGGATGGGCCTACCGGACCAGCGCCAGGATCGCCGAGGTCACCGGTCCGTTCGCCGGGTTCACGCCGAACCGCGACGCCATGCTTCGGGTCATGCGCAAGCACCGCGCCGCGGCCGACGAGATCGACGGCGACGCGGTCCCCGAGGCAGTCCTGTCTGCGGCCCGACAGGCCTGGGACGAGGCCATCGCCCTAGGGGAGCAGCACGGCTATCGAAACGCACAGGCCACCGTGCTGGCGCCCACCGGCACCATCGGCCTGATGATGGACTGCGACACCACCGGCATCGAGCCCGACCTCGCGCTGGTCAAGAACAAGAAGCTCGTTGGCGGGGGATCGATGCGGATCGTGAACCAGACGGTGCCGCGGGCACTGCAGCGTCTGGGCTACCAGCCCGATCAGGTCGAGGACGTCGTCGCGTACATCTCCGAGCACAACTCGGTGGCCGAGGCGCCCCATCTTCGAGCCGAGCACCTCCCGGTGTTCGACACGTCGATGGGCGACCGGGCCATCCAGTACATGGGTCACGTCCGGATGATGGCGTCCGTGCAGCCGTTCATCTCCGGGGCCATCTCCAAGACCGTGAACATGCCCGAGCACGTCACCGTGGAGGAGGTCGAGCAGCTGTTCGTGGAGTCCTGGCGGCTCGGGCTGAAGGCCGTGGCCATCTACCGGGACAACTGCAAGGTGGCCCAGCCGCTCTCGGCCGACAAGAAGGCCAGGGCGCCCGAGCCGGCAGCGCTGGCGCAACCGGTGCGTCGCCGCCTGCCACGGAGCCGCCCCTCCATCACCACGAAGTTCGAGGTGGGGGACGCTGAAGGGTACATCACCGCGAGCTCCTACCCGGACAACGGGATCGGCGAGATATTCCTGAAGTCCTCGAAGCAGGGGTCCACGCTGGCCGGCATCATGGACGCCTTCTCCATCGCCATCTCGATCGGCCTCCAATACGGCGTGCCGCTCGAGGCCTACGTCGACAAGTTCATCAACATGAAGTTCGAGCCGTCGGGGATGACCAACGACGAGGACATCCGGTTCGCCTCGTCGTTGGTGGACTACGTGTTCCGGCGCTTGGCCCTCGATCACCTGCCCCCCGAGAAGCGCGAGGCCCTGGGGATCCGCTCGATCGCCGAGCGCAAGGAGACGGCGAGAGCCGAAGGCGAGGGCAAGGGAGTCGGCTCGCCGGGTCCAGTGAAGCCCACCGAGTCCGCGACCGTGGTGCCGGCCCAGCCCGGCGACGTGATCGAACGGCCCCGAGCCCAGGCCGCCGACGCGCCGCTGTGCTACACCTGCGGCTCGAAGATGCAGCCGGCGGGGTCCTGCTACGTGTGCCCGTCGTGCGGCTCGACCAGCGGCTGCTCGTAAGCTGACCCGGTGGAGCTGCCGTTCAAGCGCCTGGACCCGTCGGCGGAGCTGCCAGCGCGGGCGCACGCGGGCGATGCAGGGTTGGACCTGTGCTCGACCATCGATGTGGAGGTCCTGCCGGGGGAGCGGGCCATGGTTCCGACCGGGCTCTCCGTCGCCATCCCGGACGGCCAGGCGGGGTTGGTCCTCCCGCGATCGGGCTTGGCTTCCCGGCAGGGGCTCACGCTGGCCAACGCACCGGGACTGATCGACTCGGGATATCGAGGGGAGATCACCTGCGCGGTGGTGAACCTGGACCGGGATCAGGCGGTGAAGATCAAGAGGGGGGACCGGATCGCACAGCTCGTGGTCGTGGCCCTGTCACAGATCCTCCCATCCTGGGTGGACGAACTACCGCCGTCCAGCCGCGGCGAGGGCGGGTTCGGGTCGACGGGCACCTGACCGGCGCCGAAGGGGCGGCCGTTGAAGGCCGGAGTCCCAGTGCCTAGACTCTGAGTGCCCCCGAGGGGCGTGCGGACGTGGCTCAGTTGGTAGAGCACCACCTTGCCAAGGTGGGGGTCGCGGGTTCGAATCCCGTCGTCCGCTCCAGAAAA
>WNFV01006060.1_pt1 | contig 14440 bp, 11 predicted proteins | sample 5400101 | NCBI WGS metagenome assembly WNFV01 (sample SAMN13153361, study PRJNA577476) | soil metagenome | isolation source: 115 cm soil or saprolite under grassland replicate 1 | place: USA:California | collected 2016-06-15 | reverse complement strand
GCTTGGATGTGCTGGTCAGCCAGCTTCTGATCGGTAGTCTTGGGCTCTTGATTCTTTGGCGGCGCTGGAGGGAAGCCAATTTACAGTATGGATTCCGATACGCCAGAAGCCAATGAGCCCTTCGGAGTAGCTGTAGTATCATCGCTTAGCAGCCCACCGTATGAAAAAAAATGTAAAAAATAAATAAGCCTATGCTGGCGATTGCAGCAATGAATAGACCAAGAAGGAGCCAGGTATCACGGTCAAAATCACCTGACTCCTTGTGGTGAACTCGTGTAGATCTCCAGTAAGAGAGCCCCAGGGGCAGCATAACAATCACTGCGAGCGCAAAGAAGAAAAAGAGTGGCGAGCAAGACCTTAGCATAGGTTGACCATCCGTCACAATCGAATCTCTTCCTTCGAAGGGATCATGAGGGATGAGATTTCTGCAGCGCTCACTGCATCGAGGCGGGATTGTTGTTCCGCCTGCAAGCGCTTGGCTTCCCTCCAGCGCCGCCAAAGAATCAAGAGCCCAAGACTACCGATCAGAAGCTGGCTGACCAGCACATCCAAGCCTGAGGAGAAAAGGACCGCGATGAGCCCAGGCACTCCATCCCATAATCCGTGAAGAATGGCCACTGTTAAATAGGCGCCCAGTACTTTCCGGTTAATATGGAATCTGTTCCCCTTACTCTCACGAAATAGCACGCTGGCCAGGATGGCTGTCCATGTGCCGTGACCGACCGGGGAGAGAATTCCGCGCAATAACGTCACGAAGACAACCGCGGTCAGACTCCCTCTGCTGAGCAAGAAGGCGCTAAAAACGTAGCCACTGCTCTCCAACGCTGCAAAACCCATGCCCGCCGCGGCTCCCAGAACCAGGCCATCCATCTCCTGATCATGTCGCCAGCGCCGTGCAATCATCAATACGCCCAAAATCTTGACAAACTCCTCGATGAACCCTACAGTAAAGGTTGTGAAGATATCCAGTTGGCGGATTAAGATCGGTTCCAGGATCGATGCAGCCAGGACTCCTAAAATTCCGCCATAGAAGAAGCTCAACGCGGTGGCAGGCAGGGAGAGCTGGCTTAAATGACGGCGCTCATAGAAAAAGGCCACAAATGTAACCGGCACAAGGAAATTGCCGATCATGACCACTGTGGGAAACAGGTTGGGGTTTCCGGTGAGGATCATGATAACGAGTCCGGCAAAAAAGAGCAGCAGCCCGGTCACAAACACACGCAGCCATCCGCGCTTTCTATCTTTTTTTATAACCATCTGATTGGCTTGTATCATTTTATTACTCCTTTCTAAAGCATCAGGGTGTAGTTCCCTCTTTATAAGAGGGAGTGAGTGTTCTTATCGCAAGTTCAAAACCTACTTAAAGGCACGCTAAGGTCGATCCCTTTTAATGGATCATTGCTAACAAAAGAGGTAGCACAATAACAGTAAAATCCTGTAGAAAGTGCATCACCATCGGGGCAACCAGGCTCCGCCGCCATTGATAGACGAGTGCGAACATGAGTCCCATAAACCCTACAGTAACCAGCCCTGCACTTCCTTCATAACCATGACCAAGGGTAAAGACGGCTACAGAGAGGAGCACAGCCACCGCATTGTTCATCAGCGTGCTGAAACGCAAAATCAAATACCCACGGAAGATCGTTTCTTCTGCAATGGCAACGACCACGACCAGGAGAATCGCTAATAGAATCTCCGTAGATCCTCGGGGAGACAGGAAGGCCGGGGGCCTTGAGGGGATAGAAAGCCCAGCCGCGTGAAGGGCATTTTCCAGGTATTCTGATGTGTATAACAGGGGGAAAAATAGGATCACGCCCAAAACAAACTCTCTCCAGAAATTCGCGAAGTTCCAACCGATGGAACGCACCGATTCGCGGTTGCGCCAGAGGAAGAACAAGATCAGGCTAACCAGCGCGAGATCGCGCAGCATCGAAGCAATCGCCGAAAGGCTGAAGCTCAAGCTATCCTGTTCGTTTGCGAAGAAGGAGAGCGCCATGGAGGGGACAATTAGAAAAAGAAAGGCGCTTATTTCTAACAATTTTTCCGTGCGATCAGGCAGTGGTAGGGCTAGGCTTCCAACTCTCACAGCCTCATAGACATGAGTTTTCATCGTTATCTCCTTTTGATAAATTTCTACCCATCAGAATACCCCCTGCTGGCGCCCCTGTCTTTATGAACGGCTAAAGCTTAGTTAAAGGGATGTTTAAGACGCCAAAAGATGTCAGCCTTCCGAAATAGAAGATTGATCAGGTCTTCCGGTTACTTTGTTAAAATGAGCCGGTGAGAAGTGTGTGTCTTAATTATGCACTTCTCACCGGCTCGTTTTGAATGCTTGTGGGCCGACAGGCGGGGCAATTAGGCTCTAATCGCCTGCCTCCAGCTTATACCCAACACCGCGCACGGTGAGAATTTTCCGCGGGTGATTAGAGTCTTTCTCGATCTTTTCCCGAAGTCCTCGAATATGAACGTAGACGACTTGCGGCTGGCCAACGAATTCGGCTCCCCAGACGCGCGATAGAAGATCGTCAACTGTCAGGACATGACCAGTCTCTACGGCCAGTGCGCGAAGCAAATCAAACTCTCGGGGCGTTAACTCGATCAGCTCTCCGGCCCGCGTCACGGTATGGGCTGCCGGATCGATCATCAGATCCCCCACCGTAATAACTTCAGAAGTGGCATGCGCAGCTTCAAGAGGCGCCGTGCGGCGCAAGACTGCTTTGATATGCCCTACCAGAACATCGAAGTTGAAGGGCTTCGTGACATAGTCATCTGCGCCCAGTTCCATCCCTAATGCTTCTTCGAGCTCGCGGTGGCGGGCTGTCAGGAAGATGACCGGGATATGCAACTGGTTTTGAAAAATGCGCAGGGCATCCAGCCCATCCATCCCCGGCAGATTAATGTCTAGCAACACCAGGTCCGGTGGATTAACCCGTGCAGCCATCAAAGCTTCTTCTGCACTGGCGGCGGTGCTGGCGTGATAGCCAGCCTGCTCCAGATTAAACGCCAAGCTTCGCCTGAATAGTGCATCATCATCGACAAGCAGGATATGTTTTGCCATAAAGGTCTCCCATTTTGATTAAGCAGAACCTTCTGACCTGTCCAGTAGAAACTACTTTTCAATATGTTTTTTGTAATCCAGTCCCCCCAGATGACATATTTTACCTGTTAAGGTCACCATAAAGTAACCCTGAGTTTCTCTTAAAGACATTCTGTGATTGATCCGCTAGAATACTTTCATCACATAAGATCTGAGTGTAAGCATGATGCTGCGTAAATCAGATCGGCAACACCACATGATTTGCTAGATTTATACCTGCGTGTGATTTGCTCACCTGCATGATTTGCCATGAATTGCCAAGCAATTCAAAAATCACGTGCGGCGCAAGTGTGGCAAATCATGCAGGTGTCCGACCCACTGCTGATGGCAGTATCACCTCTTAACAGGAGGCACCATGAAATATAAAACAAGAAACTTCTTGAATCTGTTGGTTATCACCATAGTTCTGGCTGCCTGTATTGGAAATGGTACTCCGGCAATCCCGTCAAATTCGATGGTTGTTTCACCACAATTGACAATGGCGCGGGAAAAGATCAAACACATCGTGATCATCATGCAGGAAAATCGCTCCTTCGATCACTACTTCGGCACCTATCCGGGTGCAGATGGAATCCCGATGCGAAACGGTATCCCTACGGTCTGCGCGAATGATCCGATCACTGGGCAATGTATCAAACCTTTCCACGATTCCAATGACATCAATTACGGCGGACCGCACGGAGTAGATGCGGCGATCAGGAACATCGATGGCGGCAAAATGGATGGCTTTGTAAGATCAGTGATCGAGGGGCGCCGTAACTATTGCGCAAATCCCAACACACCCGGATGTACCTCCGGTGAACAAGGTCCCGACGCGCTGGGCTGGCATGATGCTCGTGAAATTCCCAACTACTGGGCTTATGCCCAAAACTTTGTCCTGCAGGATCATATGTTCGAGTCAAGCGCCTCATGGAGTTTACCCTCCCATCTTTACCTTGTTTCGGGTTGGTCGGCAAAATGCAAGAATCCCGATGACCCAATGAGTTGTTCCAGCGATATTGACGATCCCCCTCAGCCGGTCCCTGGCAGTACGCAGGAAGATTATCCCTGGACAGACCTAACCTATCTATTACATAAATACGATGTGACTTGGGGCTATTTCCTGACGGAGGGCATTGAACCAGATTGTCACAACGACCAAATGTTTTGTGACCAGCAACCGTTGAAATTAGACGTTCCCAGCGTAATGAATCCGCTGCCAAATTTTGATACTGTTCACGAGGATGATCAACTCAGCCATATCCGTCCGACAACCGAATTCCTTGCCTCTTTAAAAGATGGCACCCTGCCTCAGGTCTCATGGATTATTCCTGAAAATGGAGTTAGTGAACACCCACCCTCTTCGATTCATGCCGGGCAGGGTCGCTGCTCGGCTGCTGCTGGAGCGCATTCAAATGCCGGATAATCCAGTACAGCGGATAAGCCTGGAAACCCAGTTGATCATTCGCCAGTCTTGTGGGTATCCCTTGGGTGACGAGACTTCGATCACTATTGACACTCCAATTCGGTTTCATTAATCAACACCAACCTATATTTGTAAACCAACCAGAATACGCTCTACCATGGCGGTCAAATGTTAATCAGCGTTTCACATCTCGTCAGTCCAGAACTTCTTTCAACTTTCAACCTTACATCGCATGGTTATAAAACTGTTTTCCGAAGCGCGCATGTACCGAGAGAAGGCGTTCGTTCTCACGTAATACGTGTTGACGGATTAGGAATTCTGCCGTTATTGAATGCCGTCCTGCCCTTTGCCCTTGATACAATACACTAGCCAAACACGTCCCCTATGATCAAGATTGAACAGTTTGCTTTTTATGAAAAGGCTCGCAAAGGATTTGCCGTGCTTATGACAGGTGAAACAAGAACCTATACCAATATCATTCTCAAAAAGGGCGTAACCCCCCTCATGATTGAAAACATCTTTTAAGGAGAACAAGCATGTCAACCTATCAGGTTCCTCAAACAAAGGCACAACTCAAGTCTGCGCCTAACGAATTGTACCTTGTAGCAAGCGGCGATTTACGCCTTTCCGCTAACCAGGTTTGCTGGCCTGCCCAGGCAGATATGGAGAGGCAAATCTGCGATGCATTTGCAAGGGAAGGCTTAACCATTAAACGGGCGCATCCCTATGATGAATCTTTGAAACATGGTTTTATTTGGAATCAACGAATGGGGATGGATATTTTCAAATCTATTCCAACAAATGCTCCGTTGATTGTTGCTGTTGCCGTCTGGCAATACAGTTACCATGTATTAGCCGGCCTGCGCGAACACCGCGGTCCTATTTTGACAGTTGCAAATTGGAGTGGCCAGGACTGGTTGGCATGCTGAACCTAAACGGTAGCCTGACCAAGATGGGTGTTAAATACAGTACGATTTGGAGTGAAGATTTCAAAGACGATTTCTTCCTTCAAGGAATACGAAGTTGGATCCATGATGGCTACATCATTCATGAGACCAGTCACGTCCATCCTTTGAATATTCAGAATCTTCCCGCGGCTGAAACCGAGCTGGGCGTTGCCCTTGCTCGGGATCTAAAACACAATAAGGCCATTCTTGGGATATTCGATGAAGGTTGTATGGGCATGTATAACGCCATTATTGATGACGAACTCTTGAATCCATCTGGGATTTACAAGGAACGCCTTAGCCAATCTGCCCTGATTGCAGCCATGCGCACGGTAAGCGAGGAAGAAGCCAATCAGGCACGAATGTGGCTTGATCAAAAAGGAATGACCTTCAATACGGGTACCGATGAAGCCCGTGAGTTAACTGACAGTCAGATCAGGGAACAACTGAAAATGTACATTGCTGCCGTACGCATGGCACATTTTTTCGGCTGTGATGCCATTGGCATCCAGTATCAGCAAGGGCTAAAAGATATGACCCCAGCATCTGATCTTGTTGAGGGATTATTAAATAATGTTGTCCGTCCGCCAGTATTTCATCCAGATACTCGTGAAGAACTTTTCGCGGGCAAGGCATTGCCACATTTCAATGAAGTCGATGAATGCGCAGCTGTGGATGCCCTGGTAACGAACAGAGTATGGACGGCTATGACCCTAGATCCTGCCACTACCCTACACGATATTCGCTGGGGTCAACAATACTCCGGTAACGGAATTGACAATTTTGTCTGGGTATTTGAAATTTCTGGAGCTGTTCCCCCATCCCATCTGGTTAATGGTTTTGCTGGTTCGGTGAGTGAACGCCAACCTGCAATGTACTTTCCCAAAGGCGGAGGCACCATCAAGGGAGAGAGCAAACCTGGAGAAATTGTTTGGAGCCGAATATACGTCATGGACAGAAAACTTCACTGTGATATGGGGCGAGGCACGGTCGTGAGCCTGCCAGCCGAGGAAATGAAGTTTCGCTGGGAATCGACTACTCCCCAGTGGCCGATTATGAGTGCGATTTTGCATGGCGTAACCCGTGACCAATTAATGGGTCGACATAAGGCAAATCATATCCAGGTAGCATATGCCACATCCGCAGACCTCGCCGATAAGGCATTAGCGGCAAAAGCTGCCATGCTTGCTGAAATGGGCATCACAGTCCACATTTGTGGCATCCTAAACGTAGGATAATTTCTATACGATAGCTAGTACCATAATCCGGAAATATAGTCGAATACATCGAGTGTTGTGGTGGTTACGCGTCGCAAACTCGAAGCCCGTCGGGACCGCCAAGTATGAGACGAAAGAACCGACCCCAAAAGTCGGTTTTTTTGTTGTTTACGCCATTTTTCGCTTGGAAATATGCCTGTCTACCAGTTACGCGTCGCGAGTTCAATAAATGGCTGTTTTTTATCGGGACCGCTATCCGACGCATCCAAAACAATACGTACAAGTCGAACCAAGGTTTTACGAAATGGACAGGAATATGCACTGGATATGTTTTTGGCGTCAAACAAACATAATCGTACCTAAGGCATAAATACTGTCAAAGAAAGACGGTGCCATATCATGAGCCTAAAAAGCCAGGAATTTTGTCGGATTTTCGATCAACATCATGTAAAGATTTCCATCGCTGATACCCGCTTCCTGAAGTAATGGGACAAAGTCCCGAAGAAGATGTGCAATCCCGTTAACCCGTGGATTGTATGAGTGCCAAGATGACTTACGAGCAGTATCGCCCGATAACATAATTTGCTGAACATACCCGGCGGAGATTAATTCCCTAATCACGGTCACACGTTCAGTATCTGCCCAATATTTGGCCTTGCCAATCTGATCGAAGCCCAGGTATACGCCTAAATTGGCTATCTCAAAATATGTTTCACGAGGCAAATTACGATCAAGGTGACCGATAAGCATCTGTCCAGCTGGAACGCCTGCTTGCATAAGTAGTTTCGCCTGTTCAAGGGCAAACGTACCTGCCTCAGTATGTGTAGAAACAGGTGCTTTGGTCGCCTGATGTGCCAAACCAACTGCCTCAATAACTCGTCGCTCGATATCTGTTGCTTTATTCTCACTAGTCGCGGCTTTGATTATGCCCGCTTTTATGGTTGTGCCGTTCATGCCCTCAGTGATATCCGCGATGATGCCTGAAGTTATCTCTTTGACTGTCTTGCCGTTAAGCGACATCGCACTGAACTTATCCTTATGATGGCCTGTAGTGGCGATCACATGTACTTCTGCGGCCCCAGAGATTTGAGACAACTCAAGTGGAGAGCGACCTATCTCAGCCGTTGTCATTTCAACCAGTGCGTTGCCTCCCCCTTCTTTAAAATATTGGAGTTCTGCAATGGCCGCCGAAATAGAATCAAAACCAAGGTCTGAATCTTCACTGGCGTAGGGTTCGGGAACCTTCCAGAGCAGGTGTTCATGACATGTGGTCCTGCCGAGTGTAGATGGGGCGATATCGCCAAGAACGGTACGAATTTTCATAGAATCTCTGTTGTCATTAAATGGAGTTTACAAATTTATGCTGATTGCTATTTATTGACCAATCAACAGCCGTTGCTTATAGATTGAATCTGGATGAAGTAGATGCTGAACTACTTTGGTATATGGCATCCGAAATCTTCACCACTGCTAGTCCTTCGCGAAGAGAAGTGTAGTCTGGGGCAGCATTACTACGAAGCCTACCGAGGATATCAGCCATTTCATTGAAATAGTTTTCATCTACGACCAGCGATGCGCCGGAGCCAGCAGCTGTGTCCACCCCTTGCCAGGTGTGCCAACCTTTATCATAATTCTCATGTGGACGACGGACCCACAACCTAAAGCTGGGTGGAACAAGGGAAACTTGCAGGGTTCCGTCAGTACCAAAAAGCTCAATACTCCAGGCCTCAACCCAGTTATGTGCTTCCCAACCGGTCACATCAAACGTAGCTAGCATATTCTGATACTCTAAAATGGCTGCGCCCGCATCCTCGTATAGCTGCTGACCCAATCTCATTTGTGTCTGAGCACCAAGCCCAGATAAAGTATTATTCTTGTAAATATCAGCGATTACTTTCGGCCCATCAGAGATCTTTAGGAGTCGCCCTGTTACTGCGTAAGGCTGGCCAATCAAGCACACAATTAGCGCCAGCATATGGCAGCCATCAGTGAACAACACGCCTCCCATATCCTCAGGAAGGCTTTGCCAGATTTCAACTGCCCCACCCACCGGCGCACCTGCATGGAAGCGAGCCAAGGTGAGATGCCCAAGCACCCCGCTTGCCAAGATTGTCTTTACCTTACCGATAACAGGCGAATAGTTATACATATATCCGAGTTGGGCATGAATACCGGCCTGTTCAATTTCCTTTACCATTGCTTCCATTTCAACTAGATTCGGCGCCCCTGGTTTTTCGATCAACAACATTCGAGCTCGACCCAACGCTTGACGGACGTAACCAGGGTTTTCCGGATCATGACCTTCAATAATTACTAGATCACAATTACTTCCTAGAAATAGCTCATCCACAGTGCTGGCAACAGGAATATTGTAATTACGCGCGACCGCCCCACTAAGTTTTGGATCGCTATCATACACACCGGTAATATCTACATCTGGATATTGAAGACAAAGTGATAGCCGTGGAAATATATGTGGATGGCGGGCACCCAGAAATGCTACACGCAGCCTACTATTCATTTCTCCACCGCTTCCACATCTAATATGGCGCCAAGATGGAGAAGATCAGCCTGCAATCGTTTCACATTAATCTCGCGAGGCAACACCACTTTAGACGCAGCCTGAGCAGCAGCCAATCCTGCTGCCTGACCCATTGCCATACACTGTCCCATGCTCCGCACGGATGCATGTGCATCATGGCTGGCAGAGAGGCATCTGCCCGCTACTAATAGTCCTTCAACTCCTTTTGGCAACAAACAACGATAAGGGATATCGTAGGCTGCACCTTCTGGCAGATATTCCCAGTGCGTGTCAGAGCCAGCATGATGCTCCTCAATTGGTGCCCCACACATGGCAATAGCATCTGCAAACTTTTGTACGTTGAGGACATCCTCGCGCGTCAACCAGTAATCACCAATGATGCGCCTGCTCTCACGTACACCCAAGTAACTGCTGAAGTTCAGTAGCACCGATTGTCTATATCCAGGTACCCGATCGCGCATAAAACGATAATATTCAAGAGCTTGACGGCGCCCCTCTATTTCCGCGGCACTTAACTGGATTGGATCGGTTGGGTCCTCAAGTTGCATCCGCACCATATTGGTCGCCATAATTCCTGGGTAGGGTGTTATATGCACACTGCCTTCTAATCTAGGTAGATGATATTCATTGCTGCTGGCTGCCTCTGCCATAAGACTCCATAGCTGCTTCTTCGTCACCTGGCGGGCCTGATCAACGTCCACATTTCCTAGTCGGAAGGTAGTAGTGAGCGACTGTACTGGGACAGAACGCCAGTCTTCGAAAACGCCTCCGGCCCGAAAGGCTACATCACCGTCGCCAGACGAATCGATAACTACCTTCGCCAATATTTGTCTTAGTCCAGACTTATTTGCCACCACTGCCCCATGGACTATGCCATCTTTCATAATGACATCAAGGAAGTAGGAGTGCAGGAGGATGCGCACACCAGCTATACTGGCGAGTTCCTCCCAGACCACCTTTAGTAGCTCCGGATCGTATGTAATACCTGTTCCTGCTCCATATGTATTGGGGCGCTCTATTGCTGCCCCTTGATCATTCAAATGATTCACAACATCATCAGGTATGCCACCTACAACTTTGCGTTGCCCGACACCTGGACAATAGAAGCCGTAAAATGTGTCCAGTACGGATGATCCTGTGCCACCAAGGTAGGCAGCGCGGTCAACCAATGCTACATCTGCACCTTGCCTCGCTGCCGCGATCGCAGCGGTTGCCCCAGCAGAACCTCCACCAATGACGAGCACATCCACATCCCATAGAACGGGGCACTCCTGTGTATATAACTTGCTGTTTTCAATCACTATCGTCTACCTTTTCGACTTATCTTGTCTCTAATAGTCGTCCTATTAATTGCCTGGGAGATTATTTCAGGCTGCTCAACTTACCCTCTCGAACTTCTGACGCGCGGTCCAGATGGACATCATCGATTCGCGAATTTGCTGGAAAAGCTCGAAACGTTCTCTGTACGCCTCATTGCTTGAAAGATTAGGTTCGTAAACTCGCCGTATCTGGATAAAGCGCTCGGTTGCCTCGTCCATACTTTTGAATAACGCGATACCTGTGGCAGCTACAATTGCCACACCTCTGGCCGCTGATTCCTCTCCAGTTGTCAAGATTACTGGTTTATTCAAGACATCAGCAACAGTTTGACACAATACAGCACTGCGCGCCGCACCACCAGAAAGTCTCAGTTCCGACAGCGCCTCTGGACAGGCTTCAAAGCAATCCCGAATTGAGAATGCTAGGCCCTCGATTACAGCCCGAGCCAATTCGGCCCGACCCACTTCAGAATGCAATCCGGTGAATTGTGCCCTAGCACCCAAATGATAAAACGGCGCTACCACTCCTGCATTACTAATATACGGATGATAAAAAACGCCCAACGCTCCAGGATCGACACCTCCAGCTTCGGCATCAAGTACCTCATATGGGTTTGGTAAATCTCGATACGCTAGGTCTACTAGCCAGCGCAAATTGATTGAGCCGCCACCTGTGTTTGGGAGCATGCGCATCCAGTAGTCATTTACTGTAGGGATCACGAAACCCAAGCCGGTTGGTTCCAGTAATGGTTGCCGCGTGACGATATTGTTAAGCAGACTGGTTCCGACGATGCTGACTCCTTGACCAGGGCGGATTACGCCTACGCCAATTGTGCTGGCGTTGGCATCTCCAATACCGGCAATGACTGGTGTGCCCTCCCGAAGCCCTAATCGGCGGGCAATTTCCGGAAGTACACCTCCCACCACTTCATTCGACTTACGAATCGGTGGAAAGAGGTGAGCATATTGTTCTACTCCTGCAAGTGTCCAGATATCGGACGAGTAAGCCCTTTCTCTGACATTAGATGGCATCCAGCCGGCATCCGACTCGTCAGTACCAAGTGAGCCTGTCAGGCGCAAGACGATGTAATCCTTAGTATTACAAAGTTTGGTTGCGCGCTTGAGAACATTCGGCTCTTTTCTTTCAAACCAGCGGATGAGGGGAACGGTCAGACCTGCAAGCATTGCCTGTCCACCTTCGTTGACTAGCTTATCAAGAACACCAGATACTGCCCATTCGTCAATGATCCCTGTCGCACGGCTGTCATCCCACAATACATTATTGTAGACGGGCTGCATTGCATCATCTAAAAGAATAAGCCCCCCCATGTGAGTAGTTACTCCCACAGCCAAGATCTCTTCAGGGGCAACCCCTGAAGAAGAGATTACATCTTGAATCATTTCAGCCGTTAAGGCCCAAGCACTTTCTAAATCTTCCTCATGCCAGCCTGGCTTAGGATGCTGTGTTGTCTCATCACGTCGTGCAATAGCATACTCTCCACCATTCTCATCGAACAACACACTCTTTATTACAGTTGTGCCTTTGTCAATTGTCAAAATGTAACCCATGAAAACTCCTGAGTTCTATTGATGTTGAGATGCCGATTCCCGAGCGGAGCGCTGAAACTTTCGAAGCAACTGCTTCATAAACGTGGCAATTCCATTTTCACGCTCATCCACCATTGAATAAGCGGCAACTGCCAAAACAAGGATAGCTCCGCGAATGATCCACTGCCAGTAAGTGATAACACCAAGAAGATTGAGAATATTAGCGAGCATCGCCAATACGAAACCACTGGCAAGTGCTCCCCATAGAGTACCCAAGCCTCCCAACAAACTAGCACCACCAAGTACGGTAGCGGTAATACTATCGAACATATAGGTGCTTCCAATATGAGGATCGCCGGAACCTGTACGAGCTGCCAAGAAAAGCCCTGCAACGCTCGCCAAAACACCAGAAAAAACATACACTAAAAGTTTTACTCGACGAATAGACACACCAGAGAGTCTTGCCCGTATTTCGTCTGCTCCAACAGCATGAGCCTGCAATCCAAACCTAGTGTGAAAGAAATGGAAGGCAATCGCGGTCATTAGAAGCACGATAATCACGGGAACGAGTGGTATTGGGCCCACATGCGCAGTGGAAATGGTGCGGAATTCGAGTGGTACAAAACCACCTGGTACAGGTCGTAGGTAAAGATTTAATCCTTGGAGGCAAAACATTGAGGCTAGAGTTGCTAAAAAAGGTGGTAGATTGAGCCGTCCAATCATGACAGCATTGGCAACCCCAATCATGGCTCCAGCCAGCAGACATGTAATAATTGCAAGCGGTATTCCAACATGATCCAGCCCCATCAACGAAGAAGCGAGGATCGTAGAAAGCGTTACAGTTTCACCAATAGATAAATCAATTCCCGCAGTGACAATGACTAGAGTCTGACCAACAGCGGTGAGCAACAAAGGCACGGCTTGAACCAGCACATTTCGAAGATTGCCACTACTACCAAAGTTGGGAACCAACAACATTGCGATTACAAAAATGGCGAGCATGAGCATCACTGGGGCACTTTCACGCGATACCAACCATTTATTTCGTTTCACTTTTCGATCAACAGAATTTGAACTGCCAGTTGTTGTCTGGTTTAATTTGGTTTCTTTAAATGGCTGTTGTGTCTTGACCACTCCGACAATATCTCGGTTTGCCAGATTCTTTGCACTATCCATTCGTTCCACATTATGCCCAGTAATGGCGGCAAGTACTTGAGCCTCGTGCCTGTCGTGTCTTGTAAACACACCAGCTACTGTACCCTTATAGAACGCATAGACTCGATCAGCCAGTCCAAGTGCTTCAGACATATCACTAGTAGCAATAAGGATGCTCCGTCCGTCATCGGCTATTTTTCTTAGCAGCCTGTAGATTTCAGCTCGAGCCCCTACATCTACCCCCGCTGTTGGGTCCACTAAAACAAGCAATTTTGTGCCAGCGGCAATCCAGCGACCTAATACGACTTTTTGTTGATTGCCACCGCTCAGTGATTCCGCAGGTACACCAATACCTGCCGCTTTGATGTTAAGAGATTGAACGAGCTTTGCAGCCTGCGCTCGTTCAAGTCCCGTATTCATCCACCCCAACCAGGACCACCGTTTCAAAGAGGCTAACGAAAGGTTATCGCGAACCGACAGGACACGAAGCACATTTTCTGCTCGGTCTTCGGTCACTAAACCAATCCCCGCCTGTAACGCGGTTTCGGGACCATTAATCTTAAGATGTTTTCCGCTGAATAGAATCTCCCCTCCATCAGATGGAGGATCGCCGTATATAGAATGGGCTGTTTCAAATGCCCCGTGACCCGCTAAACCAACTAAAGCTACGATTTCACCTAAATTTACCTCTAAGTTAACATCGTGGAATGCGTTATCTCGTTGAAGTCCTTTTATTTGCAATAATGAATTAATAGGAGGCTTTGGTGGTGGAGGCGGATACATATCTCCCATCTGACGGCCCACCATCAAGGAAACAATTCGGCCAGGAGTAGCCTCTTGCGGAGTTAGCGTCCCTACACTTGTCCCATCCTTCAGGATAGTAACTCGATCCACAATCTCTTCAATTTCCTGAAGTCTGTGTGTCACATAAATAATCGATGTGCCTGTTTTTTTTATTTCCCAAAGAATTTCCATGAGCCGTTTGGTATCTTCAACCGTAAAGGCAGCAGTTGGCTCATCCAACACGATCAATTTCTGCGCATCCTGTAATACCCGCATAATATCAAGCAGTTTGCGTAATCCAACCGAGAGGTTTCGAACAGGCATATCTGGAGGGACTTCCACATTAAAGCGCGCAGATTGCTCTTTTAAGGAGGCCCTCACAGCATCCCAAATGATCCAGCCAAGAGAAGATACGGGTTCGCGTCCT
>WNFV01007024.1_pt1 | contig 14445 bp, 11 predicted proteins | sample 5400101 | NCBI WGS metagenome assembly WNFV01 (sample SAMN13153361, study PRJNA577476) | soil metagenome | isolation source: 115 cm soil or saprolite under grassland replicate 1 | place: USA:California | collected 2016-06-15 | reverse complement strand
GGACAGCGTGGCAAAGGCGCTGGCTTGCATACGGCGCATAATCGCCGTGGATACCCGAGGTGGGAGCCGTATGCGGGAAAGCTGCACGTACGGATCTGTGCGGGGGGCGCCCAGTAATGGGCGTCCCTACCGCGACCGGCGCGATTGACGGGGAGACCGCGATTTTGACGGTGAGCGCGATGCCGGCCGCGAGGGCGGCGTGCGGCGATTTTTCGCGCCGGCAAGATCAACTCGTCCAAGTCTGTCCCGAGCCACCCCTGCGACCCCCCGGATCGTCTGATTATAAAACAAAAACAATGAGTTACGCGCGTTATGGCGCTGTGTGACCTATTTCATACAGGACAAGCCGCTGGCGGGCTAAGATCGCTACCCCAACGCGGGGTGGGGACTTCGGCTATAGCGTTTCCGGCGAAGCGGGAAACGCCGAGGTGCTCAGCCTCGCCGTCCCGCTCTCACTGCTCGCGCGCGCCGACGAGGTGATCGAATGATACGGCGCGAGTTCATATCGCTTCTCGGCGGCGCGGCGATGTCATCGTGGCTTTGGCCGCTCGCCGCTCGCGCGCAGGCGCGCAAAGTCTGGCGCATCGGCGTGCTGGAGACGGTGTCCGCGGCCATGAATGCGCCGAACTTCGATGCCTTCCGGCGCGGGCTGCGCGAGCTGGGCTACGTCGAAGGGCAAAACTACGTTGTCGAGTATCGCTCGGCCGATGGCCGCGCCGAACGGTTCCCGGACCTGGCCGCCGAATTGGTACGTCTACGGGTGGACCTGATCGTGACCAGAGGCACGCCGGCCGCGCGCGCGGCCAAGGATGCCACCACGACGATCCCGGTGGTGATGGCGGCCATCGGCGAGGCTCTCGGCGCCGGTGTGGTCGCAAGCCTCGCGCATCCGGGGGAAAACGTCACCGGATTGAGCGCCTTCGTCAACGAGCTGGCCGGCAAGCGCGTCGAGCTCGCGAAGGAGGCTTTTCCGGGCATCTCGCGGATCGCTTTCTTCAGCAACATGAGCAACCCGGTGGTCCCGCCGCAATGGGAAGTAGCCAAGAACACCGCACGGTCGCTTGGTATCGACGCCGAGCTTCTCGACGTACGCGGGCAGGACGATGTGGCTCGCGCCTTCGAGACGGCCGTCCGGCGCAATGTCGGGGCGCTGCTCGCGGGCGTGGACGGCGCCACGCAAGCCAATCGACAACTGATCATCGATCACGCGGCGCGTACGCGGCTGCCGGCGATCTATGCGTCGAGAGAGTTTGTCGATGCCGGCGGCCTGATGACCTACAGCGTGAGCTATCCTCAGTTGTATTACCGTGCAGCGGGCCTGGTGGACAAGATTCTCAAGGGAGCGCGGCCGGGCGACATGCCGGTGGAGCAGCCCACCAAGCTCGAGCTGGTCATCAATCTCAAGACCGCCAAGGCGCTCGGAATCGAAATTCCGGCAAATCTGCTTGTCCTCGCCGACGAGGTGATCGAGTGAGCCGGCGCGAAGGTCTCTCGATAGGCTTGGAACCCCCCTTTTCTCGGATGGTCGGTGCCTTGTTGGTCCAGCACGGTGTGCCTGTGATGGCCCATTACCGGAATTTACAGCGCGTGGTGGCCTAATGACCCATGCAGCGAGTATTGCCGACAGCTACCGTCTGGCTGCAATATGCGCCGGCAGAATCCTGAAAGGCGCCAAGCCGTCCGAGCTGCCGGTGCAGCAGCCGACCAAGTTCGAGCACGTGATCAACCTCAAAACCGCCAAGGCCCTCGGCCTCGAGTTGCCCGTGACGCTCCTCGCCCTCGCCGACGAGGTGATCGAATGAAGCAACGCCTCGGACATGCTCTGGCGAGCGCTGCCGGCAAGGTCGGCTGGCGACAGATCAGCGGCCCGTTGTTCCGCAAATATGTGGCGCTGTTTGTCGCCGTCGTGTGCGTTGCGCTGATCACCAACGGCGCGTTCGAAATCGCGTTCTCCTACCGCGAGCACAAGGATTCCTTGATCCGTATTCAGCGCGAGCAGGCCGTCGCCGCGGCCAAGGAGATCGACCAGTTCATCGAGGGGATCAAGAGCCAGGTCGGCTGGACCACGCAGCTGCCGTGGTCGGCGGGCACGATCGAGGCGCGGCGCTTCGACGGGCTGCGGCTCCTGCGCCAAGTGCCGGCGATCACCGAGCTTGCCCAGCTCGACGCCTCCGGCAAGGAGCAGCTGCGGGTGTCGCGGCTCGCGATGGACGTGGTGGCGAGCAAGGCCGACTTCTCCAAAGATCCGAAATTCAGCGAGGCGGTGGCGAAGAAGGTCTATTACGGCCCGGTCTATTTCCGCCGCGAATCCGAACCCTACATGACGCTGGCGCTCGCCGGCACGCGCCGCGACGCCGGGGTGAGCGTCGCCGAGGTCAACCTCAAGCTGATCTGGGAGGTGGTGACGGGCATCAAGGTCGGCGAGCGCGGGCAGGCCTACGTGGTCGACGCGCAGGGTCGCCTGATCGCGCACCCCGACATCAGCCTGGTGCTGCGCAATACCGACATGACGCGGCTCTCCCAGGTGCGGGCGGCGCGCGAGGCGGTCTCGGGGGCGCCGCAGCAGCCGGTGCAGGAGGCGGAGGACGTCCGTGGCCGCAAGGTGCTCACCGCCTATGCGCCGGTCACCTCGCCCGGCTGGATCGTGTTCGTCGAATTGCCGAGAGAGGAGGCCTATGCGCCGCTGTTCGACTCGATCAAGCGCTCGGGATGGCTGCTGCTGCTCGGCCTGACCTTGGCGGTTCTCTCCGGCGTCTTCCTCGCCCGCCGGATGGTGGGGCCGATCCAGGCCTTGCGGGCGGGCGCGGAGCGCCTCGGTTCGGGCGACCTGGGCCAGCGTATCTCGATCAAGACCGGCGACGAGCTCGAGTCGCTCGCCGACCAGTTCAACGACATGGCGGGCAAGCTCGAGGAATCCTACGCCGACCTCGAGCAAAAGGTCGAGGACCGCACCCGCGAGCTCGCGCAATCGGTCGGCGAGCTGCGGGCGCTCGGCGAGGTCAGCCAGGCGGTCAACTCGACGCTCGACCTCGAGACGGTGCTGACGACGGTCGTCACCAACGCGGCGCAACTTTCGGGCACCGAGGCCGGCGCGATCTACGTGTTCAACGAGGCGGGCCGCGAATTCCAGTTGCGCGCGACCTACGGCATGGACGACGGCTTGATCGCGGCGATCAACGAGCATCACGCCGACATCTCCGACGCTGTCACCCAATCGACGCGGCAGCGGATGCCGGAGCAAATCCCCGATCTGCGCGACGAGCCGTCCTCCCCGGTGAACGAGATCATCCTGGGCGCCGGCTACCGGGCGCGTCTGCTCATCCCGCTGCTGGGAGCCGAACAGATCGTCGGCGCGCTGGTCGTCCGCCGCAAGGCGCCGGGCGAATTCTCGAAAAGCACCGTCGATCTGCTGCAGACATTCGCCGCGCAATCGGTGCTCGCGATTCAGAACGCCCATCTGTTCAGCGAGATCGGCGAGAAGAGCCGGCAGCTCGAGCTCGCCAGCCAGCACAAGTCGCAGTTCCTCGCCAATATGAGCCATGAGCTGCGCACGCCGCTCAACGCCATCCTCGGCTATACGGAGCTCATTCTCGACGACATCTATGGCGAGACCCCGGAAAAGATGCGCGGCGTGCTCGATCGCGTCCAGCGCAACGGCAAGCATCTGCTCGGCCTGATCAATGACGTGCTCGATTTGTCGAAGATCGAGGCCGGCCAGCTCACCCTGTCGTTGACGGACTATTCGCTCAAGGACGTGGTGCAAAGCGTGTTCGCGGCGGTCGAATCGCTGGCCACTGAAAAGAAGCTGGCGCTCAAGATCGAAGTGCCGCCGGATCTGCCGTCCGGCCATGGCGACGAGCGCCGCCTGACCCAGGTGCTCCTCAATCTCGTCGGCAACGCGATCAAGTTCACCGATACCGGCCAAGTGGCGATCAAGGCGGCGGCGAGCAACGGCTCGTACACAGTCGCGGTGTGCGACACCGGGCCGGGTATCGCCGAGGCCGATCAGAAGAAGATATTCGAGGAGTTCCAGCAGGCTGACAGCTCGGCGACCAAGAAAAAAGGCGGCACCGGGCTCGGCTTGTCGATCGCCCGCCGCATCATCGAGATGCACGGCGGACGCATCTGGGTCGAGTCGAAAATCGGCGAAGGATCGACCTTTTCCGTCACGATCCCGGTCACGGTCCAGCAGCAGGTGGGGCAGGGATCATGAGGCGGCGCGGCAAGGCGCAGAAACCTCAGCTCCGCGGGTCCGGTGGCGGTCGACCATCACGTCGGCCGGCTGCGACCAAGCCCGGCAAGGCGCCGCGATCCTCCGCTGCGCTGGAAAAGGCGCTTGAGCTGCGCACCCGCGAGCTCGACGAAGCGCTCAAGCGTGAGGCGGCGACCGCCGAGGTGCTGCGCGTCATCAGTGGCTCGCCGGCTGATTTGCAGCCGGTCTTCGAGACGATACTGGCGAATGCGACGCGCATCTGCGGGGCCAAATTCGGAACCCTTTACCGCTACGACGACGGTGCGTTCCGCGCGGTCGCCATGCTCAACGTGCCGCCCGCCTTCGCCGAGGAGCTGCGGCGTGGGCCGCGGCGCCCGGGTCGGGATACCGGCCTCGGCCGCCTCGAACGCACGAAGCAGATAGTTCACATTGCCGACGTTCGCGCGGAGCAGGGTTACATCGGTGTGCCAGCGGGCTTCACCGGTCGGGCCACCCTCGAGCTCAGCGGCGCCCGCAGCCTTCTCAACGTGCCGATGCTCAAGGAAAACGAGTTGGTCGGCGCCGTCGTCATTTACCGCCAGGAGGTGCGGCCGTTCACCGACAAGCAGATCGAGCTGGTGAGCAATTTTGCGCAGCAGGCCGTCATCACCATCGAGAATGTCCGCCTGCTCAACGAGCTGCGCCAATCGCTGCAACAGCAGACCGCCACCGCCGACGCGCTCAAGGTGATCAGCCGCTCGACCTTCGATCTGCAGGTCGTGCTCGATACGCTGGTCGAGTCGGCGGCGCGGCTGTGCGAGGCGGATAGGGCTCAAATCCTCCGTCCGACAGACGCGGGTTACTATTCCGGGGTCAGCTACGGCCACACGCCGGAATTCAATGAATACGTCAACACTCTCACGCTTGCGCCGGGACGAGAGGGTGTTGTCGGGCGAGTCCTGCTGGAGGGCAAGGCCGTTCAAATCCCCGATGTTCTGGCCGACCCGGAATACAGCTTTGGTGAAGTACAGAGATTGGGCGACTATCGCACCACTCTCGGCGTGCCGCTTCTGCGCGAGGGAAGTCCGATCGGCGTGATCATCTTGAGGCGCGCACAGGTGCGGCCCTTCACCGACAAGCAGATCGAGCTGGTCGAGACCTTCGCCGACCAGGCGGTGATCGCGATCGAGAATGTCCGGCTGTTCGACGAAATCCAGGACAAGAGCCGGCAGCTCGAAGTGGCGAGCCAGCACAAGTCGCAGTTCCTCGCCAATATGAGCCATGAGCTGCGCACGCCGCTCAACGCCATCCTCGGCTACACCGAGCTCATTCTCGACGACATCTATGGCGAGACCCCGGAAAAGATACGCGGCGTGCTCGATCGCGTCCAGCGCAACGGCAAGCATCTCCTCGGCCTGATCAATGACGTGCTCGATCTGTCGAAGATCGAAGCCGGCCAGCTCACCCTGTCGTTGACGGACTATTCGCTCAAGGACGTGGTGCAAAGCGTGTTCACGGCGGTCGAGTCGCTGGCCACCGAGAAGCGGCTCGCGCTCAAAGTCGAAGTGCCGCCCAATCTGCCGCCCGGCCATGGCGACGAGCGCCGGCTGACCCAGGTGCTGCTCAATCTCGTCGGCAACGCGATCAAGTTCACCGATGCCGGCGAAGTGGCGATCGAGGCGGCGGCCAGCAACGGCGCCTACACGCTTTCGGTGCGCGACACCGGGCCGGGCATCGCCGAAGCCGATCAGAAGAAGATCTTCGAGGAATTCCAGCAGGCCGACAGCTCGGCCACCAAGAAAAAGGGCGGGACCGGCCTCGGACTATCGATCGCCAGGCGTATCATCGAGATGCACGGCGGACGAATCTCGGTCGATTCGAAAATCGGTGAAGGATCGACCTTTTCCGTTACCATCCCGGTCACGGTCGAACAGCAGGTGGAGCAGGCATGACGAAGCGCATTCTTGTCGTCGAGGATCAGGAGGACAACCGGCAGATCCTCCGCGACCTGTTGGCCAACGCCGGCTACGAGATGATCGAGGCCGAGGATGGCCAGCAGGCGCTGACGCAGGCCGCCAAGCACAAGCCGGACCTGATCCTGATGGATATCCAGCTGCCGCTGCTCGACGGCTATGAGGCCACCCGCCGCATCAAGGCCGACCCGGCGCTCAACGCCATCCCGATCATCGTCGTCACCTCCTACGCGCTGAGCGGCGACGAGGAGAAGGCGCACGCCGCCGGCTGCGACGCCTATGTGGCGAAGCCCTTCAGCCCGCGCGCGCTGCTGGCGAAGATTCGTGAATATCTGCCGTAGCCCGCATGGAGCGAAGCGGAATGCGGGAGCAAAACCCGGGAGTTCGCTTCGCTCCATCCGGGCTACAACCGCAACGCTTTGACAGGCTCTAGAGTCCCAGGCGTCACATGCACAGTCCTCCGCGCATCCTCATCGTCGACGACAACGAAACCAACCGCGACATTCTGGTCACGCGGCTCGGCACCCACGGCTATGAGTTGACGCAAGCCGCCGATGGCGAGGAGGCCTTGGCGGCGGCGAAGGAGCAACTCCCCGACCTCATCCTGCTCGACGTCATGATGCCGAAGCTCGACGGGGTCGAGGTGTGCCGCCGGTTGAAAGGCGATCCGAACCTGCCGTTCATGCCCATCATCCTGGTGACCGCCAAGACGGACAGCAAGGACGTGGTCGCCGGCCTCGAGGCCGGCGCCGACGAATATCTGACCAAGCCGATCGATCAGCTGGCGCTGGTCGCGCGCGTGAAGTCGGTCCTGCGGCTCAAGGAGCTGCACGATCAGGTGCGGGCGCAAGCCGACGATCTGGCGTCTTGGAACCGCACGCTGGAGCAGCGCGTGGAGCAGCAGCTGTCCGAGATCGAGCGCGTGAGCCGCCTCAAGCGCTTCCTGTCGCCGCAAGTCACCGAGCTCATCCTGTCGTCAGGCGATGACAAGGTGCTGGAGAGCCACCGCCGCGCCATCACCGTGCTGTTTTGCGACCTGCGCGGCTTCACCGCATTCTCCGAGATGGCCGAGCCCGAAGAGGTGATGTCGGTGCTGCGGGAGTATCATGCCGTCCTCGGCACTTTGGTCCACAAGTATCAAGGCACGCTGGAGCGTTTCGCCGGCGACGCCATCCTGGTCCTGTTCAATGATCCGCTGCCGTTGCCGGATCCCAGCGGCCAAGCCGTCCAAATGGCCGTCGACATGCGCGATCAGGTGGCCCAGCTCCTGGTGAAATGGCGCAAGCTCGGCCATGATCTCGGCTTCGGCGTCGGCATCGCGCATGGCTACGCTACGCTCGGCCGCATCGGCTTCGAGGGGCGCTTCGACTATGGGGCGGTCGGCTCGGTGGTCAATCTGGCGGCGCGGCTGTGCTCGGATGCCAAGGACGGACAAATCCTGATTGATGCCAAGGTGCAAGCCGCCATCGAGGCCTCGGCCGCCACAGAGCCCGCCGGCGAGCTTCTGCTCAAGGGCTTTCACCGGCCGGTGCGCGCGTTCAATGTCTGTGCGCTGGTCCAGGGATCAGTAGTCAGTAATCAGTAATCAGCGTACGATTTTCCCTTTCTGATGACTGACCACTGATGACGGACTCCTGATTCACGCGCACTTTCGCAGCATGAGAAACGACGCGAACACGAACGCGTAGAAGGCCCCGGTCGCCCAAAGCGCGTATTTGAAGCGACGCCCCTTTCTCGAGCGGATGAATGACAGCTTCAGCGTCTCCGCCGTGAGCTCGGGCTCGAGCTCCAGATCCTTCAATCGCTCGGCGTAGGTGCTGCCGGCTGCCACCGGGTCGTGAATATAGAACAGACCCTTGGCCCGCGCCTTCTCGAGCAATTCCTGCAGTGGGGCGATCGGCCAAAGCACGAAACAGTAGCTCATGATCGTGCAGATGAACGCCGCCAGCAAGACGGCGACGATCGGCCGCGAGGCGACGTTGGGGCAGGTCGCGCTCAGCATGGACCACAACGGGCTCATCGACAGGACGAACGCCGCCATCGCGATCTGCGACTTGGTGTCGTAGGCGCGAATGGAGCCTTCGGTGAACTCGATCGACTGCTTGAGAAAGTCGATCCGCTCCTCCGGCGAGGCCGGCGCGGCATCCTCGTGGTCGACGGCGGGGGCGGCAACTGGCTCGGTTGACATGACCACCATTCGAACTGGCCTCGCCGACCGTTCCCGCCGCGAGTGCTCGTTGGCGCTGCGGCCCGGCTATCAACTGGCCAGAGCTGCCGGCGCATTTGGGTAGCAGAGCGCGTCCGGGGCCTCAAGGGCCGTAGATCGGGTCGAGTTCTTCCCGAGACCAACAATCGCGACCTCCGTACGTCGTATCGCATAGCACGGCGCCGAAGTGTTGGGTCTCGCCGAGCCATGGAACTACTCCCTTGCGTTCTGAGTTGAGAACGCATTATGCCCGCGCGCGCCGACGCTTTCCGGTCGACTGTCGATCCTCATTTGCCGCACCTGCGCCGCTACGCCCGAGCGCTCGCCGGCCGGCAGGATGCCGGCGATTACGCGGTGGCGTGCCTGCTCGAGGATTTGCTCGAGCGTCGGCGGAGGCTTCCGCGGGGGATTCCGGTCCGTGTCGGCTTGTATCGCAGGATAGCGCAGGCGCTCGGCGCGCTCGGGCTGATCGAGGTGGCCGCCTGTCGCGCAAGCGAACGGGGTGGGGCGGCGAGCCTGCCGATGGTGACGTCGCTGCCGCGCCACGCGTTCCTGCTGCGCGCGCTCGAAAGATTTTCGGACGAGGACGCGGCGCGCGTGCTCGAAATCGACACTCCACGCCTGCAGCAGCTGGCGGAGCAGGGACGGTGCGAGCTCGCGGACCAGAGCCCGACATCCGTCCTGATCATCCAACCCGATCCTTTCTGCGTCATGCAATGGGAGATGACGCTCGATGATCTCGGCCACACGGTCGCGGCCAAGGCGCGCACCCATGACGAGGCGATTTTGCTCGCCGCGAGCCAACCGCCCGGACTCATTCTTACATGCACGTTGCTCGCCGGCGGCGGGTTCGCGCACCCGATCATCAACGAAATCGCCCGCTCGTCCGGCGCCCCGGCGATCGTCGGCTCCGCCTATCCGCAATTCTCCCTCACCGGCGCGAGGCCTGAGACGCCCTTCGTGATCGGCAAGATGGATCCGGAGCCCGTGTTCGAGGCGATCATCGGCCAGGCGCTGTTCATCAAGCGCCATGGCCTTTCGGACTACCAGCTGCCGGACGCCGACACGACGATGAAAGACTTCCAGGAAGGATTCTGGGTCATCATCAGCACCGTCGCGACCCGGCAATTCGCCTACAAGATCGACAAAGGTTATGGGTTGTACGACGACTTCGGGTCGAGCTTGGGGGCATTCATGCGTCACTTCGATTTCAATGCCGACGTGGACATCATCTCGATGCCGCAGGGGCGCATCGCGTGCCGCAGCCATGCCAAGGTCACGCTGCGAAAGCGGCCTTGGACCACGGCGCGGCGGTTCTACGAGATCATCGATACGTTCTATCGCGAGCTTCGCGATCCCAAGCCCGAGCCGGTGTTGCCGCTCGCGCGCAGGGACCGCTGGTAAATGGTTCCGCCGGAGATCGAGGCGACCGCCGCGCGCTGCCGTTAACCATCCCGCTACCGCCCCGGTCATTCCATATTACCGCCGCACATCCTCCTTTACCTGGCCGAAAGTCCCCGTCAGGAAATGCTCCATCGGGAGTACTACTGCGTGGGGAGTTCGGGGATGTATCTCATGGCCATCTTCAAGGCCGTCGGCAGGCTGCTGGCGCGCCGCTATCGACCGGAGCGACACTACATGCGCGGACCGGGGCCGAAATGGTTCGAGCGGCACGGCCGGTGATCCGCCGGCGCCGGTCGCAGGCGGGCGGTTAACTTCAAAATAATCTCGCTCGAAGAACATCGTCGCGCTGGTGGGATCAGGCCACACCCGTGAGACCCGTTCCCCGGCACGGGGGACGATCGTCATCCGACACTGCGAAGGCTCTGCATGCGAGCAGTTCTCGCCACGATCTCGGCTGACCATATTTCTCGCTCCGCCGTCCTGGTGGCGGGGTCGTTGTGCGGCGCCTTGGTGTTCGTCGTGGCGGTGCCGCTCGCACTGTCGAGCCCGTTCCCGTCGCCGAGACAGGGCGATTGGACCATTCCCGGACCACCGCTTCAGCTGGTGTCGTTGATGTCGGTGCCGGCCGTGATCGAGGCGCCGACCGTCCTCGAGCCGGAAGCAAAGCCGACGCTGTGGGATTTCGTCGCGCTGCCGGCGCACGGTGCGCCTGCGCTCATCGCGCCCAAGCATGCCGCCGACCCCGAGCCCACCGGCAGCATTGGCGAGACCGCGCCGCCCCGCCAACGCGCCGTATCGATCATGGATGAGGTCGATGCCTATCTGTGGGAGGTTTATCGGCGGGCTCCCAGCAAGCGGGATTCGAGCGGCGATTTCACCTGGAAGGACCCGGCGGCGGCAAAGCGCTTCGGCCTCTCGATGCCGGCCTACGTGATCGGCGGCATGGACCCCGACTTCCGCGAGCAGCTCTACCATGCCGGCCGGGCGATGGACGCGGCCGGCATCCGCTGGGCGATATTGAGCGCGTTCCGCGACGACTATCGCCAAAGCATCGCCTCGGGCCTCAAGGCCGGCGCCAGCAACTCGCTGCACGGCGGCAGCGCCCGCACCGGCGGTTATGGCCACGGCCGCGCCGTCGACGTCACCGGCGAGGACGGCAATCCGGCCGCGGTCTGGAAATGGCTCGACGCCCACGGCGCGAAATATGGGCTGCACCGTCCGATGCCCGGCGGCGATCCGGCCCACGTCCAACCGCAAGGGGCCTGGAACAGGATCGCGCTGGCGTTGCGACAAAGCCGGGTCGGCACTGCCGAGGCGTCGCGCGCGTCGGGCACCAAGACCGCAGCAGCCAAGACCGGCGTCGTCAAGGCATCGTGGTGACCGATAACCGCGTAGTACGCGATTTCATTGATGGGTGATTCGAAAGTGTCGGGCGAGTAGTCCTATATCGGTGCCGCGATCGCGGTGTGCTCCATCCCCTTGAAAAGGGGAGGGTCGGGTGGGCATCAACATCCACTTCGTCGTCCCTGCCGTTGACCATCCATTCATCGAGCCATCTGCAAACTGATTGAAACTTTCTCCCCGGCCTGTTGTTCTTGTCAGCGCGCGCCGCGAGTCGCGGCGGCACCAAGGCCGCGGGACCATGAAGCTTTTCGAATGCCAAAACTGCGGCCAGCCGCTCTATTTCGAGAATACCCGCTGCGAAAGCTGCGGGTTGCGGCTCGGCTATTTGCCGGAGCGGGAAACCATCACCGCCTTGGAGCAGGCCGATGGAGTATGGCGGGCGTTGGCCGCGCCCGAGGGACTCTGTCGATTTTGCGCCAATGCCCAGCATGATGTTTGCAATTGGCTCATCGCCGCCGATCATGCCGAGACGTTCTGTGCGGCCTGTCGCCATAACCGCACCATCCCCGATCTCTCGCAGCCGCAGAATGCCGCGCGTTGGCGCAAGATCGAGCTCGCCAAGCACCGCCTGTTCTACACCTTGCTCAAGCTTCGTCTGCCGCTGACCACCAGGCCGGAAGATCCGAACGGGCTTGCCTTCGATTTCCTGGCGGTTCCCAAGGGCCCTACCGCGGCGCCGCCGGTCATGACCGGGCACGCCAGCGGCCTCATCACGCTCAATCTGGCGGAGGCCGACGACTCCGAGCGCGAGCGCGCGCGGCACGACATGGGCGAGCCCTATCGCACGCTGCTCGGGCACTTCCGGCACGAGATCTCGCACTACTATTGGGATCGCCTGGTCGCCGGCACGCCGAGCATCGAGGAGTTCCGGCAATTGTTCGGCGACGAGCGGCAGGACTATACGACCGCGCTGCAGACTTATTACGCCAACGGACCGGCGCCCGACTGGCCGGAAAAATACGTCACTGCCTATGCCAGCGCGCATCCGTGGGAGGATTTCGCCGAGACCTGGGCGCACTATTTTCACATGGTCGATACGCTGGAGACGGCGGGCGCGTTCGGGTTGCGGCTGCGCCCGAAGGTGGCGAAGAGCGCCGACCTTTCGACGGTGATCGACTTCGACCCGCATGTCGCCGAGATGCACCGCATCATCGACGCCTGGCTGCCGCTCACCTTCGCGGTCAATTCGATCAACCGCAGCATGGGACTGCCGGATCTTTATCCGTTCATCCTGGGCCCGGCGGTGATCTGGAAGCTCACCTTCATTCACGACCGGATTCACGCGGTCGGTCCCCGCCAACCGCGCGACGCGGAAAAGAATGCGCTGCGCGCCATCATCGCCGGCCTCAAGCGGTCGGTAGCGTCGCCGCAGTCGACGAATTGAGCAGCACGCGTAGCCCGCATGGAGCGAAGCGGAATGCGGAGCCAGCGCTCAGATTTTGCCCCGCGTCATGAGGACCACAAGAAGGGTAGGGTGGGGGGCACTGGCGGCTTGGCCGTTGCCCACGCGTCATTGCGCAGTGTTCTCGAGGCTCGGTGCAGCGGAGGAATGGCGCCGCGGCTGCGGCTTGCACCCGCAGACTCAGGGGCGGTTTGGCTTTGCGGGCGTGCCGCTTCCATTATTGATGACGATCAGCTCGCCCACATCCGTCGCATCGATCGCCCAAATTCGATTTTCGACCGACACGCGGGAATGGGTCTGTAATCATTGGGCTTTTTGGGGCGGCATTGGAATCATTAGACTTTATTGGGTTCGTTCCGCCAAAACGTCGGATTGGGTTCGTTCCGCCAAAACGCCGGCCGGCCGGCGCGCGTGAAAATCAGCGGGCCGGCGAAGCGTTGTTGCGTCAGGAGAGCAGGAGAGGAGGATGATCGACATGGGTCCAGAGGGTTCGACGCCCTCCCGGCAAAGGCCAGCCAACCAGCCGGAAGCGAGCCTTGCACGTGTGCGGCAACGCCACGCGTGAAGCGTATGGCAGCAGGTGCCGAAGCTGCGTGTTAGCCCCGAAATCAGCCATTGCCGAAGCCTTCGCCGTCAACGCAGCGGGGGCAGCACCGATGTGACCGCAAGTGGCGAGGGCACAGCGGTTCGACCGGGGTCCTGGAACGGAGCAGAGGCACAGGACGGATCGCCTGAAGACCTGAGAAATCCCATTCGCGTCCACGTATGGCAGCCCGGGAATTGGGGCGCCGGTTGAGCAAGAGCCCTGGCCTGGAAGAAGACCTCCGAGCTTCCGGGAGCGCTGCGGCGAACACGAACACGGAGGTACCCGTGGGCAGTGGAAGCGAACCAATAAGCGACCATGGATACGCGGATGGGAAGTCGTAGCGCCTTCATAGTACCGACGAGAGCGGGGAACTGGGCTCGCCAGGACCCGAAGGAGGGAAGGGAGGTGCCGCGAGGAGAGAGCCATCGACGGGAAACATGGGAAGGGACATGAGCCCCACAAACCTGTCCACGAAACGACGATGGATAGCCGAACTGGCGAGACGCAAGCCTGGAGAAGTGCTGACCTCGCTGCACCACATGATCGACCTGGAATGGATGCAGAAAGCCTACGAGCTGACGCGCAAGGATGGCGCTACCGGCATCGACGGTGTCATGGCGGACGAATACGAGGTGAACCTGGGGGCCAACCTCACGGACCTCACGGATCGCATCAAATCCGGCCGCTACCAGGCACCGCCGGTGCGCAGAACGTACATTCCCAAGGCGGACGGCTCGCAACGGCCGCTCGGCATCCCGACCCTGGAAGACAAGGTGGCGCAGCGGGCGATCGTCATGGTTCTGGAGGCCGTCTACGAGCAGGACTTTCTGTCGTGCTCGCATGGCTTCCGGCCGGGACGCTCGGCTCATGGGGCGCTGCGAGTATTGTACTGCGCCACTACAGAAGAAAGGCAGCACTGGGTGCTGGATGTCGACATACGCAAGTACTTCGACTCGATCCCGCACCACCACCTGCGGGCGATTCTCGACCAGCGAGTGACGGACGGCGTCATCCGACGGATGATCGACAAATGGCTGAAGGCGGGTGTCCTGGAAGACGGCCTCCTGCACTTTGCGACCGAAGGAACCCCGCAAGGCGGCGTGATCTCACCAATGCTCTCGAACATCTACCTGCACCACGTGCTGGACGAGTGGTTCGCGAGCGAGGTGCGGCCGCGCCTGACGGGAAGCAGTACCTTGGTGCGATTTGCCGATGACTTCGTGATGACCTTCGAGCACCACCACGATGCCAAACGGGTTCTGGAAGTGCTGGGGAAAC
>WNFV01008633.1_pt1 | contig 14446 bp, 12 predicted proteins | sample 5400101 | NCBI WGS metagenome assembly WNFV01 (sample SAMN13153361, study PRJNA577476) | soil metagenome | isolation source: 115 cm soil or saprolite under grassland replicate 1 | place: USA:California | collected 2016-06-15 | reverse complement strand
CCAATGAGATCGGCTCGAAGTCTTGCACGACGTCATATTGGACAGGGTAGAACGCGCTTGCCGCCATCTGGCTGTTCCAACTGCCGAGAATGAGTGTGTGCCCATCCGGGGCCGCTCGCGCGACACGGGCGGTCCCGATACATTGGCATGCGAATTGGGTCGCGGCCGCGCGCGCACGCGCGTGCGCGTAGCAAGAACTATGCCTATCAGAACTGGAGCGCGCGGTCTTGAGCTCGATGAAGGCTGTCCGACTTTTCGCCGGCGTTTTCTTCAAAGCCTCGGGGATCGCACACGGGCGCGCGGGTGGGATGCTGCCATGTCACGCTAACGCGAGGCGCAGCCGCCTTAGCCGTGGTCACCAATACGCGTAAGGTCCGATCCCGGCCGCGCTAAGTCGTCGATGTCACGCTAAGAAAGCTTGGTAGCTCGCGCGGAGGCGCGCGCGTCCCAAAATCTTGAGGCCGGATGGTTGTGCGGCTGCGCTTGCCTGGCCGACACATCACCGACTGCCAGACGAGGTTGTACATGAAGTCCCGTCAGACCGAAGCGCCCGCCATCGCCGCCGCGAAGGCCGGGTTCAGCACTGCCAGCGCCTACCGGATCGAGGCCGATCCGCGGCTGCCTTCGCAGAGGAGAAAGCGCCGCGCGCCAGCCCGCTTTGTCCCGGCAAATCAGCGATCTTGAACATGAGCTCGGCCTCATGCTTTTCGATCGTGTCGGTCGCCGGCTCGTCCTGACCGGAGAAGGAGAGCAGTTGCTCGGAGACTGCCGCAGCCTGTTGGGCCAGGTCGGAGCGCTCGGCGAGCGGGCGGAGCTTCTCCGGCGCGGAGACAGTGGGGTGCTGAAGGTGGCAGCCACGCCGCAATGATCGAAAGCGTGCTTTCGACATTCGTGAGCCAATACGCCGAGCGCTATCCCAAAGTGGAAGTGAAATTCTTCGAAGCGTTTGGCCCCGCCCAACTGGACCTGCTGGAACGGGGCGAGGTTCATGTTGGCATTCGCATGCACACCGACGACATCCATATTGGGAAATATCCGCTACCGCCGATCGAGGTTGTGGCCGCCGTTCATCCTCGCTTCAGCTTGGGCGTGGCGGCATGGTGGAGATCGCCCGCCTCGCGCCATATCCGTTGCTTCTGTTGGAATCTGGCTACTCCAACCGTAGGACCTTCGACGCAGCCTGCCGCCTGGCTCGGCTCGAGCCGAACATTCTGCTCGAGAGCCGCTCGCCGCACACTTTGCTGGCGCTCGCCGAGGCCGGACGCGGGGTGGCGATCATTCCGTCGGTCATACGAATTGATCGCTATACGTTGCGAATCGTGTGGGTGACGCATCGCGCAAACCGCTGCGAGAGCCGATCACTGTGCAGTGGAACCAACGGCGCGCGCTTCCGCGCTACGCCAAGGGTTTTTGCGAATTGCTTGACGAGTATATGCGCAAGATCTTCCCAATCGCACGGCCGTCCGACCCATCACAGTCGCGGGTCAGTCTGATGGATTGGCCGGATTCAGCAGCACGCCAATGACAGCGGCGTTGGGCACCAGCTCGTGCAAAAGCTGCAGGTGTCCATGGCGAATTCGTAGCTCCTCGCATAAATGCATCGGCGCGGGCAGCCTTGTGAGATGCCGACATCGTGCTACCGTCCGTATCGACGTGCTCTGCTTCCTCGGCGTCATGTTCGACGCCTGCGACTTCGCGCTGTTTGGTGAGCTGCAGCTTGCCGAGTGGGGACCCGGCCCTTTATCTTCAGCATGTCGATGCCCATTCGCTTGGAGGTGGAGGGTTGGACATTCGAGGCCCGGGCGGCTGGCGGCTGACCGGGGCCTCCTCGTTTATCTACTCGCGGCTCGTACGCGGCAAGGTGATCACGTTCTTGGCCGCTACAGGCGTGGACGTGTCGAGCAGGACCCGACGCGACAGCGCATCTGAATGGTCAAGGATGTATGCGGCATAGTGCGCTTCGATCTCGCGCACCGATGTGTCGTGTTGCTGCGCCACCACCGCGACTGGGACGGAACCCAACAACGCCCGTACGATGGAGCTGTGCCGTAGGGCGTAAGAGGTAATCTCATCGGGATTGAGCTCCGCCAGCATGACGGCGGCGCGAAACAGGTCGCGGTGATCCATCGTGCTGGTCGACTGCCATGCCATGCCATCGCGCTTGAGCAGCAGCGGAGCATCGTCTGGCCGATCGCCCTTGGCTTTCTTGAGCGCTAGAGCAAGCGTCGCGGTCATGGGTACGGGTCGGTGTGTGATTTTCTTCCGCCCGCGCCCTTTGAAGGACGTCGGCATCATCAGGCGCGGGTCCGGCCGATCCGCCTGCAGATCACGGCACACGAGCCGAGCCACCTGACTTATCCTCCCGCCGGTCACTGCTAGAACCTCGACTAACAGCCCGAAAGCGGGGTCGACGTCATAGGCCGCCTTGACGATGCCCAACACATGCCCGTCGGACAGCACGATCCTGCGAGCCCGGGTAGCCGCCGGCAGACCGCGAAGCCCAAGCCGGAATACGTGCCTGTTAGTGATGCGGTGGTCGAGGGTTGCGGCCAGTTCCAGTGCCGCCCTCAGTCCAGTGCGTGTCCGGTTGACGCTCGCTGGCTCCATCTTCTCGATCAGGCCGTCCCGCCACGCCTGCAGATCGCGGACGGTGAGTAGCCCCACTGGTTTGCCGGCAAGCGAGCTGGTCAGATGCTTCTCGACGCGAGTGGCGTTGCTCTGCTGTCCGCCCCTGCTCTTAAGGTCGCGCTTGTACGCTGCGATCGCGTCCGCGACCGTCATCGGCTTGCTGTCTGACGCATCGGTCGTGCCGCGGGCCAATTGCTTGGCGGCCTCGCCCGCCTGATGGAACGTCAGGATGTGGGTGCCGTCGCTGTCCTCAAAATCATCGGCTTGGCCGAAGCGCGCCGTCCAATATCCTCCGTGGGCATTGGAGCACTTGACCACCCATGTGCCGTTGCCTTTGTTGCGGCGGTACAAAAGGTGGATGCCGCGGGCGAGCGCTGGTCCGCTGTAGGGCTTCTTCCTGATCGGTAGGCGTAGTCTTGCGCTGCGGCTCTCGAGCTTGGCATCCCGGATCTTGCGCGGCATCGGTACCCTCTGGTGTCCCGTGAACTGTCGCCAACATGGGTGTGGAACCCGGTGGAGGCCAAGACAATCAGGTGGACACATTTGCCCAGCAATCAAGGGCTTAACGCAAGCTCAGTAGAACCCTGTGGAAGTCTGTGGAAGCCTGAAAAGCCCTATCGCGGCACGGCGCAGTCCACGCTCGATCTGCTCGAAGGCCGCGTCGAGATGCAGTTCGGCACCATCCCGCCGACGCTGACGCACATTCGCGCCGGCAAGCTGCGCGCGCTGGCGGTGACCGGCGCGACGCGCAATCCGACCCTGCCCGACGTGCCGACACTCGCCGAGTCGGGCTTGGAAGGCTACGAATGCTCGCTGTGGCAGGCGATGGTCGCACCGGCGGCTGCACCGCCGGCCATCGTCGCCCGGCTCAACCGCGAGGTCGGCGCCGTTCTCGACGATCCCGACGTGCGCGCCGCGCTCACGAAAAACGGCATAAAGGCGGAAGCGAGCTCGCCCGCGGCGCTGGGCGCGCGTATCCGCGCTGACGTGACGAAGTGGCGCGACGTCATCACCAGTGCGGGCATTCGGGCGAATTAGGGCATCTTCGTTTGTGCTTGATGCACAATGCCGCCACGCACTCGGTGTGCTCCCCTCCCCCTTGTGGGGAGGGGTTGGGGGTGGGGGTCCTTCAGCGGATCACCGCACGACCCCCACCCCGGCGCTTCGCGCCGACCCTCCCCACAAGGGGGAGGGTAGGACCGAGTATGGCGCTCGCTCATTACACTTCACCTGGGTTCGCCCTATGGATTCGCCCTAGCGCGCGGAGTCGCAATTAAACAGAATCAATCAGCTTTGGCACCCGAGGCGCGGATGACCTCGGCCCACTTCTTGGTTTCCGCCGCCAAGAATGCCCTAAAGTCGTCGCCGAAAGCCGTGCCCGGCTCAGAGCCGAGCTCGCGGACGCGGCCGACCACATCCGGCGCCTTGAGCGCCTTGGCCACCTCCTCGCGCAGTTTCGCGAGCACCGGCTCGGGCGTCTTCGCCGGAGCGACCAGACCATACCAGGAGGAGGCATCGAAGCCGGGAAGGCCCTGCTCCGCGACGGTCGGCACATTGGGCAGCGCCGACGGTCGCTTCGCCCCCGCGTTGGCCAGCGCGCGCGCCTTGCCGGCGGCGATTTGCGGCAACACCACCGGCATGAGGTCGAAGAACATCTGGACGTGCCCTGCGATCAAATCGTTCATCGCCGGTCCCGCACCGCGATACGGCACGTGCACGATGTCGATATGAGCCATGCTCTTGAACAGCTCTCCGGAGAGATGATTCGTCGTGCCGTTCCCCGCCGAAGCGAAGTTGATCTTGCCCGGCTCCCGCCTCGCCAGCGCGATCAGCTCCTGCACGTTGTTCGCGGGCACGCCGGGATTGACGATCAGCACGATGGGCGCGGTCGCAAACAGCGCGATCGGCGCAAAGTCTTTCGTCGAATCGAAGGGAAGTTTGCTGTAAAGGGTCTGGTTGACCGTGAGGGGTCCGGGCGCGGTGAACAGGAGCGTGTAGCCGTCGGGCTCCGCCTTCGCCACGAAATCGGTTCCGGTGTTGCCGCCACCGCCCGAGCGGTTTTCGACGATGACTTGCTGGCCGAGAGCCTCGGTAAGCTTCTGCGCCAGAATTCGGGCCATCACATCGACAGACCCGCCCGGCGGATAGGGATTGATGATGCGAATGATACGATCCGGGTAATGCTCCGCGGTTGCCTGCACGCAGGGCACGAGCAATGACAAAAAAGCCATCGCGACCAAGCGTAAGACCTGTGACATCCGATTACCTTCCTCGCGCTCTCATTTGTGCCGGCAGCCGAAACTATGTCATTTCCCCCAGCGCCGACCAGCGCATAAGCCATGCAGGCACGGGCGACCATATCGGTCGAATTGACGCATTATTCGGCACCGGGCGGGACGAGGACGATCCTCCAACGTACTTGGACCGCCGATTACGACTGAAGCTGCGCTGGCTTGACAGTGATCGAGCGTCGCGACAGCGTCGCGGGCAACGGCGAGGAATAATCCGATGAGCAAGCTGCGTCTGACATTTGCCTGCGGCCCCTACGACCGCACGCTCGCGCTGCGCGACGGGTCGGTGCAGCCCGAAGGCATCGAGCTCAATTACATCGCCTCGCAGCCTCCCGACATTTTCTGGCGCATGTTGCAATTCAACGAGTTCGAAGTCTCGGAAATGTCGCTGTCGAACTACGTCACGCTGGTGGACGCCGGCAACGCGCCGTTCGTCGCCATCCCGGCGTTTCCGTCGCGCGTGTTCCGGCACGGCTACTTCTTCATCAACACCGAGAAGGGGATCAAGACGCCGGCCGACCTCAAGGGCAAGCGCGGCGGCGTGCCCGAATACACCATGACCGCCGCGCTCTACATGCGCGGGCTTTTGCAGCACGAATACGGGGTCAAGCCGAGCGATGTCGAATGGGTTCAGGGCCGCGCCGACCGGCTCGGCCGCAAGCTGCCCGCGGACATCCGCCTCACCCAGGCGCCGGCCGGCACCGAGCTCGGCGACCTGCTCGAGCGCGGCGAGATCGACTTCATGATGACGGCCAACAATCCGCTCGCCTTCCGGCGCGGCTCGCCCAAGGTGCGCCGCCTGTTTCCCAATTATCCCGAGCTGGAGAAGGACTATTACCGGCGCACCAAGATCTTTCCGATCATGCACACCGTGGTGATCCGCAACGACGTGTACAAGCGCGATCCCTGGGTGGCGCTGAGCATGTACAAAGCGCTCTGCCGCGCCAAGGAATACGCCTATCATCTCTTGGCGGACATGGGCTCGCCCAAGGTTTCCTCGGCCTGGCTGCAGTCGCTCCTCGAGGAGGAACGGGCGATCTTCGGGCCGGATTGGTTTGCCTACGGCATCGAGCCGAACCGGCCCTCGATCGAGGCGGCGCTGCAATACACCCACGAGCACGGACTGACCGACCGGCGCGTGAAGCTCGAGGAGTTGTTTGCGCCGAGCACGCTGCGCGACATTCCGTTGGGCGAAGGCCAGCACGTGTGAACGATCAGGACCGAGGAGGCAGCCATGACCATACCGCAGCTGATGCCGTGGATCGGTGGGCTGGTTAAGTTCGAAGCCAGCCTCTCGCCGCTCGTGTGCCCGATCGACGAGAGCGTCGCTTCGCACATGATCGAGTCCGACGCCAAGGTGGTCGATGCCGCGGTCAAACACGCCCATGCGGCGTTCCTCAAGCATCAGGATGCCACCACCGCCAAGCGGGTCGAGTGGCTGTTGGCGGCGGCCGATGCCATCGACAAGATCGAAGGCGAATTGGTCCGCTCGCTCATTCGCTTCATCGGCAAGCCGCGGCGGGCCGCCACCTTCGAGGCCAAGCGCGTGGGCACATTCATGCGCGCCTGCGCCGCGCAACTCCCTCACCTCATGGGTGAAGTGCTCCCCCTCGATGTGACGGCGGCAGGCGCCGGCCGCTTCGGATTTACGACGCGCGTGCCGTATGGCGTCGTGGCCGCGGTCACGCCGTTCAACGGGCCCGCCAATCTCCTCATTCAGAAGGTCGCCCCGGCGCTGGCCGTGGGCAATGCCATCGTGGTCAAGCCGTCGCCGCCCGGCACGGAGGTCGCGCTGCTGATGGCGCAAGCGATGAAAACGGCGGGGATACCCGATGGGCTCTTCAATGTCGTGCCCGGCGGGCGCGAGACCGCCAAGCTCCTCGCCGCGCATGCGCTGGTCGCGGTGGTTACCGTCACCGGCAGCACCGCCGCCGGCAATGAACTCGCCCGCGCCGCCGGCGCAAAGAAATTCGTTGGCGAGCTCGGCTCGAACGCCGCGAACATCGTCTGCGCCGACGCCGATCTCAACGATGCGGCCGCGCGCATCGCCGGCGCGGCTTTCGAGGCAAGCGGCCAGCAATGCATCTCGGCACAGCGCGTGATCGTCGAGCAGCCGGTGTTCGACCGCTTTCTCGACTTGTTCGTCGCCGCTGCCAAGAAGCTCAAGGTCGGCGACCCCGATGATGCCGCGACCGATGTCGGGCCCATGGTCAGCAGCGCGGCCGCCGACCGCGTTCAAGCGATGGTCGAGGACGCGATTGCCAAAGGCGCCAACCTCGTTCTCAAGCCTGAGCGCCGCGGCGCCATTCTCGGTCCGGCGATCGTGGCGGATGCGCCGCCGCAGGCACGCCTCATGCGCGAGGAGGCGTTCGGTCCCGTCGTCGTCGTGCAGAGCGTCGCCGATGTCGACGCGGCGCTCGAACTCGCAAACTCGTCCGAATTCGGTCTGCAGGGCGCCTGCTTCACCACGAGCCTCGAGACCGCATTCAAGGTCTCCCGCAAGCTCAGGGTCGGCTCGCTCTGGATCAACGACGCCAGCCGGTTTCGACTCGACACCTATCCGTTCGGCGGCGTTGGCGCGAGCGGCTTCGGGCGCGAAGGCGTGCGCTACGCGATGGAAGAGCTGTCGCAGTGGAAGTTCACGGGCATGCGCCTTAATCCACAGTAGTCGACATATGACCGCAATCGGCCTCATCGGCTGCGGCGGCATGGCGCAGGACGTGGTTGCCGCGCTGCGCACCGCCGACACGGCCAGCGGCGTGCGGATCGTGGGCGCGCTCGCCCGGCCAGGTCGCGGCGAGCGAGCGCGGGCGAAGCTCTGTGCGGTAGACATCCTCGAAGGCCTCGATGACCTCATCGCGCGCAAGCCCGCTGTCGTTGCCGAAGTTGCGAGCCAGGCGGCGGTGGCGGAGCATGGCCCTACCGTGCTGCGCAGCGGGATCGACTGCCTGGTCATTTCCATCGGCGCACTCGCCGATCCGACCGTGTTCGGAAAGCTGAAGTCGGCTGCGCGCGAGGGCAATAGCCGGATCTTGTTGCCCGCCGGCGCAGTGGGCGGCATCGATGCGATCGCAGCCATGCGCCTCGGCGGTTTGACCTCGGTGCGGTATCGCTCGCGCAAGCCGCCGCTCGCCTGGCGCGGCTCGCCGGCGGAGCGCCTCGTCGACCTCGGCAAGCTCGCCGAGCGAACGGTCGTCTACAAGGGCACGGCGGGGGAAGCGGCGCTGCTCTATCCGCAGAACGCCAATGTCGCCGCCGCGGTGGCGCTCGCCGGACTGGGATTTGACGCTACGGAAGTCGAGCTCGTCGCCGATCCCGATGCGCCGGGCAACATTCACGAGATCGAAGCCGAGGGCGCGGCCGGGCGCTTTGCGATCGCGTTGCAGGGTAAGCCCTCGCCCACGAACCCGAAGACCTCTGCCTTGGCGGCGCTCAGCGTCGCGCGAGCACTGCTCAACGAACAAGCGATGATCGTCATCTGAAAATGGACCAAAAGCGCAGGACCAATATCCTCATCGGGAGCGCGATCGAACGCGTCGAGGATTTGCGGCTGCTGCGCGGCCGCGGCCAATTCGTCGATGATCTCGCCCGCGAGAATCTACTGCATGCCGTGATCCTGCGCAGCTCGGTGGCGCACGGCCGGATCCGCTCCGTCGATGTCACCGCGGCATGGACGCGGCCGGGCGTGCACGCCGTCATCACGGCGGCCGAGATCGGCACGGCGATTCCGACCATTCCGTTGCGGCAGGACTCCTCGCCGGCCTTCAGGCCGTTCGAGCAGCCCGTCATCGCCTACGACAAGGTCCGCTATGTCGGCGAGCCCATCGCGGTGGTGCTGGCCGAGACTGCCGCTGCCGCTGAGGACGCGCTGGATGCGATCGACGTTGCGATCGACCCGTTGCCGGCGGTTGTCACCAGCGCCGCCGCCTTGACCGATCAAAGCCTACTATTCGACGGCGCGGGCACGAACCGCGCGCTCACGCTCACTGGCGTGCGCGGCGACGCGGCGAGCGCTTTTGGGGATGCGGCTTACGTGCGCCGTGAAAAATTCGCGGTCCAGCGCCACGCCGCGGTGCCCATGGAGCCGCGCGGCCTGATGGCCGAATGGGACGCCCCGCGCGCGCGCCTCACCGTGTTCGGCGCGGCCAAGGTTGCCTTTCTCAACCGGCGCATTCTGGCGAAGCAGATGGGATTGCCCGAGAGCGCGATCCGGATGGTGGAAAACGATGTCGGCGGCGGCTTCGGCGCGCGCGGCGAATTCTATCCGGAGGATTTTCTGATCCCGTTTGCGGCGCGGCTTACCGGGCGCCCGGTCAAATGGATCGAGGATCGCCGCGAGCATCTCGCCGCCACCAATCATGCCCGCGAGGCCGAATGCGAGCTGGAGATCGCCTGCGACCGGGACGGCACGATCCGGGCGCTGCGTGGCCACGCGCTCACCGACCAGGGCGCTTACATCCGCACCAACGGGCCGACCGCCGCGCGCAATGTCGCGCAGGTGCTCAGCGGGCCCTATCGCATTCCCCATATCCGCATCGACGTCTCCCTGATGATGACCAACAAGACGCCGGCGGGGACCTATCGCGGCCCGGGACGCTACGAAGCCGACTTCTTTCGCGAGCGGCTGTTCGACATTGCGGCGGCCGAGCTCGGCATCGATCCAGTCGAATTCCGCAGGCGAAATCTCATAGCCGAAGCCGAAATGCCATACCGGCTCGCCACCGTCGAACCGCTCGCGATCCAGACGGAAACCGACAGCGGCGACTATGAAATGACGCTCGCGCGCTGCCTTGAGGAAATGGATTGGACGGCGAAGGCGGCCATGCAGGGCAAGCTGATCGACGGCCGCTACCGCGGCACGGCGATCGGCTGTTATCTCGAGGGCGGTGCGTCGGGCCCAAGCGAGAACGCGCGCCTGGTGCTCGAATCCGACGGCAAGGTGTCGGTCTACGTCGGCTCCTCCTCCATCGGGCAAGGGCTCGAAACCGTCTGCGCGCAGATCGCCGCGGATGCGCTGGAACTGCCGATGGATGACATCAACGGCGTGTTTCACGGCTCGACCGATCACGTCACCGACGGCTGCGGCTCGTACAGCTCGCGCGCGGTGGTGATGGGCGGCAACGCCATCGTCACGGCGGCGGCCAAGCTGCGCGATGCCATTGCGGCAGATGCGGCGGAGCGCTGGCGCTGTGCGGGCAAGGACGTCAAGATCGACGCCGGCGCGGTGCGCGGCCCCGACCGGCAAGCGCTGCCGCTCGCCGCCTTCGCCGGAACCGCGGCGGAAGCCACCTATGCCAGCAACAAGCGCACCTACAGCTACGGCGCGCATGCCGCCCACGTTGCCGTCGATCCCAAGACCGGACACGTGGAGCTTCTCGATTACGTCGCAGTCGAGGACGCCGGGCGCATCATCAACCCACTGACCCTGCACGGACAGGTGGTGGGCGCCATCGTGCAAGGTCTCGGCGGCGCGTTCCTGGAACATTTCGTCTATGACCAGGAGGGGCAGCTGCTCACGGGCTCGTTCGCGGACTATCTCGTGCCGACCGCGAGCGACTTCCCGCACATCCGTGCCATCGCGCTCGAGGAGCGGCCCTCGCCCAACAATCCCCTCGGCGCCAAAGGCGCCGGCGAAGGCGGCATCATTCCGGTCGGCGGCGTCATAGCCAACGCGGTTGCCGCCGCGCTCGGCTCGCTCGGGGTCGAGCCGCGCGAGCTTCCGTTATCGCCGCCGCGGGTATGGGAGCTCATTCAGGGGCGAATTGCCGCGCGCTGAATTCAGCCAGGTCTTTCTTTGCCTTACCTTCGCGTGAGACAGAGAGTTTATGGTTGCGCTCGTCACTGTGTCCGCAACCAATCGCTCACCGTTGCCGCCAATGACGTGTATCCCGCATTCCGCAATTGTTGCGTCGCCAACTCAATAGATTTCAGCGCTGTCGTCTTTTGTGAAGGGGTTGGCTCCGCTCCCGATTCGAACACGGCCTTATAAGTCTCTTGCGCCACGACCAGCGCTTCCGGATCGCTTGGAGACGGCGTGCCGGGTAGAGCGACACCTTGCCGTTGCTGCGCCGGCAGCAGCTTGTAGCCCGGATGAGCGCAGCGAAATCCGGGATTCTTGGAGCGGGAAGACTGCCCCGCATATCGCTTCGCTCATGCGGGCTACACGCGGCGGGGGAAGAATTCACATCGCGATGCCCGTGGCTCCCGCGCGGCTCAGCCCCAGCGCCAAAGGTCGAGCGTGCGGTAGATGCGCTTGGCCGCGCGCTTGATCGTTTCCGCGAGCTGCGGCGAGAGGTCCTTGGCCGGGCCCACGGCGATGTCGTGACGCTCCTGGTATTGCAGATCGTGCTTGACCTTCTCGGTGGCGATGAGGCGCGCGCCTTGCGGCATGCTGCCGAACTCGAGCTCCCAGATCGGAAAGACGCGCAGCCGCTCATTGCCAAGCACGCCGACGTAAAGCTCGCGGCCCTCGATATATTGCTCGGCGATGGCCGCAGTGCCGATGCTTTCGTGAATGAAGCTTACGCGCTCGGCAAGCTTCTCATCGTTGTCGACCACGGAGGCCTGGGCAATGCCCATGGAGGCGTCCTCGTTCAGGCTCTTGACGATGAGCGGGAACGCGAGGCGCGGCGGGCGGCGAACTTTGCGCCGCAGCGGGAACACGGCAAAGGCCGGCAACGGAATGCGATGATAGATCAGAAGCTTCTTCGACAAGTCCTTGCCGCGCGCGAGCACGAGCCCGCGCGGATTGCAGCCGGTATAGGGCACCCGCAGCAATTCGAGATAGCTCGCGACGTTCTGGTCATAGACCGCTTCGCCGTGAAACTGCTCGAGCAGATTGAAAACGATGTCCGGTTTCCAGCTCTCGATCTCGTCGCGGATCGGCTTGAGTTCGTTCTCGACGCCGAGCGGCCGCACCTCGTGGCCGGTAGCGCGCAGCGTGCTCACCACGTCGTATTCCGTCTTCCATTCGTTTATTTTCTGCTCGCTGTGCCCCTTGAGCGAATCGGGGGGCACCAGTTCCGGATGCACGAGCACCAGAACGCGCAGGCGCTTCATAACGCCAGCCACTGCCGTCGCGACGGGCTGTAAAGCGAGTGCACCGTCTTCGCGGTCAACAACACGATGAATTCCATTCTCAGCTGCCGCTCCGAGCCGACCGCACGCAGCTTCAGCTCGCGGCACCGGCCGATCATATCATCGAAAACGGAATCGAGCGTCAGCTGATACTCGCCTGTCCACTTCGAAACGATTTGCCTGATCTTCGCTCGATTGCGCCGCAGAAAAGCGGAAGCCGTCGGCGAGCGGCGATGCCGCGGCTCGGCGGAGAAGATGCGACGAAGATCGCGGTCGTAGATCTTCGGATAATCGATGGCGTAGTGTGCCTGCTTCCTCTCGTAGTGCTCGGCCAGCGTCTGCGTGAGCTTGCCCAGCGGCTCGACGCGCAGGCGGCGCATCATGACGGGCCTCTTCGCGACGATCTCGGCCATTAGCTCGTCGACATATTCCAATTTCTTCAGCGCCGGCCATCCGGCATAGCGCCTGCGCCAGTTCGAGCGTGGCGTCAGCCACACCGCGAAGGTTTCGGCGAAGTCCTCGTCCGGATGGCTCTGCGCGTACCACAGCGGCAAATGATAAACGTAACGGCGGCTGGCCGGGTTGGGGCGATAGTATCTGGGGTAGCGTGTGGAGGACGGACCGAACAGCTCGCGCCAGCGCCGCCGGCGATGCAGCTGATAGGCCACTTGCACGACGTGCCCGGCTTCGTGCCGGAGAATGCGCATGCACTCGGGAACCGTGCCGCCTTCGACGTCGATGATCAGCTTGCGCTCGAGCCGCATCAGGCGGGGATGGGCGAGATAGAAGGGAATAGCGATGCCGGGCGTGTCGTCGGGGCTGAACCATTCGTTCGACATCCAGGCGTGCGGCCGGATGCGAAGTCCGCGCTGGGCGAGCTCGTCGTAGAGGTCTTCCAGGCAGCGCTCGAGCCACGTGCCTGCGATGCTGACCTTGAGGTCCTTGAAACGCAGCTTGAGGAGCTCGCTGTCCGGCAATGAGACCCAGGCAAACCTACGCGGCATGGCGTTTAAAACCCGCGGACAAGACGGCCGTCTCCATAATGCCCGATGACGAGCGACAATCGACTATGGCAGACCTATACATCAACACGGCAACGTGGCCGAGTTCGTGGCGGTGGTCCGTCACGTTGACCCCTGCGCCGCGGCGATGATAGGTACGGGCTTGCTTCGTTGCGTGCCGAGGGATGCGTCCAGATCATGAAATTGCCGCCCTTCGCCTACGCATGCCCGACGACGCTGCCCGAAGCTGTTCAACTCCTCTCCTCAAATGACGATGCCAAACCCATCGCGGGCGGTCAAAGCCTCGTTCCCATGCTGGCGTTTCGCCTCGCCCAGCCCACGCTGCTCGTCGACCTTCGCAAGCTCGCCGATCTGCGCGGGATCAGGATTTCGGGGAAGGGCGTCACGCTCGGGGCCATGGTGCGCTGGCGCGATATCGAGGACGACGACCGGCTCGATGCCGCGCATCCGCTGCTCAAGGCCGCAATCGCGCACGTCGCGCATTACCAAGTCCGCAATCGCGGCACGGTCGGCGGCAGCCTGGCGCACGCCGATCCGGCTGCCGAAATGCCGGGAATCGCCGTCACCTGCGATGCGGAGATCGCCGTAGTCGGAAAATCCGGCGCGCGCGTCATCCAGGCGGCCGATTTCTTCCAGGGAGCGCTCATCACCGCGCTGACGCCGGACGAAATCATCGTGGAGGTTCGGCTGCCCGCTTGGCCCAAAGGGCGGCGTTGGGGATTTGAAGAATTCGCCCGCCGGCGCGGCGATTTCGCCATGGCCGCGGCCGCCGTTTTCTACGACCAGAGCGAGGACGGAAGGGCGCGCAACGCCCATGTGGGCGTCATCGGCGTTGCCGACCGGCCGCTGCGCCTCCCCTCGGTGGAAGACGTGCTCAACGGACGAGTGATCGACCAAGCGGCCATCGCCGAGGCCGAAGCCGCCACTTGCGCCGCCGTCGATCCGCAGGACGATATTCACGCCAGCGCCGCCTATCGCCGCGCGCTGGTGGGAACCATGGTCGAGCGCGCCCTCAAGCGCGCGGCCGCACGACCTCAGCAGTGATTCTCCTATGTCGGTGCGATTTCGCGTCAACGGTCGAGAGGTCGAGGTCGACGTCGAGCCGCGGCTCACGCTGGCGGATTGCCTGCGCCATCATCTGCGGCTGACCGGCACCCATGTGGGCTGCGAACACGGCGTGTGCGGCGCCTGCACCGTTCTCGTCGACGGCGCCGCCGTGCGCTCCTGCCTGATGCTCGCGGTGCAGGCCGAGGGCGCCGAGGTCGTGACCGTCGAAGGGCTCTCCAGTGACGCCGAGCTCACGCCCCTGCAAAAATCCTTCCGTAAGCATCACGCGCTGCAATGCGGCTTCTGCACGCCCGGCATGATCACCACCGCCCATGCGCTATTGAGCGAGGAACCCGATTGCGATGCCGCACGGGTGCGCGA
>WNFV01014214.1_pt1 | contig 14447 bp, 18 predicted proteins | sample 5400101 | NCBI WGS metagenome assembly WNFV01 (sample SAMN13153361, study PRJNA577476) | soil metagenome | isolation source: 115 cm soil or saprolite under grassland replicate 1 | place: USA:California | collected 2016-06-15 | reverse complement strand
ATGTAACTCGTGTCGTTGGCACAACATTCGGCCTGGCTTGGAGCCGGCGAGAGGCCCGAGAAACCCAGCTACAGCAAGAGAACTGCGAGACCGCAGCCCCGCTACATGCCCGCTTGCGGTGCGGAAAACGGGGCTAGCCCGCGCCCCGGGGTGCCTGGGCGGCGGGCGCGCCTCGCGCGGCCTGCGCCTGCCGCCTGGGCCGTGGCCTGCCGCCCGGGAAGGGTCCGGCCCGGGCGGCGGGCCTGCTGCTGGAAGTACAGCGGCCCCAGCTCGCCCGTGGAGAGCTGGGGCCTGCTGGTGGCCCGGCCGGGGGCGGTGGCTCCGTTGTCTGCTGCTCGCCCGGCCGGGCCGCCGCTACGGCGCGCGGAGACGCCAGGCGTCACGGCGCCGCGGCCGCGCCGGGCTACCAGATTGGGATGAAGTAGTAGTAGGCCGGGCGAGCACCGGCGGGTCCGGCTCGCGCGCGCCGAGCTTCAGGGTCCACTGGCGGACCGTGGCAAGCGCGCGGCGGATCTCGATCGGCACGGTGATGCCCTCGTTACCGGCGACGTGCTCGAGGTGGGTCGCGGCGGACTTGAGCTGACCGGCGGCGCGCTGGAGCCGCATCGCCGGGTCGCCAGGGCGGCCCGGGAGGGTCACGCCGCACCATCCGCGTGTTCGAGGTCGAGCGCGGCGGCGAGTTGGGCGCGCTCGACCTGGTCGAGCAGCGGCCGGGCCCGCTCGGCGACCACCGCCGGCGCCATCCCGCGGGACGCGAGCACGATCACCTCGCCCAGGCCTTCGAGCGGACGCAGGACGGCGACCCCGGTCAGCTGGGCCGGCAGCATGACGAGTCCCATCACGCCGGCTCCGGCGGCCGGCCGAGCCCGAACGCGGCCACGACCTCCGTCTGCTCGTCGACCGTGAGCAGGTTCCACACGGCGGCAACGGTCCGCTCAATCGGCTGCTGCCACGGCGCCAGGATGACCAGGGTGCGGCGCTCCCCGTCCAGGTAGCGCATGACGCCGGTCTCGGTCCGCCCGGTTGAGTGGCAGGTGGTGATGCGCATCAGGCCCGCCATTCCGCCACGAGGCGACGCATCGACGTCAGCAGCTCATCTGGAGTCACGTGGCCGCCGGCCGCAGCCTGCACCCGCGTCAGCAGCGTCAGGGTCCTGGCCGCGGTCTGGTGCGGCTCGGCTAGCTCGACCGCCTGCTCGAGCGCTTCGGCGATGCCTGCGATGACGTCGGTGACGGTCGGGGCCGGGGCGGGCTCGAGGTCGAACCGCTCACGCACGAGCGCGGGCACGTCGGCCTCCTCGGGGAGCGGGATACGATCCCTGCTGTCCATGGGAGCTGATACCTCCTGTGGTCCGGGCCCGGGGCGTCGCAAGCGCCGCCGGGCCACTGCATGTCCAGGGACGACGGGCCGCCGTGCCGGGGGGACCAGCGCGGGCGGACCCGCCATCCCGCCCGCAAGGTCTACGCTCCCCGCATAACCCCGTCAAGCCCCGTACTGCTACGCTGTGCCCCGGATGGTGTGACAGCAGGCCCGTAGAGACCCGAGAATCCCCCCGTAACCAGCGCGAACGCCGGGGGGACCGGATGACGCAAGGTGACGACGACGTGCTCTGGACCCAAGAGCAGGTAGCCGACTATCTCGGCCTGAGCCCGCGAACGGTCGAGGGCTGGCGCCGCCGCGGCAGTGGTCCGGCTTGGCATCGGGTGGGCCGCTCGCCCCGGTACTTCAAGCGTGATGTGCTCGCGTGGATCCGGCGGCAGCGTGGCGACGGCGAACGACCCGAGGGCGGGTAGCCGCTCCGCAACGTTTCCGCTACGCCGCCAGTCCGGGCCAGTACCGCCCGGTACCCGCCGGTAGCCATGTTCGCAGGCCAGACCGCCGATCCGCCCATTGCCGCAGGTCACCAAGTCCGCCCTTCGTGTTCCTGATGGACACGCGCAACGGCGCCTCCGATCTCGCTGGCCGAGGCGCTGGCCTGCGACCTGGTCGAGCGGGTCACCGTGGTCGAGATCGAGGCGGCGGTCATCCGGTGGAACCGGACCTACCTGGCGGCCCATGCCGGCCGCGCGCTGGAGGACCCGAGGGTCGAGGTGGTCTGCGCGGACCTGCGGGACTGGCTGGGCTCTGCCAGGCAACGGTTCGAGGCGATCTGCCTGGACGTCGACAACGGGCCCGGCTGGACGGTCGCCGAGGCCAACGGCGCGCTCTACTCCAAAGCGAGCCTGGCGCTGCTGCGCGAGCGCCTGGCGCCGGGCGGGGCCCTCACCATCTGGAGCGCGAACTCGCTCGACGGCTTCACCGCCAGGCTCCGCGGCGCCTTCGGCCGGGTCGAGCGGTTCGCCGTCGAGGTGCCGCGGGGCGGGCCCGACCTGGTCTACGCCGCGTGGCGGGACTGATCCCGCTAGCGCACCGCCGAGTACACCGCCGCGGCCAGCCCGATCACCACCACCGCCCAGCGCAGCGCCCGGTCGGACAGGCGGCGGGCGACCACCGCGCCGAGCATGCCGCCGACCATGGTGGTTCCCGCCAGCACCACGGCCGCGCTCCAGACCACCGGGCCGAGGAACGCGAACGCCACCGCCGCCACCCCGTTGACGACCGCCGTGAGCGAGGTCTTGAGGGCGTTGACCCGCTGGAGCGTCTCGTGGAGGAACAGCCCGAGCACGGCGATGAACAGCACCCCCATGGCCGCGCCGAAGTACCCGCCGTACACGCTGATCAGCAGCACGATCAGCGGCAGGCCCCAGCGCCTGTTGAGCGGGGCCGGCTCCGGCGCCGGCTCCGAGGCCGCCGGCGCCCCGGCGGCGGGCGCGCCGGCTCCGACCGCCACCGGGCGGTTGCGGTTCGGGCCGGGCATGCGCCTGGCGAGCCAGGGTTGCACCAGGGTGAGCACGGCGGCGGTGGCGATCAGCACCGGCACGGCCGCCTCGAAGCTGGAGGCCGGCAGGACCAGCAGCAGCCAGGCGCCGATCAGGCTGCCGACGGTGCAGATCGCGGCCAGCAGCATCCAGCTGCGCGCCTGCCCGACGAGCTCGCGCCGGTAGCCGACCGAGCCGCCGGCCGAGCTCGGGAACACGCCGATGGTGTTGGTGACGTTGGCGACCAGCGGCGAGTAGCCGAGCGCCAGCAGCGCGGGGAACGACAGCAGCGACCCGCCGCCGGCCACGGTGTTGATCACTCCCGTCACCAGCCCCACGCCGCCGAGCAGCAGCAGGCGGAGGGGGCTCACGCGGGCATCGCCAGCGCCCCGCCGGATCGCGGAGGGCGAACAGCCTGCGCCGTGCGAGCGCTCGACAGAGAGGCAGCCATCACCGGCCAGGGTAACAGCCGCGCTCCAGCGCCCTTCCGAGGACCCGCCCGGCGGGCCCGACCGAGCCGGTACCATGCCGGCAGCTACAGCCGGCGAGGTGATGGCGTGCAAGATGCCGAGCTCCTGCTGCTGGTCCTGATGGTGGCAGTGGGGGCACTGAGCATCCTGGCCGGCATGGTCGGGGTGCCGTACCCGATCCTGCTCGTCCTCGGCGGACTCCTGCTCGGGTTCGTGCCAGGGATCCCGACCGTGGAGCTGCCCCCCGACCTGGTGCTGGTGCTGTTCCTGCCGCCGCTGCTGTACTGGTCGTCCTTCTTCTCGCCAGCGCCTGACCTGCGCAGCGACGCGCGGGCGATCTCGCTGGCGGCGGTGCTGCTGGTCCTGGTGACCATGATCGCCGTCGCGGCGATCGCGCACGCGCTGGTCCCCGGGCTGCCCTGGGCCGCGGCATTCACGCTGGGGGCGATCGTCTCGCCGACCGACCCGCTGGCCGCCACCGAGATCGCCCGCCGGCTCGGCGTACCCCGGCGGCTGGTCACGCTGGTCGAGGGCGAGAGCCTCGTCAACGACGCGACCGCGCTGGTCGCCTACCGCCTGGCCCTGGCCGCGGTGGTCACGGGCAGTTTCACGCTGTGGCAGGCCGGCGTGCGGTTCGTGGTGGGCGCGGTCGGCGGCGTGGCCATCGGGCTCGCGGTCGGGTGGCTGATCACCGAGACCCGCCGCCGGCTCGACGACCCGGTGACCGAGATCATCCTGTCGGTGGTGACCGGCTACGCCGCCTACCTGCCCGCCGAGCGGCTGGGCGTCTCGGGGGTCCTGGCCGCCGTGGCCGCCGGCCTGTACGTGGGCTGGTACGCCCCCAAGATCGCCTCGCCAACCACCCGGCTGCTCGGGTTCTCCTTCTGGGAGGTGCTGGTCTACCTGCTCAACGCGGTCCTGTTCTTGCTGGTCGGCCTGCAGCTCCACCCCATCCTGACGAGCGTCGGCGGGCGCTCGGTGGCGGTCCTGCTCGGCCAGGCGGCGCTGGTCAGCGCCGTGGTGATCGGCGTGCGGCTCGCGTTCGGGTTCACCGTCCCGTACCTGATCAGGCTGATCGACCGGCGGCCCGCGCAGCGCGCCAGGCGAGTTGGCGCCAGGCAGCGGCTGGTGGTCGGCTGGAGCGGGATGCGCGGCGCCGTCTCGCTGGCGGCCGCTCTGGCCCTGCCGCTGGAGACCAGAGCCGGCCAGGCGTTTCCCGGGCGGAGCCTGATCATCTTCATGACCTTCGCCGTCATCCTGGCCACCCTGGTCCTCCAGGGGCTGACCCTGCCCACGCTGATCCGCCGCCTCGGCGTCACCGACGACGGCACCGAGGCGCAGGAGGAGCTGCGCGGCCGCCTGCGCGCGACCGACGCGGCACTGGCCCGGCTGGAGGAGCTGGCGGCCGAGGAGTGGACCCGCGACGACACGGTCGAGCGCATGCGCGGCCTGTACCAGTTCCGCCGCCGGCGGCTGAAGGCACGCGCCGGCTACGTCGAGGACGACGGCTACCAGGACCGCTCACTGGCCTACCAGCGGCTGGTCCGCGAGCTGCTGGAGGCCCAGCGACGGGCGATCGTCCAGCTCCGCAACCAGGGCACGATCAGCAACGACGTGATGCACCGCATCGAGCGCGACCTCGACCTGGAGGACTCCCGGCTGGAGATCTGACCGGGTCGGGTGCTTGCGGCTTGGCCCCCACGCGAGGATCCTGCCTGGAGTGCATGGAAGGGGGAGCCATGGGGATCGTGTCACGCGGGTTCAGAGGCAGGCGGGGGCGTCCGGGCGGGCCGGAGCTGCCTCCGGGGCAGTACCTGGTCGAGGACTTTCCGGTGCTGTCGGCCGGGCCCACGCCGCGTATCGACCTCGACAAGTGGGAGTTCGTCATCACCAATGAGACCGGTGAGCGGCGGAGCTGGGACTGGGACGCCTTCCGTGCCCTGCCCAGCGAGTCCCCCACGGTCGACATCCATTGCGTGACCAAATGGTCCAAGCTCGGCACGGGCTGGGAGGGCGTGTCGCTGGACACGTTGCTGGCCGACGTCGAGACCAGCGCCAGCTTCGCGCTGGCGGAGTCCTACGGCGGCTACACCACCAACCTTCCCCTCGAGGACCTGCTCGACGGCAAGGCGTGGATCGCCTTCCGCTTCGGCGGCGAGGACCTGGAGCCCGAGCACGGCGGGCCGGCGCGGCTGCTGGTGCCGCACCTGTACTTCTGGAAGAGCGCCAAGTGGGTCCGCGGGATCCGGCTGCTCGACAGCGACGAGCCGGGCTTCTGGGAGAGCCTCGGCTACCACAACTACGGTGACCCATGGCGCGAACAACGGTACTGGGGCGACTGAACTGGCGGGCCGGCCAGGTCCGCGAGATCCGCCACGAGTCGGCGACCGCGCGGACCATGGCCCTGGACGTGCCGAGCTGGCCCGGCCATCTGCCCGGCCAGCACGTCGACGTGCGCCTGACCGCCGACGACGGCTACTCCACCCAACGCAGCTACTCGATCGCCTCGGCTCCCGACGGCACGCGGGTCGAGCTGACCGTCGAGCGGCTGGCGAACGGCGAGGTCTCGCCATACCTGACCGACGTGCTGCAGCCAGGTGATCCGCTGGAGCTGCGGGGCCCGATCGGCGGATGGTTCGTCTGGCGTCCGGAGGAGCAGGCCCCGACCCTGCTCACCGGCGGCGGGAGCGGCGTCGTGCCGCTGATGGCCATGATCCGCACGCGGGTCGCCCACGGCAGCACCACGCCGATGCGGCTGATCTACTCGACCCGAAGCCCCGACACGCTGCTGTACCGCGACGAGCTGCGCCGGCTGAGCGGCCAGGACCCGGCGCTGCGCGTGGACCTCGTCTACACCCGCGGCGCTCCCGAGGATCCGCAGCGGATCAAGACCGAACGGTTCGGACCAACCGGCACCTGACGGAGGCACGCCATGACCCAGTCCAACCTGTGGACCGACGGCAACGCGCTCGCCGGCCCTCTCCAGGATGTCTTCAGCGTCGACGTCACCGCCGCCACCGGCCGCTGCGCCAACTGCGGGCGCGTCGGGCCCATCGCCGAGACACGGCTGTTCGACCACGCCCCCGGGCTGGTCGCCCGCTGCCCGACTTGCGACCAGGTCATCCTGCGCATGGTCCGTGGCCCCGGCCGCGCCTGGCTGGACCTGCGCGGCCTCACCTACCTCCAGGTCGCCGTTCCCGACGAGGCGTGACCGCCGGCTTGCCGCCGCGCCATCCAGCGGGATGCGGCCCCGCTCACGGCGCGTCGCCAGGAGTGATCAGGCCGCTCTCGTAGGCGGTCACGACCACTTGGGCGCGGTCGCGGAGGTTGAGCTTGCTGAGTATCCGGCCGACGTGGGTCTTGACAGTCTGCTCGGCCAGCACCAGCGTGCCGGCGATCTCGCCGTTGGACAGCCCCCGCGCGACCAGCTTCACCACCTCGACCTCGCGCGGGGTGAGGCTGGTGAGCCGGTCGGGGTGCGGTCGGTCGCGGCGCGGCTGGCGCACGAACTCCTCGATGAGCCGGCGGGTGACCGTCGGGGCCAGCAGCGCCTCGCCGGCAGCGATGACGCGGACCGCCGCGACCAGGTCGTCGGCGGTGGCGTCCTTGAGCAGGAACCCGCTGGCGCCGGCGCGCAGCGACTCGTAGACGTAGTCGTCCAGGTCGAAGGTGGTCAACATGAGCACGCGCGGCCGGTAGCGCGTGGCGGCGGGCGGGCTCATCAGCCGCCTGGTGGCCTCCAGCCCGTCCATCACCGGCATGCGGACGTCCATCAGCACCACGTCGGGCCGAAGCTCCCGGCAGCTCCGGACCGCCTCCTCGCCGTTGGTGGCCTCGCCGACCACCGCCATGCCCTCCTGCGCGCGCAGCAGCGCGCCGAAGCCCTGCCGCACCATGGACTGGTCGTCGGCGAGCAGCAGGCGGATGGTCACGGTCGCTCCAGCGCCTGGTCGCCGAGTGGCAGCGCCGCCTCGACCAGGTAGCCGCCGTCGGCGGTCTGTCCGGCGGCCAGGTCGCCGCCGAGCATCGCGGCGCGCTCGCGCATACCGATGATGCCCTGTAGGCCGACAGCTCCACCCCGGACGGCAGCGGCCGCTCGGCCCCGCTCACCTCGAGGTCCACGGTCAGCCCGGCGCCGCGGACCGCGGCGATGAGCGCCTCCAGCCGGTCGATGCCGGGCTGGGGCGCGCGCTCCGCGCTGGCGTCGGCGCGCCGTTCCGCTTCCAGCAGGCGTGCAAGGTCCACGACTACGGCTATGACCTGCTCCGCTACGCGCACGCCACCGGGCAGCAGCTCACCGGCGAGGCGCGCCGGCAGCACGACGGCAACCCCGGCCGCGAGTCGCCCCCATGGTGGGCCCTCGGGTTCCTCCTCCCCGCCCTCGCCACCCCGCTCGTCCGCCGCGGGCGCGGGCGCAGCACCAGCTTTCGGCCCGGGCTGGGGCGGGTGCGCGCGCTGGCCGATGCGACGCCGGCCGGCCGGGACCGCTACGTCGACTTCCTGCGGGTCCTGAGCATCGTCACGGTGGTGCTCGGCCACTGGACGATGATCGCCGTTGGTCGCTCCGCGCATGGCCTCGTCGCTGGCAACGTGCTGTCGAGAACGCCGTGGCTGTGGCTGGCCACCTGGGTCCTCCAGGTCATGCCGGTGTTCTTCGTGGTCGGCGGCTTCTCCAACATGGTGAGCTGGCAGGCGCTGGAGCGCCGCGGCGGCGGCTACGTCGAGTACCTGTCGAGCCGGATGTCGCGGCTGCTGCGGCCGGTGCTCGTCTTCGCGGCCGTCTGGCTGGTACTTCCGCCGCTGCTCGGCCACTTCGGGGTGCCGCCGCAGCAGACCGGGCCGCTCGGCAGGGTCATGGGCCAGCCGCTGTGGTTCCTCGGCGCCTACCTGGTGGTCGTGGCCCTGGCACCGGCTATGGTGCGGCTGCACCGGCGCTGGCGGCTCCGGGTTCCCGCCACGCTGGCCTCGGCGCCCTGGTCGCCCTCACCGGGACGGGCCTGTTCCCGCCCAGCATGGTCGGGCTGCCCGGCGACCAGTCGAACATGAACCCGCCGACCATCTGCATCGTGGCGCTGGCCATCTGGCAGCTCGCCCTGGTGATGCTCGCGCGCGGGCGGGTGTCGGCCTGGCTCGCCCGACCCCGCCCCTGGACCGCCGTCATCGCCGTCGGATCGATGGCGATGACCGTGTACCTGTGGCACCTCACCGCAATGGTTACGGTCCTCGGGCTCGTCCTGGCCGCACATGGCCCACTGCCCACCCCCGGCGGCGCCCTGTGGTGGGCCACCCGTCCCATCTGGCTCGCCCTGCTCGCCGCCGCCCTCACCCCGATGGCCCCTGTTCCTGTCCCGCTTCGAACACCCCGCCGCCGGCGCGCCCCCGCCGCCGAGCGGCCCGCGGGCGAGGCTCCGCCCGTGCCGAGCGGCGGCGAGAGGGCCGCCGCGGGCGCCGCCGGGGCGCGCGCGCCAGGCGTCGGCGAGTCCCCGCTGGGGCGGCTCGCTGTGATCCTCGGTCTGGGGTTCGCCACCCTCGGGCTGCTGGGCTTCGTGGTGACCGGGTTCGCGCCGCTGCTCGGCTCCAGCGAGCTGCTCCCGTTCCTGCACGTCGACCCGCTCGGGAACCTGCTCCACCTGCTGGTCGGCATGCAGCTCGCATCCGCCTCTGGCAGCGGCGCCACCGCCCGGCCCGGTCCCTGGGTGCTGACGGCGGCCGGGAGCGCCGTGCTCCTCGCCCTGCCCTGCGCCGACCCTCTCACCCTCACCCTGCACGCGACCGTCGCCGTGCTCGCGCTCGCCATCGCGGCCACTCGCCGCGGCCCCAGCGGCGTCGGGATGCTGTACAACTCGCTGAGGCGCCCGAGCAGCTCATGAGAGCGACGAGCAAAGGGGGGCGACGTCGCCGCCGTCCTGGCGATCCTGGTCGCGGCCAACCTGCTGAACAACCGGCTGTTGCCGCAGGCGTACGTGCTGACGTGCCTGGCGGCCGCCGGTCTCCTGCTGGTGCTCGCCCGCAGGGACGGCTGCTCGTGGAGCGACCTCGGGCTCGGCACCCGCCAGGTGGGCTCGGGCCTGCGCTGGGCGGCTGTCCTGGTCGGCGTCGTGCTGCTCGCCGACGCCGTCGCCGTGGGGCTGCCCGTCACCCGCCAGGCGTTCGCCGACACCCGGGCGACCGCGCTGTCCGGCGCCGCAGTGCTGTGGCATGTGCTGGTGCGAATCCCGCTCGGCACCGCGCTGCTCGAAGAAGTCGCCTTCCGAGGCGTGCTGCTTGCCATGCTGGCGCGACGGCGTGGCGTCCGGGTGGCCGTCATCGGCTCGTCGCTGCTGTTCGGACTGTGGCACGTCCTGCCCTCCCTCGGCCTGCGCAACGCCAACGCCGCCGTCGCCGACCTCGTCGGGCCCGGTCCGGCCGGCACTGTCCTCACGGTGATCGGCGCCGCCGCCGGCGCCACCCTCGCCGGCGTGGCCCTCTGCGAGCTCCGCAGGCGCTCCGGCAGCCTGCTCGCCCCGTTCGCGCTGCACTGGGCGCTCAACGGGCTGGGCCTCCTGTTCGCCTGGGCCTTCGCCGGGTAGCGGGTAGCCGAAGATTGCAGCCAGCCGGAAGGTCAGATGGGCGCTGGCCGTGACGACACCGGACCGCTCGACCGCAATGCTCGACCCATGGACGTGGACACCGCACGGACCGGCGAGCGCCGCGGGTCCAGGCAGCGGATCAACGAGGCACGACGGCCGGGGCCGAGCCGCCGGAACGGCCGCCCGCAGGAGCGCGCCGAGCCGGACTATGTGCTCTGGACCCACATCGGATCGGAATCCGTCTTCTTCTACCCGCCGGGATCGGTCCAGGAGCACCTCGTCACCGAGCACGGCGTCCCCTCGGTCAACATGCACTGGCAGGTCAAGGGCTACTACGACCACGGACGCGACCACCTGCGCCAAGGGGAGGTCCGGCTGGGTGCCGTGGGCGACCTGCTCGCGGTGCCCCACACGCACGAAGCGGCCGCCTGACGCCGGCCACCGCGAGATCGGAGGAACCATGAGGTCACGGAACCTGGGAAGCGCCGGGCTCGAGGTCTCGGAGATCGGCCTGGGCTGCATGGGCATGTCGGAGTTCTACGGCCGCAGCGACGAGGGCGAGGCGATCACGACCATCCACCGGGCGCTCGACCTGGGCGTGACCTTCCTGGACACCGCCGACGCATACGGGCCATTCACCAACGAACGGCTGGTCGGCCGCGCCATCGCCGGACGCCGGGACCAGGTCGTGCTGGCCACGAAGTTCGGCAACGTCCGCAACGAGCAGGGGGAGCGCCTCGGCATCCGCGGCGACGCCGAGTACGTGCGGCAAGCCTGCGACGCCTCGCTGCAGCGTCTCGGCGTCGACCACATCGACCTCTACTACCAGCACCGGGTCGATCCGAAAACGCCCATCGAGGAGACGGTCGGCGCCATGGCGGAGCTGGTCGAGGCCGGAAAGATCCGCTACCTGGGGCTCTCCGAGGCGGCGCCGGCGACGATCCGCCGCGCCAACGCCGTGCACCCGGTCACCGCCCTCCAGACCGAGTACTCGCTGTGGAGTCGCGACCCCGAGGACGAGATCCTTCCCACCGTGCGCGAGCTCGGCATCGGGTTCGTCGCCTACAGCCCGCTGGGTCGAGGCTTCCTGTCGGGGCGGGTGCGCTCGATCGACGACCTCGATCCCGACGACTTCCGGCGCAACAACCCGCGCTTCCAGGGCGAGAACTTCCGCCACAACCTCGAGCTCGTCCAGCGGGTCCAAGAGATCGCCGCCGAGAAGGGCGTCACCCCCGCCCAGCTCGCGCTCGCCTGGGTGCTCACACGCGGCGACGACATCGTGCCCATCCCCGGCACCAAGCGGGTGCGCTACCTCGAGGAGAACCTCAGCGCCGTCGACGTCAAGCTCGACCCCGACGATCTCGCCCGGATCGAGCAGGCGTTCCCCAAGGGCGCCACCGTCGGCGACCGCTACCCCGACATGTCGCCCATCAACGGCTGAGCCTGTACCGGTCTGCGGTCACCGCGACCCGTCTGAATCAGACGTCGCCTGGCCCGTGGCGGCGGGTATACGGAAGCCGCGCGGATTACCCGACGCGCGATGGCGCCCGCGAATTCGCTCGGCATGGACTCTTTCACGGCCCATAGCAAGGTCTTCCGGTGGGCGGGATGAAGTTGATGGCCTGTCAATGCTGCACTCGAACGCGAGATTCACCGTCGAGCTGCAGCGGCCAAGCGAGCGGCGCCAGCGATGGCCGCATTGACAGCTCATGTGGCTCAGTCCTATGGTCTCTATAGAGCAGAGCAGAAAGGAGAGCAAATAGCCTGTACAAGCAGAGCAGACGAGGTGAGCAAATAAGGAGAGGAAAGGACAAGGGGGGAACCAGTCTCCACTGGCAACGGGCAAGCCCTTGTCGCGGAGACCGTCAACCGCAACATCGTCAGAGGGGTGCAACCCCCGGCCAGCCATGGGCGATCGCTGATTTCAACGCCTCCTGCGCAACGCCCGTGCTGCTCATCCGGAATGCGCCCGGTGGGGGCTGGTTCTCGGCCGGCATCCAGAAGTTTGCCGGCACCTGACCACGCTGTTGCCCGTCGCTCGGCATGAGCGCGAGGCGTCACTGTGCTTCTCGCCCGCAACCCCGCAGCCACAGCCCGCAGGCCGACCGTGCAGCGTGATGCCGATCATCGGTACCCGGTGGTGCCGGCGGGCTTACCAGCGCGTTCAGCCTCGCGGATATAGCGCCATGCGGTCGAGTGACGGTGACCAGGTCATCAACTTCCCGCTCACCATTCGCAACTAGCCGGCATCGGCCCGCAACCGACGTGCCCGCCTCCGAACGGGCGGCGGGCACGTCGCTCTCCGCCCACGCGCGGACTCCAGTCGCTCCGCGCCGAAGGTCGTGGAAGCGGAGCGCATCCAGCTCGGCGGCGTGAACCGCCTCGAGCCAGACCGCGCCGGTCGGGGATGGTCCCGCACAGGTGAGGAATTTCAAGCGACAACGGTTCCTCATCCGGCACATAGTGAGTCACGTACTGGCCGAAGATCGACCAGAGGTGGCCCATCGCGACGTCGCACGGTCCTCAACAGCACACGAGCATCTCAGGGCGGGCTCTCATGTGGACAGACTCTGTCTCGACTGGTCAACTCCTCGAGGTTGCCTGCGACGAGTCCGGTTACGAGGGCGAGAATCACATCGGCGCGACCACCGACGTGTTCGCTCATGCCAGCGTGCGGTTGAGCGCCGAGTTGGCGACGAATTGCGTCCAAGAAATACGTAAGAGGATACGTTCTCCGGCGTTGGAATATAAATCGAACCACCTGCTCCGCGAGAAGCATCGATCGGTCCTCAAGTGGCTGCTTGAGCCGTCGGGGCCGATCCACGGGATCGCTCACGTACATCTGACCGACAAGACATTCTTTGTCGTCGGTAAGGTCATCGATCTGCTCCTTGGAAAGGTCATTTACGAGCCAGGCAGCGGTCTCTACCAGGACCAACAAGCCAAGGCCATGGCTGTCACCCTGTACCGCGACGGTCAACGCACGTTCGGGCGCGAACCGTGGGAGGCCTTTCTCGAGTCGTTCAATGACTTGATGCGTGCCAGCAACCGTCGGGGCATGAGGACGTCTGTCGACTCGTTCTTTCGCATGGTCGACGCCCTGCGCCGCGCGGGCGCGCGGAGCCGGGTCGACGAAATCATGGAGCAGCTCTGGCAGGCCAGGCCCCACGCGGACTCGTTTCAGGCGTGGCTGCTCGACAACCCGAAGATGATTCCGGCGCTCGACCCCCTGGTTCCGGCCATTCTTCGGGCCGTCGTCTACTGGGGTGAAGGCAAAAGGCCCGTTGCAATCATCCACGATGAGCACACAGCGTTGACGCAAGAGCGTATTGCGCAGCTCAAGGAGCTGCTCAACAAGCCGCGTCCGACGCTTCTCCGCGATTCGCCAGGCGTTCGATTGACCAGCGTGAGGCTCGTCGACTCACGATCAGATTCACGGGTGCAGGTTGCCGACTTCCTTGCCGGAGTAGCGCGAAAGATCGCATCGGACGAGCTCAACGGTCGCGGCGACGCGGAGCTCACCGGGTTGCTCCGGCCATACGTGGATTCGTTCTCGATCTGGGGGGACGACCGAAGCTGGTCCCTGCTGGCGCCGGCGTCGAACGCCCAGTCGTGAGCTTCCCGAGCCGTGCGCGCTTCACCCTCTCAGGGTGATGTCAGGGGGGGCGTGGGGTCGTGGCTGTCGGATCCGGCCCAGTGCCGTCGGAGCCGCGGCGCGTGAGGGACAGTGGACGCCGGCACTGGCAGCCCACCGAGGCGGAGATGCATGTGGAGCACGCGATCGAGGAGGTGGAGCCCTTGGCCGCTGTCGGCGACCCGTGGTCCCGATCCTCGCCCCTGCACGTCACCGGCTCTGCCGTCGTCGTGCACCCGCCCACCCGGCGCGTTCTCCTGCGCTGGCATGACCGGATGCGGCGCTGGCTGCACGTCGGCGGCCACGCCGGGACAGGTGAGACGAGTGCATTCGAGGTCGCGCTCCGAGAGGCCTGGGAGGAGACGGGCCTTCCCGATCTGTCGCCTTGGCCAGATGGCGCACGACCGCGCCTGGTTCACGTCGTGATCGTCCCGGTACCCGCTGGGCACGGCGAGCCCGAGCACGAGCACGCCGACCTCCGGTACCTGCTCGCCACGGCCCGGCCGGAAGACGCCATTGCGGAGACCGCCGCCGCGCGGCTTCGCTGGTTGTCGATCGCGGACGCGATGGCAGCGGTCGCGGAGGACAATTTGCGGGTGACCTTCGAGCGGGTCGCCAAGATCGTTGCCGAGCACACCAACTGAGGACGCACTGGTACACGGCCGTCCTCACGCCCCGGGTACGTGGGTGCCTGACGCGATGCCCCGTAACGTTCGCAGGACGGCCTCGTAATGGTCCTGATGGGACGATCTGTTGGAGGCTGGCAAGGGTGGCGTTGGACGCGTTGCCGGGTCGGAGGGATCGTGGGAGCTGTGGAGGCCCGGGGTGGACGCCAGAGGAGCACAGCTACCGACGCTTGCCTTCGATGGGTGGTCCTGACGGTCTGGGTGGTCACCGTGGTGCTGGTGGTCATGGC
>WNFV01006052.1_pt1 | contig 14458 bp, 10 predicted proteins | sample 5400101 | NCBI WGS metagenome assembly WNFV01 (sample SAMN13153361, study PRJNA577476) | soil metagenome | isolation source: 115 cm soil or saprolite under grassland replicate 1 | place: USA:California | collected 2016-06-15 | reverse complement strand
CCGGTGTTGATCAGCTGGAACGTCTGCAGGTCGGCGATCCGGTTGGTGATCGACGCCGCGGACTCGGTGAAGCTCGCCTCGAGCCGGTTGGCGTCGTTCGTAGGCCCGGCCGCCGCGCGCAGCGCGAGGCCGCTCCCGAGCATGATCAACGCCGAGACCAGCAGCGGGATTCGAATTGCCTTCTTCATCGCTTCTCACTTCCTCTCGCAGGTCGTGGTGTTCCGGCAGGGTTCACCGGGCAGGCCCCCAGTCGGGCGCGCTATCCCAGAGTGTTGTGCGCGTGACTGCCCGGATGTCGGTTCCGTTCGCTCGCATGACGAAGATGTCCGGCTGCCCGCCCTGGCCCGACTTGGCGAAGGTGATCCACTCCCCGTCGGGCGAGAACGAGTAGGAAAGGACGGTCGTCCCCGGCTCGAAATGCGTGAGCGGCCGCAGACCGCTGGCGCCCGGCCGGACGACGTAGATCTGAGACTGCTTCGCGCCGCCCTCGTACGATCGGAACAGGATCAGCTTCCCGTCCGGAGACCAGTCGGGGTTGTCGCCGGCATCGAGCGACCACGGCGTGATCTGCCGCTGACCGCTCCCGTCGGCACGCGCGACGAAGACCGCGTGCTTCAGAGCAGGCTTCGAGAGAGGCGAGTTCGCGCGGACGTAGACGAACCGCGACCCGTCCGGCGAGAAGTGGGCCGAGTTGTAGTCGCCCGCGAAGGGACGCGACCGAATCAGCACCCGCGGGTTGGCCCCGCTCACGTCCCGCACGACGATGTCGGAGTGCTCGATCTGGTCCCAGTTGGGGAAGTGCCGTGCCTTCCCGGTGGCCCGCGTGTAGACGACGCGGTTCCCGTCGGGGAGGAAACTTGCGTACGCGGCATCCTCACACTGCGGGGAGCCCGCTGAGCACGGCGGGCTGAGCCGCGTGAGGTCCGATCCGTCCGGCTTGACCGTGTAGATCGCGAAGGGGCTGTCGGGCACGCTGCGGTGGAAGGCGAGCAGCGACCCGTCCTGCGACCAGTCGGGCTGGTCGTCCTTCACACCGGCTTCCGGCTCGGTGATCTGCCGTTCGGCCTTCCCGTTCGCGTCGATCGTGAAGATCGCTCCCGTCGAGCGCCCGCTGTCGAGGTAGCGCTTGAATGCGATCTCACCATTCTTGCCTGGAGAGGTCGCGTGCGCATTGCTCGCGAGAGCGGAGATCACGACCGCCGCGAGGATTCCCAGCAGCCCGAGCCCAACGATGCTCGTGTGGCGTGGCAGCTTGCCCTTCATCAGAGGCTCCTTTCGAGGTACCGCCAGGCTCTCGCAGACGAAGACGCGTCTCATCGGTGCCACCGCGGGACCGGCACTGTGGCTGGCACGGGACCGGTTCCTCCGGATCCGTGCCAGCCGCGATGCGGGCGCCGGCGGCGGGTGGCACGATTCGGCGATGCCCCCGTCGGTGCTGATCGTCGACGACCACGACGACTTCCGTGCGTCCGCGCGTGCGCTCCTCGAGCTCGACGGCTTCCTCGTTGTCGGGGACGTGGAGGACGGAGAGGCGGCTCTCGAGGCAGCCGGACGGTTGCGCCCGGACGTCGTCTTGCTCGACGTGCAGCTGCCGGGGATGGACGGGTTCGAGGTGGCCGAGCGGCTCGCGGCGACAGCAGAGGCTCCGCGTGTCGTGCTGATCTCGAGCAGACGCCGCAGCGCCTACGATGCGCGCCTTCCGGGAGCCGCGGTCGCCGGCTTCCTAGGCAAGCACGAGCTCTCCGGGGCGGCGCTCGCCGCCCTCCTCTAGTGCGCCGCGCCGGCGTCGCCGCGCTCGCGTGCGCCGGGCTCGCGGTGGGAGCCGTCGCGGAGCATCAGGGGTACGCCTGGGCGGATCTCCGTGGCTGGCTGCCCGACCTGCTGGCAGGCTGGACGCTGGTCGGCTTCGGGCTCGCACTGCTGACGCTGCGCCGTTCGGCCGGCGCGGCTGCGCTGCTGCTGCTCGCCGGCTTCTCGTGGTTTGCCTTCAACTTCGAGAACACCGGGCCGGCTGCCACGCAATGGCTCGCGGTGCACGCCGCGTACCTCCACCGCGCTCCGCTCTTCCAGCTAGCCCTCGCCCCTCCGGCAGGCCAGCCGCGAACGAGGCTCGCCGCGCGTGGGGTCACGCTCGCGTGGGCAGCCGCCGTCGTCTGGCCGCTCTGGGACTCCGACTGGACCGCGCTCGTCCTCGTTGCCGTTTTCGTCGCGATCGCTGCCGCAGGCCGAGCGCGTGGAGCCGGTCGCCGCGGCCGCGCCATCGCCGGTCGCGGGCTCGCGGCCGCCGCGGTCCTCGCCGTGGCGATCGGCGCCGACGCGATCCGCAGCATCGCCGGCGCGACCCAAGGTGTCACCGATGCGACGGTGCTCGCGTACGCGGCCGCCGTCGCGCTCGCCGGCGTCATGCTCTTCACGGCTGCGATGCTCAGTGCGCCCGCCGCGCTTGCCGAGCGAGCCGTCGAGCTCGAGCGAGGCGGTGCGAGGCTGCGCGACGCGTTGCGCGATCTGCTCGGAGATGCGGGACTGGAGATCGGGTTCGCAGTCGGCCCGGAGACAGTCGTCGACGATCACGGCCATCCGCTCCCCCCGCCCGCAGCGGGTCGCGTGGCGACTCCTGTATCGGCGGCCGGGCAGCAGGTCGGTGTCGTTGTTCACGATCCGTCGACGCTCGACGACGCTGCCACACGGTCGGCGGTGCTCGCGGCGGTCGGCCTTGCAGCACAGCGCGCACGTCTGCGGGCGGAGGTGGACCGTCAAGTGGCGGCCGTCGAGGCGTCGCGACGCCGGCTTCTAATCGCAGAGGAGGAGGAGCGACGCCATCTTGGCGAGCGGCTCGAGCGCGGGCCCGGGGCCGAGCTCGCGGGAGTTGCGCGGCTCGTGCGTGAGGTGCGGCTCGAGCCCGGTGGCGACGACGCGCTCGCGGCCGCACTCGAACGGGCCGCCGAGCAGCTCGACCGTGCGCGACCCGAGCTCGACGCGCTCGTGCGCGGTCTCGGCGGAGTCGATGCCGGCGGGCTCGTCCACGCGCTTGAGCGGCTTGCAGCCGGCCTGCCCGTCGAGGCGAAGCTCGAGCTGGCGGACATCGGGGTCTCGACGGAGGTGGCCTCGGCGCTCTGGTTCGTCTGCTCCGAGAGCCTCGCGAACACGATCAAGCACGCTGGCGCAGGCTCGGTCCGGATCGCGCTGGAGCGGGTCGACGGCACCGTGCGCCTCAGCGTCGAGGACGACGGACGGGGAGGCGCGAACCCCGCCGGCTCGGGGCTCGTCGGCCTCGCCGACCGGGTGGCGGCGCTCGGCGGACGGCTCCTCGTCGTCTCACCGCCGGGCGCCGGGACGCGCGTCGTCGCCGAGCTGCCGATCCACGACGCCGCTACGACCCGCGACTCGTCCTCGTGATCCCGCGCTCGTCGACGTCCACGCCGAACCTCGTCCAGACTTCCCTGCCATTCCTGACCGAGTAGTACGAGCACTGGTAGTCCCACGGGAAGGAGCGGACCGCGTGACAAGCCACGAAGGGGGCGCCCGGGAACTCGAGCCTGAGGAGCTGTGAGGCTTCCGAGGCCGTGATCTTCTCGCGGGCGCCACAGTCCGGCGTGCAGTCGACGCGTTTCCAGGTGCCGGGGTAGGCCTTCTCGAGCCAGCCCGGCTCCGTGCGCGGGTCGAGCGCGACGATGACGAGATCGCGACCGTCGCGCCTCCACGAGAACGCGAGGTAGCCGCGGCACGGCGTCGCTGGGTTCCAGCGCAGCTCGACGAGCCGGTTCTCGAGGTCGGTGCCGCCTCGGCATGGAGGCCGGCGGATCGATCCCCGCCACTCGAGGGAGAAGCGGTAGTCGTAGAACGTGAGCGTCGCAATCCCCTCGTTCCGGCGAGCCTCCAACTCACCGGCGCCCGCAGCCCGTAGCTGCGCGACCGTGAAGGCGCGGCGGTAGGTTCCACCCGGCGGAATGAGCGCGTCGCGCTCAGCTCGCGTGTACTGCTCCAGACCCGGCGCCGCCACAACCGGTCCGCCCTCCGTCGCAGCGCAGCGCACCGCACTCCCGCCACCGGGATCGAGCTGTTCGATACTCGCGATCAGCGAACGGGTCGCCGGGTCTCGCCTCATCGAAGCAAGGATCGGCGTCGACTTCTTCCTGAGCGCACGCAGTGCGGACGCAGGCGCGGTGACGATGGTGCCCCCGCCGCTGCAAAACGCCGCCGCCGCCGCGCGCTCGCTAGCCGCAGCGATCGTCGCGGCACGCACCTCGGCGGCGCCCCGCCGGAGGGTCTCGCGCTGAGCCGCTCTCAGGTTCCCGAGGGCGGCGCTCGAGACGGCGATGACGTCGATCTTCGGGAACAAGGCGACGTTGCCGGCCGTGTAGGCGTCCTTCGGGAACTCGTCCTTCGCGGTCGGGAGCGGCTGAGGACCCGTGCCGAAGCCGCTGTACACGGCCGTGTCGCCGTGCTCGACCGACAGGTCTACCGGGCGAGCGCCGAGCGTCTTCAGGAGGTCGTAGGTCGCCGTCGAGAAGTGGGCGCGAATCGTGACGCCGACGAAGTCCGCCGGGGTCACCAGCGGCTTCAGGAACCCGAACGGCCGGTAGAGCCCCTCGGGCACGAGCGCCAGCCCGGTGAGCGAGATCTCCCGGAGGCCGGCCTGGAGCCGATCCGCGATCGGCCCGGTCGTGACGCGCGCCGCGAAAGCGGAGGACGTCACGAGGAACGGCGCCTGCACCGCCCTCAACGTGGTCACGCCGTGCTCCTCGAACGCGTCCGAGGGGATCGCTGCCATCTGCACCGTGTTCGCGCGGACGGCGCGGATGGCGCTCGCCTCGATCTGCCGGCTCGAGGTGGCGGGCTCGAACCTCGCGGGCCAATAGGTGATCGCGACACGAATCGACCCGTCCGAGAGCGCTTCGACGCGTCGCGCGAAACGCTCCGCAATCTGAGCGGCGGGCGTCCCGGGATACTCGACGACGGCGAGCCGCAGCACGGTCGCAGCCCTGCCGCCCGACTTGCCCGGCGGGCCGGGCCGACCGACTGCGGCAACCGCGACCCAGGCCACGGTTACGAGCGCGCAGCCCGAGGCGAGCAACGTGATCAGATCTCTTCGCGCCAGGCGATGCCTCCCCGGTCTCTGCGCACCGTCAGCGTGCGACAAGCGGTCTCGTGCGTCATCGCGGCAAGCACGGAAATCGTGACAGGACTGATCCGTGCTTGCCACAGTCTCGATTCACGCTGCCGCTGACACAATCAGCCGGTGAGCAGGTCGAGCGGGTCGGCAGTGGGACGATCGATCGTCGGCGCGGTGGGCCTCGCCGTCGTGATCGCGTCTACCGCCCTCGTCGACCCGGGAAGCGCGAGGAGCACGGCGTTTCGGGCCACGACCTACGAAGAGGTCTCGGCGACACTCGCCGCGCTCGAGGTGCTTGCGGGAGTCGGGCTAGTGGTCGCCGCCGTGACGCTGCTGTCGGAGCGCTCGACCGCCACGCTGGGGAGCCTCGTCGTCGTCACCTCGGCTGCGTGGTTCGCGCCCGTCTGGGTCGGTTGGGAGGGAGGGACGCCGCTCGTGCGGAGCGTCGGCCTCGTCGTCGCGCCGCTGCTGCCGGCCCTTGTCCTCGTGGTGGCAGCATGGATACCTCCTGCCACGGCGGGCGTCGGGCGCGTCGCCCTGATCGTGCTCGTCGCCGTCAGCACCTTGGCCACCGCAGGCATGTCGACCGCGTTGGCGCTCGTGCGCGACCCGATCCGGGACCGATATTGCTGGAGCGACTGCACGGCGAACGCGTTCCTCGTCCACGACGACGCCGTGCTCGCCCGCCGGCTCAGCGTCGTCGTGCTCGGCCTCGGCGCCACCTGTGGCGTGCTCGCGGCGCTCGTCGGCACGGTCCGGCTCGCGCGTGCAGTCTCGGTGGCCCGGAGGAGATCCGGGCCGTCGCTCGCGGCGGCGGCGGTTGCCGGGCTCGCCCTCGCCGCGTACGCCCTCGCTCGCGTCTACGAGCCGAGCGAGGCCCCGGATCGTCCGCTGTACGAGTGGCTCTTCGTCAGCCGCGCCCTGGCGCTCCTCGGCCTCGCCGCCGCACTCGTCTGGCTCTTCCGCCGACCGCGACTCGTCCGCGGACTCGTAACCCGCCTCGCGGTCGACCTCGAACGATCGGCTGCCGGGGGCGGCCTGGGCCACGTGCTCGCGGGAGCGCTCGGCGACCCGCGCCTGCGGCTCGGCTACCCGCTGGGCAAGCGAATCATCGACTCAGACGGCCGGCCGCTCGCCCACCCGGTGCGGCGTGTCACGCCCATCGTCGGCGACGAGGGCGTCGTCGCGCTCGTCGAGTCGGACGCGACGAGCGTCGACGCCCTCGAGCGTGAGCTCGGCCCCGCCGCGCACCTCGCGCTCGGCAACGAGCGGCTCCGCGCTGAAGCGCTCGCGCGCCTGGCCGATGTAACCGCCTCGCGGGCGCGAATCGTCGAGACGGCGGATACGGCACGACGGCGCATGGAGCGCGACCTCCACGATGGCGCACAGCAGCGAATGCTGGCCCTGACGTACGACCTTCGCGTCGCCCTGACCTTGGCGGAGTCCTCAGGGGACGAGCGCGCCGCGGTGTCACTCCGCGAAGCGCTCGACCAGGCGATCGCGGCGTCGCAGGAACTGCGAGACATCGCGCACGGGATCTTCCCGGCCGAGCTCGCGACATCGGGCCTCGAGGCGGCGCTCGAGTCGCTCGCCGACCTCCGCCCGCTCCGGCTGGCGGTGGAACTCCGTCCGGGCCGGCGCTACCGGCCCGACGTCGAGACTGCAGCCTACGCGGTTGTCGCCGAGGCGGCCGAGGACGGCAACGAGCTGGATGTGACGCTCGCTGAGCTGGACGGCGCCCTGCACGTGACGGTGGAGGCGGACGTCCAGTGGGGCGACCGCCTCGTGCGGCTCGAGGATCGCGTCGGCGCAGCCGGCGGCTCGGTCCGCGCCTCGGGGCGGCGGCTCGAGGCGATCCTCCCCGTGCCGCCGCCCGCTGAGACCTCTAGCCCTTGACCGCCACGTGCGCGAAGCCGGTCACGCCGGTGGACTGGTCGAAGGCCCATTTCGCGACCTGCGGCCCGAGGATCGTGATCTGGTTCCGCCACAGGAACGGAATCCACGGCACGATCTCGGTGCTCAGCTTCCGATCGAGCGTTGCGTAGCAGCTGACGCGACCGGGGCCGGTGAGCACGCCACACCTCGCGATGTCGGCGTCGACGCTCGGCACGCTCTTGACGTTGCCGCTGACGCCGAGCCGGGCCGCCGCCGCCGGCGTGACTCCGAGGAACGAGTAGTTCCGGTTGCCGCTCCGCGTGATGCTCGCCCCCGTGAGCAGCGGCTCGAAGAAGTTCCCCGGGTCGGAAACGTCCGGGATCCAGTGGGCCGGGAAGGTGATTCGGTTCGTGCTGGACGCCAGGTCGTCTGGTCCACCGCTGACGCCGAACGTGATGCCGATCTTGGCGGCGCTCGCCTCGATGATCGGCGGCATCCGTTGCCCGGCGGCGTAGGTGATCGGGCCGCAGCACGCCTTGAGGTGGACGCGCTTGCACGCCGACGCCGTACAGACGCCGCCCGCGCTCGCGTACTTCGACTTGGCCATCTCGGCTTTCGCCTTGGCGAGATCGCCCTGGTCGCTCTGTGTCTCGAACGGCGCGAAGCCCTCGAGACGGTTCTCGAGCAGCCCGTCAGGGACGATGTGCCCCGCGATCGGCCCAGCCAACGGGCCGCCCCAGGCATCCTGGAGCGCCGCCTTGTCCATGACCCAGCTCATCGCCCGACGGACGTGGACGTCGTCGAACGGAGGCTTGGTCAGGTTCATCGAGATGTAGAAGAGCCAGTCCGCGGAGTTGACCCTGAGCAGCCCGCGCTTGCGCGCAGCCGCGACGGCCGGACCGAGCAGCCTCGGAGACGAGGTCAGAACAGCGTCGTCGAGCTCACCCGCGGTCATCCGCTTGACGATCTCGACGGCCTTCAGTCCGCCGACGAAGACGAACCGGTCCGGGTTGTTCTCCCGTGCCGCCGTACTGTCGGTCTTCGCGTCGTAGCTCGGGTTACGGACGAGGATGAGCTGCGTGTCCGAGATCCCTCGCATCGGCCGGATCGCGCCGCACGAGCTGATGTCGATCGCGTCCGAGCCCTCGATCATGTACGGGCCTGAAGAGATCAAGTCGGCCCCGTACTTGCCCGGCTTTGCTTCGAAGCACTTGCCCACCTCCGGCGGAATCGGGGCCGCCGCCGGCAGCGTCAGGCGGTGGAGGAAGTCACCAGTCGGCCGGGTCAGGTGGAACGTGATCGTCTTCGCGTTCGGCGTCACGATGCCGGCGATCGACTTGGCCTTGCTGGTGCGGTAGGCATTGAAGCCCTGAATGACGTCGAAGTAGAGGGCATAGTCCCGGAAGAGGCGCACAGCGCCTCCTTGCACAGGTCCCCGCGGCGGCGCGTTCTTCGGCCGGGCGAGACGCTCGATCGCGTAGCGGATGTCCTTCGAGGTGATCGCCCGGTTGACCGGCGGCCCGAACTCCACGCCGCTCTCGAGCGTGAACGAGTACGTCCTGCCGCCGTCTTGTGGCGTGGGCACGCGTGTCGCGAGATCGGGAACCAGCTTGTACCCAGCCGCGCCGGCGACGTGGTTGTAGCCCACGAGCGTGCGGACGAGCAGGTTCGTGTAGATCCCGAAGGCCGAGGATTCGCCGGTCGGGTCGAAGCCGTCGGACCAGAAGCCTTCCCCCCACTCGGCGTCGTTCTTCCAGCCGATCTCCCAGCCGACCCGGTACGTCCCACCCGCGAGCGACCGCGACTGCGAGCCGCGGGCGGTGGAGACAGCCACCACCGAGGCAGCCGCCGCGACGACGACGATCGCGACGGCGAGCAGTCTCCGTTTGCTGCTGTTCACAAGACCCACCTCCTAGGATGATCCGTTCACCGTCGTGCCTCTAGTCGCCGGCGCAGACGAACTTGGCGAAGAACAGCTTGGGCGGGCCGTTCTTCTCCCACGTCAGGTGGAAGAGGATCTTCCGATTGGCGCTGCTCCCGTCGGCGAAGACGATCGGCCCACTGGCCACTCCGGTGACCGCTCCCTGGCCGTCAGGTGGAGCTTGGTCGCTGGTCTTCGCCTCGTAGGTCCAGGTCCCGACGAAGGCGCCCGGCCGCGGGTCCGATGGGCCGGGCCCGTTCGCCTCGTAGAGGTCGACCGTGCCGCGCGCCTCGATCCGGACATGGGAACCGCCATTGGACGTCTCGACGATGCTCGCCATTCCCGATTCGACTCCCCTTCCCGTCGCGACCTTCCCGGTGCACGGATCGGGTCCGAACCAGAAGGTCGGCTCGTTGGTCCAGGTCTCGACGCTACGGTCGACGCCCGCCCCCGCGATCGTCGGGAGCACGACCACAGCGAGCACCGTTGCTGCGATTGCGATCAATCTGCGCATCTCGGCCTCCCATCCGCCGGCCTCTCCGGCGTCTCGTTATGACGCCTCGACGCTACGAGCGAAGCCCGCTCCTCTCATCGGTGCCAGCCCGGGACCGGCCCTGTTGCTAGCACGGGATGGCAGACTCGAAGCGTGCGCGTCGTGATCGCGGAGGACGTGATGCTCACCCGCGAGGGCCTCCGCCGCGTGCTCGCGGACGCTGGAGTCGACGTCGTCGCCGAGGCGGGGGACGCCGACGGGCTGATGCACGCTGTGGCGTCGGCCCGGCCCGACTGCGCGATCGTCGACATCCGCATGCCGCCGACGAACACCGACGAAGGGATCGTCGCCGCGCAGGAGATCCGGAAGCTCCATCCCGAGGTCGGCGTGCTCGTGCTCTCCCAGTACGTCGAGCCCGGCTTCGCGATGCGGCTCCTCGAGGAGCACCCCGAGCGCTCCGGCTACCTCCTCAAGGAGCGTGTCACCGATCCTGCGATCCTCGTCGACGCGCTACGACGGCTGACGGAAGGCGAGACAGTCGTCGACCCGACCATCGTCTCCCGGTTGCTCGCGCGCCGCAGGGTGGCCGACCCGCTCGACGAGCTCACCGACCGCGAGCGCGAGGTGCTCGCGCACGTCGCCGAGGGGCTCTCGAACGCCGAGATCGGCCGGCGCCTCTTCATCACGGAGCGCACGGTCGAGGCCCATGTCAAGCAGATCTTCCTGAAGCTCGAGATCGACCAGGCCCCGGAGACGAACCGGCGCGTTCTCGCCGTACTCGCGTTCCTGCGCTCGAGCGGCGCAGCCGGCTAACTGCCCGCCGCCGACCGGATGATCTCGAGGAGCGGCTCCCGGCGCACGCAGGTGTCCAACCGGAACGAGTCCGCGAGCTCGAGCGCCTCCGCTGGGCCGACGCCCTCGAAGCAGCGGCCGAAGTCGTCGACGAGAGGCTCGGCGAGCAGGATGTGTCGCACGAGCAGGTTGATCCACACCGGCTGGCCGAACGGGAACGGCTCGAAGTCGGGGAACTCGCGGCGGAACGTCTGCTCGATCGGCTCCATGATGTGGCGGATGCCGGTGTCCAGCCCGCCCCAGTGGTCGGCGCCGAGCCTCGCCTTCTTCTCCAGCACCGGCCGGATGCGCTGCAGGTAAGGCGAGTCGGGGCTGGCGTGGACGAGCCCCTGCAGGCCGACGTCCTTGTACGTCCAGATCGACCAGCCCGAGTCGTGCTCACCGTAGATCTCCAGCTGATCCTCGAGCAGCCGGAAGCGCATCTCGTCCCGGCGCTCGTCGCCCGTGTAGACCGGCCCGAACTCGCCGACCCAGATCGGCGTCTCGGTGCGGCGCATGAACTCGGTCCGCTCGAGGAAGATCCGCTCGACCACGTCGCGGTCGACGTACTCGCCGTAGGTCACGCCCGGGTAGTCGCCCGCGTCGGCGAACCCCGGCGTCGCGTAGTCGTGGCAGCTGTAGACCGTGTTCGGCCAGACCTCGCGGAAGATCGAGAAGTCGAGCGAGTAGCGGTTGCCGTCCAAGAAAAGAATGCGATCTGTGTCGATCGCGCGCACCGCCTCGTGCAGGCGCTCGTAGAACGGCCCGACGAGCTCGCCGCTCACGTCGCCCGGCTCGTTGATCGGGTTGTAGCCCGCCACCCACGGGTTGCCCCGGTACCGGCGTGCGAGCTCCTCCCAGAGGTTGACGACGCGGTCCTGGAAGTGCCTGTGCGCCCAGAAGAGCGCCCAGTGGGTCGGGTTGTCCGAGTGCCAGTGCTGGTTCTGAGCACCCGGAAGCGCGTGCAGGTCGATGATCGTGTAGAGCCCGTGCCGGGCGCAGCGCTCGATCGCGCGGTCGAGCACCCGGAACCCCTCCTCCTTCAGCTCGAACGGCCGCAGGTCGTCCTCGAAATGGCGGTAGTTGACCGGCAGCCGCACGCAGTTGAGGCCGAGCGACGCGAGCAACGCCGCGTCCTCGTCGGCGAAGAAGACGTCGAGGAAGCGGTCGAAGTACGCGCGATACCCGTCCTCGCCGAGCGCCTTGCGCAGGGCCTTCCGCTGGAGCGACTCGGTCGCCGGGTAGCCGGTGACGAAGTTCTCCATGTTCATCCAGCCGCCGAGCCCGACGCCGCGCAGCGTCACGGCGCGACCGGAACGGGTCACGATCCTGGTGCCGGCGGTCTGGAGGAGGATGTCGTCTTGCATCGAGCTCGATCCTTATCGGCCGAATTGCCTCCGGACTCGATTGACACTCGCCGACACGGCGTGGAATCCTCGCTGGACGATCAGGGCCGCTGTTGCGGGCAGCGCCTCGACTGAGAGCGGGACGAAAGGGGGCACCATGGAACGTCATGGTTCGGAGAGCTACTGGGTCGAAGGCGAAGGATGGCTCGGAGACAGCGACGGAGGCAGGCCACGGACGCTTGCGGCCGCCGTCGAGGCCGTGGCGCCCCCGTTTCGCTTCTCGCGGATGGGCCCGAACGGCGTCAACCTGCAGCTCGGCGATCCCAACCGGACGAAGATCGGGAACGCGATGGCGGCCGGCGGCGGCGGCGCGTCGGCGGTTCCGGCCGGCTACACCTACCTCGGTCAGTTCATCGACCACGATCTGACCTTCGACAAGACGGCCGACATGCTCGGTCAGGACGTCTCGCCCGCGCAGCTCCTGCAGGCGCGCTCCCCGAGCCTCGACCTCGACTCGCTCTACGGCGCCGGCCCCGGCGACCCCGGGTCGGCGAAGTTCTACGAGAGCGACGGCGTCCACCTCAAGATGGGGAACACGGTCGCGGCCGACGGTGATCCGGCGAAGACAGGATTCGACCTTCCGCGGGTAGGCGGGTCGGGCACGAATGCGGCGAAGCGCGCGGCGCTGATCCCCGACAAGCGAAACGACGAGAACCTGATCGTGGCCCAGACCCACCTGGCGTTCATCCGCTTCCACAACCGGGTCGTCGACACCCTCCCGTCCGCCCTACCGCCGGCCCAGAAGTTCCAGAAGGCCCGCGAGCTCGTCACCAAGCACTACCAGTGGATGATCCGGACCGACTTCCTGCCCCGGATCGTCAAGAAGGACCCGCTCGACGACGTCTTCAAGAACGGGAGAAAGGCGTTCGAGGTCGGCGCGAACCCGACCACGGTGCCGACGATGCCGATCGAGTTCTCGGTGGCCGCCTACCGGCTCGGGCACAGCATGATCCGGGAGGTGTACCAGTGGAACAAGAACTTCAACGACGCCAAGATTCCGGCCACGCTCGACCTGTTCTTCACCTTTTCGAGCACGAGCGGCGACCTGGGCGGCTCCCTGCGTCTACCCAGCACCTGGATCGCTGACTTCCGCCGGCTCTACGACTTCAACGACGCCGCCCGCGCCGATCTCACCGTGCCGGCGGCGAAGTTCAACCGGGCGATGCGGATCGACACGAGGCTCGTGAACCCGCTGAAGAACCTGCCGACCGGCTCCTTCGGCGGCCCTGCCGTGCCTTTCGACGACCCGAGGGCGAACCTCGCGTTTCGCAACCTGGCAAGGGCGAAGATGGTGAAGCTCGCGACCGGCCAGCAGATGCTCAAGTTCCTGAAGGGCAAGGGCATCGGTATGAGCGGGCTCACGAAGGCCCAGATCCGGGACGGCAACAACGGAGCGAGCCTGGCCGGCCTCACCGTGCCTCAGCGAGACGCCCTGCTCACGAACACGCCGCTCTGGTTCTACATCCTGCGCGAGGCCGAGCTGAACAACGGCAAGCTGCGGGGAGTCGGCGGTCGGATCGTCGCCGAGACGTTCCATCGCGCCATGCAGGGAAGCCAGTTCTCGATCGTGCGGGACACGGCCTTCCGTCCGACGTTCGGCCCGACCAACACGAAGTTCCGCATGGTCGACCTGCTGCTCTTCGCGTTCCAGGGGAAGAAGGCGCTGCTGAACCCGCTCGGGGACTAACGCCTGGCCGAGATCGCTCGGGCGATCTTGCGCGCCTGGATTCCGATCTCTCGGAGGTTGCCGCTGATCGGATTGCTGAAGCCGATGAAGTAGAGGCCGGGTGCTGCCGGGTGGGTATCTGCCCCGTGGACGGCTGGACGCCCGGTCGGTTCGAGGATGCCGAGATGGCCGACGAGCGGCTCGAGGTCGCGGCGGTATCCGGTTGCGGCGATCACGGCGTCGGGCGTGATCCGGCTGCCGTCGGCGAGCACGACGTCGCCGTTCTCGAACCCTTCGACTGCAGCGACCACTTCGACGGCGCCGCGCTTCAGGAGGCGGATCAGTCCGACGTCCAGGATCGGGACGACGTCGCGAATCAGGAAGTCGGTGTGGGGTCGGCGATCGGGCTTCGGCATCCCGTGACGCGAGAGGTCGCCGACGAGGACACGCTGCAGCGCCGCGGCGACGGCGTCGCCGACCGGGATCGGCAGGCGCCGGAGGCAGATCCCGAACGCCTGGGTGGGGACCCCGAGCGCCTGGCGCGGGAAGATCTGCGGGGGCGTTCGGACCGAGATGAGGACGCGTGCGGCGCCTCCCTCGACGAGGTCGACGGCGATCTCCGCTCCGGAGTTCCCGGTGCCGACGACGAGGACCTCCTTGCCGCGATAGGGCGTCGGCTCGCGGTACGAGGCTGCGTGGATCAGCTCGCCCGTGTGCTCGTCGAGGCCCTTCCAGTCCGGGATGTACGGCCGTCGGTTGTAGCCGGTTGCGACGACGACGTGCGCCGCGAGATGCTCGCCGTGCGAGGTCGTGAGCGACCAGCCTGCGTCCCTTCGGTCGATGCGTGAGACCTCCGTGTCGAGGAGGACCTCGAGCCGGTGCTCGGCGGCGTAACGCTCGAGGTAGGCGATGACGCCGTCGCGCGAAACCCAGCGCCCGAGCGGACGCGGAAATCGAAGTCCCGGCAGATCGGACAGCGTCCGCGTCGTGTGCAGGTGGAGCCGATCGTAGTGGCCGCGCCAGCTGCTCCCGACGTCCGTGCCCTGCTCGAGAACGACTGCAGCCATGCCCCGCCTCTCGAGCGCCGCGGCCGCCGCCAGGCCCGCCGGGCCAGCACCCACCACAGCGACCCTCTCTCCGTACACGTGCACAG
>WNFV01006050.1_pt1 | contig 14460 bp, 16 predicted proteins | sample 5400101 | NCBI WGS metagenome assembly WNFV01 (sample SAMN13153361, study PRJNA577476) | soil metagenome | isolation source: 115 cm soil or saprolite under grassland replicate 1 | place: USA:California | collected 2016-06-15 | reverse complement strand
GTTCTCACCGGACGGAAACCGGCTGGTGACCGCGTGTACTGATAACTCCCTGTACATCTGGGACGTCTCCAGTCAAAGTAAGCTTTTCGATCTTGTCGGGCACACGTCCTGGGTTCGCCATTGCGACTGGTCGTCCGATGGAAAGCTGATCGTGTCCGGCGGCGCCGATTACGAGCTTCGCTTGTGGAATGCAGAGACCGGCGAAGCAGCCGGCGTAGCATCGAATCACACGTCCGAGGTTTTTTCCTGCGCGTTCTCACCCGACGGCCGCCGAATCGTCTCGGGCGATCAGGATCAGACCGCGATAGTCTGGGACGCATCGGCAATTTCCAGTTCGGGAAGGGTGCGGCAGCGGAAGGAAATGCGCGGTGGCGACTTTTCCCACGACGCGGCTGAGCTAGCGGCTGCCTCGAGCGGCTGCGTCGAGCTATGGAGCGCCGCCAGCGGCAAGAACACACGGACACTCTTCGGTGAAAAGGGCGACCATTACGATTGCTCCTACTCGCCCGATGGGAGCCGACTCGCTGCGGGGTCTGATTCCGGTCTTCTCGTCTGGGATTTGAAGACCGGCGATCGCATCCTCACGATGCGCGTGTCGGATGGGCATGTGGATTCGTGCTTATACTCTCCCGATGGACGCTGGCTCGCTGCGGCTGCGACTTCCTCACTAACGGTGCTGGACGCCAAGACTCATCGCGTGGCGAGAGTGATCAGCTATGACCGGGGCATACACTGGTGCGCATTCTCACTCGATTCGAACAGAGTAATCGACAGTCACTTGCAGATGTGGGACATCGCCACCGGTCAGCGAATATCCAGCATTGGCTTGGATAAGAATTACGCATGGGAATACTCGCCGGATCGGACCCGAGTGTTGATTACTCGGCAGGACAAGACTCTTTCCGTTGCAGATGCAACAACCTGTAAGACGCTGCTTGTCATCGGTGGTGGTGCGCGGTTGTATGGAGGCACGTACACGCCCGATCAACATTGGATCGCCGCGGGACTAGGGCAGGACCTGGGCGTTTACAATGCCGACTCGGGGAAGGAAGTCGCCCGCTTCGTGGCGGGCGGACCGTTGCTGTGTATTGTCACGAGCAATACGCATCTCGCCTGCGGAACGAGAGGCATGACCTATCTACTCGAGATGCATGGTCTCGGTGATTCGCCCGAAGAGCCTTCGCCTCCGGCGTGCCCCGCGACCTCGACGAGCCGCGTCTCCCGCTTCCTACGTACGTTTTTCGGATTGTAAATGGTAACTGCGGGATAATGCGATACGTTAACTCTCGAGGAGAATGCGTGCCTTCGCTATGTGACCAAGCACTGCGGTAAACTGGTCTCCGCTGGTGACGATCCTCCTCTCGACCATCGTCCCGTCCTCGGCAAGTATGCACAGCTGGCTCTCGCGCCTGTCCAGATCCAGTCCTATCGTATCCATTGGCTGGCCTCCCGGTTGTGTGCCTCGTCGAAAGACGATGAGCACGTTCATATCCTGTGGGGCGAAGGTGCCACCACGTCGCCGTGGAGGTCCAGCCACTTCATACCAACTAGCTATGGCGTTAGACAGACCGAAGGTTGTTTCGATAATGAAGGGGATTAACATCGGCGAAAGTCGACTGATGCGAATGCTCACCCGCGGTTGCTTTCCGCATGAATTCTCGTGGCTGATCGACAATCCTGTCCGACGGTTGTTCGTGGCCCCTGAGACGCTCGCAGATCGCCTGCCAATCCTGGAAGGCAGTCGGGTCCTCGAGATCGGACCTGGCTCCGGGTACTTCAGTGTCGAGTTTGCACGTCGAGTCCCACGCGGGCGCCTTGAGCTGTTCGACTTACAGCCGGAAATGCTCGCGAAAGCCAAGCGCAAACTTGATGCGCGAGGCTTCCTCAACGTTGGATACACGGCAGGTGACGCGAGCACCGAGCTTCCCTTTCCTGAAGATCACTTCGATCTGGCCGTCCTGGTAACAGTACTCGGCGAGGTTCGAGACAAGAGAGCCTGCATTGAGTCCGTTCACCGTGTCCTACATCCCGCAGGCACCCTCGCTGTCCACGAGCATCTCCCTGATCCGGATTTCATATCGTTTGACAAGCTTCGATCGGCCGCCGAAGAACGTGGGTTCGCGTTTCAGCGGCGGTTCGGTCATTGGTGGAACTACACGGCCACTTTTCAGAAGTCGTTCGCCGATCATCGCGCCATGTTAGGCGCCTCCGAGTGATGCGCCCGGAACGTGGTCTCGAGCGAATTTGGCGATGGTTCGCACGACAAGCCGTCCAGCGTGCGTGGAGATTCTGCATCCTCTCAGCGCAGATGAATGACCGCGCGATTTCCAGCGACGGAGACACGCGTCATCGACGAGTTGCCACCGCTCAAACTGAACTCGCGTAGATCGATTGTTCCAGCGCCGGCCGCCGATAATTCAGACGGAGGAGACTTGATGGCGAATGTCGCCGTCCGCGCGCGACGGTCGATGATCGCTGGAATCACCGACTTCATCCGCAGGACAACCTTGTTGGGAAATCGCACTGCGATCGCGCGATCACCACGGCATGTTCGGTCATAGCCAGGGCAGGCGTCGCCGGCTGGAAGAAATATTCCATCTTCATTCCGGAATCCCTGGCCCTCACCGCGTTCACGATATCCTGGCTGATAAAGGGCCGCGCACCTGCAACCATCGCCAACGTCGTGCGAAAAACCTTGTCCAGGAATCGATGACTGACGAGCTCGACGCGAAACGACTCACGCTACCCCTTGCGTAGCGTCCTCTTTGCAGAAAAACGTGGGTGGCTAACTCTCTGGTGGCTCCTGTTTGCACTCTGCGTGCTATCGACCTTCAGACGTGCCCTGGCTCTCTGGAAGGGTTGATCTACACGAAAATTCCGCCGTCGGCTCAGATGCTTGGTCTGTGGGAAGTCCTGCTGCAGTCCTTTCCTATGGTGGGACTTCTATGACACTTGGAGGCCGTCTTTTGTTGTGATCAGAGACGCTTGTAATTACAGTTATAACATGGCACAGCGGCGCCTCAAGGTTTCCCGAGTCGGTAATTCTCGCGGAGTACGCATTCCCGCCAATACTCTCAAGCGATACGAGATCGGTGCGGAGGTATTAATGGAGGAGCGGAGCGACGGCATTCTGCTTCGCCCTACCGGCAATACTGTCCAGAAACTTTCGTGGGCGGAAACTGCGATCGAAATCGCACGCTCGAATGAGGACTGGAGTGATTGGGACACAACTTCCACCGATGGGCTCGAAGAGATAGAATGGCGCCATAATCGTTCCAAGCGCGTCGCCGAGAAAGGTTCAAGCTATGAGCGGCGAAGCCGTCGCAAAAAATGAAGCGCTACGAAGTTCGCTGGGCCGCCCTCGACCCGGCGAAGGGCGCAGAAATGTCGAAGGCGCGACCTGTTGTAATCGTCAGTCTCGATGAGCTCAACGAACATCTGAAGACGATCACGGTTTGTCCTCTCACTACCTCGTTGCATCCACATTGGCGAAGTCGGCTTGGAGTGCGCGTCGGCGGTCGGGATGCAGAGATTGCGGTCGATCAAATTCGCACTATCAGCAAGTCGCGCCTCGGCCGAAAGCTCGCGATGCTCAGCGAACGCGATGCGACCGCGCTGCGACGTCTCATCACGGAGATGTACGGCGAGTAACGCAGGAGAAAGACGCTTGAAATAATCATCGACTTCTTTGCGTAGCTTGATGCGCAAGTTGCGGAATCAGACCATCCCAAGATCCTTTCGTCTCGACAGAATGTCGGCAGCGGCAGCTACCGCTTCGGCTCAAACAGTTCTACCGGGTTTCCGTCAGGATCTTCCAGTTGGATCTGCCTGCCCGCAGGTCCCGTTTCCATCTCGTTCCGAAAATGCAGGCCGGCCTTTTTCAGCTTCTCGATCCACGATGGCAGGTCACTCACACGTAAGACGACGCGATTCCATCCGCCCGGCGCTTGAACGCGCCCATCCGGCATCGGCCGCGAACCCGAGGCCTCCGGACCGGAGGACCTTCGACTACCCAGCCGCGAACTTCGCGGCGTCGTGGCTCGTCCTGTGTTCGGCGTGAAAACATTATGTAGATAGACACAGCGAGGCCCGCATTCGTGAGTCACCGTTGTCTAGATTTACCTCCTCAGTAGACTATCGAGTTGCGAACGCTCGACAAACTTTCCCTCGAGGATTACTGCGCTGATCTTCCGGGTATTGCGAATGTCGTCGAGAGGATTCGCATCCAGCAGCACGAGGCTCGCAGTTTTTCCAACGTCGATCGTTCCATACTCGACGTGCAGGAATCGCGCGGCGTTTCGCGTCGACGCCTGGATGGCTTGCATCGGTGTAAGTCCGGCTTGAACGAAAAGCTCGAGCTCGTCGTGCAGAGTCGATCCCGGGCGGATCCATTTCTGTCCGAGATCCGTACCGGTCAAGAGCGTGACACCGGTGCGGTTCATCATTCCGACAAGCTGAAGAAATTGAGTGAATAGTTTTTTTCGTCCACTGATGAGATCCGGGTATTTCTTCAGAAGCTGCGGATCGACATTCGCGGAATCGGTGCTGCCGCGGTATGCAGTAAGGGTTGGATCGTAGCTGGTTTTGTTTTTGACGAACCGCTCGAAAAGCGCCTGCGTCTCTTCCGGCTTCACAGGCCTTTCGCCGTCGAACATCGACTCCGTGTGTTCGATGCTCGCCTGACCGGCGTCGGATGCTTCGGCGGCCGTGACCGTTTGTGGAACATGACCGACGAATGGGATGGACAGTTTCTTCGCTTCGTCGGCCAGAGCAAAGTATGCGTCGCGGGACAGCGCGCGATGGAGCTTGATCTCGTCAACGCCGTTCTTCTTTAGAACGCGAACCGCAGCGCGAGCCTCAGCGGCATTTTCGATCGCCACGTGCACCGGCCCGAATTCCTTTCCATTGAGAATTGGGCCAACGCGCGCGATTCGAGGTCCGACCATCGCGCCGGCGGCGATCTTACCGCGCCATACGTCGACGTTTTCGAGAATATTCCCCATGTCCCGTACGCCCGTGACGCCGTATGCCACCAGGAGGCGCAGGTCACTCTCGACAAGGTGGACGTGCATATCCCACAACCCGGGAATCAGGAATTGTCCGTTCGCTGGGATGATGCGCGCGCGGGTGGGAATGCCGGCACTTCCATTGGAAATCGCCTGGATGCGATCGCCGACGATGATCACTGTCTTGTCACGCTGCGGTTCCGCTCCGGTTCCGTCGATTACCGTGACGTGCGTCAGCGCAAGCGCCTCTCTCGGCGCAGATGTAGTTGTCTGAGCCGAGAGCAGTGCGGGAATGATTAACGTGATGACCGCTCCGTGCTGAAATTTCAGCATAATGGAAGAATCTACACTTGGACGGGTGGTGTCAAGCCCATCCTCAGGCGAAGCGGCGACGTTGCGAGCGCGGTGATCGAGCGTGTCGCGGACGTCGCACACATACTGTTCCAGCATATTTCACCGTAGATGTCGTCACCGTCATTCCGTATCGAACCCTTGCCTGGCTACACGCCCGCCATCGGGAGGCTTGTGGGCATTCTACTCTACGCACGGCGAACCACATTGGCCGCCGTCGAAGGAATGAGCGTGGCGGAGCTGGATCATTTGCAGGATCCTTCCAGTAATTCGATTGGCGCCCTGTTGGCTCACATCGCTGTCGTCGAGCGTAGCTATCAAATTCTTACCTTCGAGGAGCGACGGCTGACAGAACTGGAGCAGGCCGCGCTGGAACCCGCACTCACACTTGGCGACGAGGGCCGCCGTCTCCTCAGAGGCAAGCCCCTCGAGCACTACGTTCATCAGCTCAGCGAGGCGCGTCGTCTCACGCTCGCGGGCCTCGCCGCTCGCGATGACGAATGGTTGGAGCGGCCACTCATCGCTGCACCCGCAATGAATGCACATTTTGCGTGGTTCCACACCGCCGAGGACGAAATCAACCACCGCGGACAGATACGCTGGCTGCGCAAGCGACTCGCCTCGGCGCTTCCCTGGTTCATTGATTTTTCGTAGCCTCACCTGCTCTCACACAGGGAGATGAATGAATTGTCCGCTTTGACCGAAGCGTCGACGCAGAGACGACACAACTGGCAATCCGCTGGCGAATGGGCGGTAGTGTTCGCATTACTGTCGCTTGGGGTAGTCAGCATCATGTCGATCGGCTATGCGGTGCTAGCTGGTGCGCTGATCCTCCTGGGAATAGTTCGACGACGAAACCGCGCGTGGCCGGAAGCGCTGATTGGTGGTCTCGTTGGAACCGGTGCCACTTGTCTCTTTATCGCTTACCTGCACCGCGATGATTCTCCATGTCCTCCCGGGCCCGTACACATGGTTGTCCATCGCGGCGATTTTGGTTCTTGCGGGGGTTTCGATCCCACACCGTGGCTCGTAACTGGCTTGGTGCTCGCTGTTTCCGGAATCGTCGCTTATCTGATCCTCAAGCGAATACTTGTCGCCACGGAGCCGCGATAAGGTTTTGCTCGGGTGAATCATGCCTCCGGACATGTCGCCGGAGATGAAGCGCTACTAGTGGAGCGCTTTTGATACCGCTGGATCGCGCGTGTCCGCAAAATTCGATTGAATGCGTTGCCGGGATGCCACTTGCCTCAGCCCTGAGCCTTGAAATATGTACAACGTACATACATCATAATGTCGGACTGTCGGATCGAGTGGGATGATGCCAAAGCAAAAGCTAATTTGCCAAGGCATGGCGTCAGCTTTGAGGAAGCAGAGACTGTTTTCTTCGATGATTTCGCTTTGGTTCTTCCCGATCCTGATCATTCTTTGATCGATGAAGAACGAATCTTACTGATCGGCATGAGTGACGCGCTGCGAGTTCTGGTTGTCGTTCACTGTGAACGCGCGGGCGGAGACATAATCCGGCTAATTTCGGCTCGCCGGGCAACCAAATCTGAGCGCGCCCAGTATGACGCGCGGTGGAAACGATGAGAAAAGAGTATGACTTCTCAAAAGCCAGGCGAAATCCCTACGCAAAACGTCTTAAGCAGTCGGTAACCATACGGCTCGACGCCTCGACAATCGACTATTTCAAGAAGCTGGCGAGCGAACTGGACGTGCCGTACCAGACGCTCATCAACCTTTATCTTCGTGACTGCGCCATGACACGACGCCGCCCGGCAATGCACTGGCGACCGTCGCGCTCCGGTGCGGCCTGAGTACGACGCGATCGCGTGACAGCGCAAATCGTCCTCGTCCGTCACGGACCATCCGCCCACGTCCACCGCGACTGGATGATCGACCACGACGGAATCCAGAGTTGGCGCGACGAGTATGACTTGGCGGGAATCCAACTGAATAGTCAGCCGCCGACTCGACTTGTACAGATCGCCGACGCGGCGACGCACATCATCGCGAGCGATCTTCTACGCGCTGTTGCATCCGCCGAGAGATTGGCGCCGCAGCGGGAAATCGAGGTGTCGGATTTGCTTCGCGAAGTTCCGCTTAAACTGCCGCACTGGCCGACACGACTACCATTGGTCGTGTGGGAGATTCTGATTCACGTCGCCTGGAGCTATCGAATTGTCCGTGGCATCGATTCAACCGAACAGGATCGCGCTCGCGCTGCAGCAGCAGCGAAGTGGCTCGGCGAAATTGTCACGAATGGATCGACGGCCCTCGTTGTAACTCATGGTGTCTTCCGTCGGCTGCTGGCACAACAATTATTGTTGTCAGGATGGACGAACACCGCTCGGCGCGGCGGATATAGCCACTGGAGTTTTTGGACGTTCGCTCGTTCGTGATAGCGCGCGGAAGGCGATAGTCTGTCCGATGTCGCCCCTTACTTTCCCGATATCGCGCGCATCAGACTTCCGTCGTCACCGCCGAGCTCCCAGATCATGACACCGCCGAGTCCGCGCTCGCGTGCGTAGCGGACTTTTTCTCCGACTGATTGCGGATCATCGTAGCTGACCCACGTGCCGCTGGTGGAATCGTAAAGCCAAGGCACTCGAGCGTCCGACTCCCAGTGGCGGACGTATTTCGGATCCTTGAGTCGCGTCTGCGAGAGAACGCTCCAATCGCCGTCGCCGCCACGCCAGTCGGATGGCGTCCCGTTGGCCGGCTGAAATAATCCGTCGTTGTCGCTCGCGACGCCGCCGTATCCACGTCCATAAAATGGAATTCCCACGAGAAGTTTGTTCGCCGGCACACCACCGTTGAGAAAGCGGCTCATCGTTTCGTGAATATTGAACAAAGGCGTTGGGTCGCCCTTCGCAGCGTACAACGGAGAGTTGAAACCTGTCGCGCTCGATCCCGAGTGGTAGTCATAGGTCATGACGTTTATGAAATCGAGCAGCGGAGTGATCCGCTCGATTTCGATGTTGGCGAACCCGCGAGGACCTGCGGACGCAGCAATCGTCAGCTCGTAATGCTTTCCATCGATCGCCCCTTGCGCATCGAGCTGCCGACGCAGCTCTGCGAGAAGCAAAGTGAAGTTCTGCTTGTCCTCCGGGCGCTCGACGTTGGCTTTCATTCCTCCGGCAACGGGAAACTCCCAATCGATGTCGATGCCGTCGAATAGTGCCGGATGTTGGCGCATGAAAACGTCGATCGCGGATTCTGCGAACAACCGTCGACTCGAATCGGTAAGCGCAGCATCGGAGAATCTTCCGGAGCGCGTCCAGCCGCCGATTGAAATGACGAGCTTCAAATGCGGATTCGCCTTCTTCAGACGCTCCAGCTCAGCGAAGTTTCCGCCCACGTTGATGGCCGCCGCTGAGTCGCAGACGCCCATATCGAGGCACCGATCACCGTGTGTGACGCGACCAGCGCTGTCGATTATCGCGAATGCGTAGAAGATGTGCGTCAGGTCCTTCGCAGGCAGTTGAGCGATGCGAGTGCCTTTGCTTCGCACACCCCATGAAGCGAAATAGCCGACGACGCGCATCGGCTGCACGCCAGCGGACGGTGTTGTTACCGGCCTCACGTACGTGCATGCGAAGCAAGTCACAAGCACGATGAAACGAATCCGGGCAATCGAGAATCGCATGGGCCTTACCTTGCGGATGTCACGTGCACAAAGTTACGCCGGCATAAATCAACACGAGCTCTCGAGATGCGTTTTGGACGTTCGATTCTGCTCGCAGCAGCGCGAAATCAGACCCTCAACAATTTCGCACTTCACAGCGCATTCGTAAAACGCGCGACGCGCAAGTTCATGCCCGGCGAGCACGTCGATGATGCATTGCAAGCCGGTGCCGCCGTCGCCCGGAACGGTCGCGGTCTCATTTTCACACAGCTTGGTGAAGCGATTACGAGCGCCGATGCCGCCGCCCAGGTCCGCGATCACTACGTCCAGCTCTTCGATCGAATTCGCGCGGCAAATCTACCTGCTCACGTCAGCGTCAAACCCACACAGCTCGGTCTCGATCTCTCGTTCAGCGAGTGCGAGCGCAGTCTCCAGACGCTTGCAGCAAAAGCGCAGGAGACAGGGTCGGCGCTCTGGCTGGACATGGAAGATTCCAGTTATGTGGATCGCACGCTCGACCTCTACGAAGCCGTGAAACGCAATCACAATTCCACCGGCGTTGCGCTACAGGCGTATCTGCGTCGCACGCCTCGAGATCTTGCCCGACTGATGCCGCTCAAGCCGGTGATTCGACTCGTCAAAGGAGCATACGATGAGCCGCCGAGAATCGCGTTCGAGAGAAAGAGCGACACCGACAGCGCGTACTTCACCCTCGCATCTCAAATGCTGGATGCCGCGCGTACCGGCGGCTGCACTCCCATTTTTGGAACTCACGATCTCGAGCTGCTCGAGCGAATCACCGACCGGGCGAATCAGTCAGGCGTTGCGAACAACACCTATGAGATCCACATGCTCTATGGAATTCGCGATTCCGCTCAAAGTCGGCTCGCCGCGCAAGGTCACATCGTGAAGACGCTCATCAGTTACGGCGCGGCGTGGTATCGGTGGTACATGCGGCGGCTTGCCGAGCGTCCGGCAAATGTTCTGTTTGTCGTCAAATCGATTTTCGCGTGAGAAACAAGGCACGCATGCTTGGCCGGTTTTGTCCGGAGACGTATTTACCGTGGTCAAGTCAACCGGAAACCTTCAGACGAAACGCGGTTTCGGCGACTGCCAGCTACACATCGAGTGGCGAGCTCGGGCAGAAATCAAATGGAAAGGACAAGAACGTGGGAATAGTGGAGTCTATCTGCAGGGACATTATGAGGTTCAAGTCCTGGACTCTTATAACAATCCCACGTACTCGAACGGTCAGGCGGCGAGCATTTACAAGCAGTACATTCCGCTCGTAAACGCGAGCCGCAAACCGGGCGAGTGGCAAAAAGCTATGACATTTTGTTCCGCGCTCCGCGTTTCGCCGAAAATGGAACCGTGGTCACACCAGCGTATGTGACGGTCGTTCACAATGGCGTGCTCGTTCAAGATCATGTCGAGATCAAAGGGAACACCGTTAACGTCGGAGTACCATCGTATCAGAAACACAATCTGAAGGAGCCACTGATGCTCCAGGATCATGGAAATCCCGTGAGTTATCGGAATATCTGGATACGAGAGCTGTGAGCGACGTACACGGATTATTATGAGGCGGTATCGAGTTTGCCCCGCAAATGTGTAACGGGAGTTGATTCATGAAAATTCGACGACGTCTCACATCAGTTTGGGTCATCGGCACAATCACAATGCTTCTCACATCGTGTGAAGCCGATAGAGGGTTTGCGCCAGCCTCGACCGTTGTAATTAAAACCGATAGCACCGTTTATCACTTGCAGTCGATGGCCGGCGGCGTCTGGTATCAGATCAATCTCACCGTCACCGTCGTCAATGATAGTGATCGGGATGTGTTTATCGGTCGAGATTGCGGCGATTGGCGGCTGGCTCGCGCCGATGAAACTGATAAGACCTACCTCTTTCTAGGGAGCTACGGATGCACTGAAGGTGCGCGTCAACAACCGATTGATATCGCTCCAGGCAAAACATTCTCCGAGTCATTCAGACTGACAGGCAGCAACTCACCTTTGACGCGTCCTCCGATCACTATCGAGCAGAACACGGGCACGCTCGTGTTCTCCTATGTGTTCACCGATCCATTCGGCAATCAGATCGGCCGCGTTAGCTCTGCCGCCTTCCGCGTTGAGCCTCCCGCTTAACGGAAAGGAGATGCTGATGTCGAAGAAGAAAGCAGACAAAACGTCCCACGGATTCACGGAAGAAGAACGAGCCGCGATGAAGGAGCGCGCCCGGGAGCTGAAAGCGGCCGCGCGCCGTGGTCCGCGCGCGGACAAAGCGGACGGGGAAAGCGACGTGGTCGCGAAGATCGCCGAGATGCCGGAACCGGATCGCGCCATGGCCGAGCGGATCCATGCGATCATCAAAGCCAGCGCGCCAGCCCTTTCTCCGAAACTCTGGTACGGGATGCCGGCATATGCCAAAGACGGTAAGGTCGTCTGCTTCTTCCAAAGCGCGCAGAAATTCAAGACGAGGTATGCAACGTTCGGCTTCAGCGACGCGGCGAAGCTCGACGAAGGCGACATGTGGCCCACCGCATTCGCGCTGAAGAAGTTGACCGCCGGCGAAGAGGCAAGGATCGGCGCGCTCGTAAAGAAAGCGGTGAGCTGAGACGGGTTTCTTTTCGACGCGACAGATTGTCGGCAGCGGCAGCTACCGCTTCGGCTCAAACAGTTCTACTGGGTTTCCGGCGGGATCTGGTCGCGATCGTCATGACCCAATCGTCCGACTTCCTGTTCAACGGCGGCCTCGAAGCGTTCTTCCGCGGCGTATACGCAGCGGTCGAATAGGAGCACGAGAGGTCGCAGCGATTTCCAATGAGTTTCGCATAGTACTTCGTCCGGTTACGCCACCTCCGTCAAACGCACCCTGAAGCCAGTTTGATTCGCTCCGCGCTGCGATGCGGTCGTTAGGCTTCATTGACGCCCACCCGAACGACATGAGGCATCACCGTTGACATCGCTTGCAGACAACTCGCTGCCGATTACAGCGTTCGACGAGAAGCTTCGAGCTGAGCAGCTGCAGGAAATGAAGCTGCGTGCAGCCGGCCTGCTCGTTCTCGCCGCGGTCGCCTTCGCGATCTCGCACTACCTTAGAGCGCAATACCCGTGGCTCGGCTGGGTTCAGGCATTTTCCGAGGCATCGATGGTCGGCGGCCTGGCGGACTGGTTTGCGGTCACCGCGCTGTTCCGGCACCCGCTGGGGGTTCCGATTCCCCACACAGCCATCATCCCCAGCCGAAAGGATCGCGTCGGCGAGGTACTCGGCGCATTCATTGAGCGCAATTTCCTGAACCGTCAGGTAATCGAACGACGGCTACTCGAGGCTCGGCTCGGCGAACGTCTCGCACGATTTCTCAGCGAGCCCGCCAACAGCAGGGCCGTCGCGCGTCACGCTGCCCGCGGTCTTGTCGCGGCTGCCGAATCGCTGCACGACGAGGATGTCCAGTCGATGATCGATTCAGCAATTCTCGACCGCATCAAGTCTGCGCGCGTGGCGCCATTCATCGGCAGGGGATTGTCGCTGATCACTGCGGGCAACCGGCACCAGGAGCTGCTCGACGAAGGGATCCGCCTCGCGGCGCGTGCAGTGACCGAGAACGAGGATATCATCCGGCAACGGATCGAAGCGGAAACGCCGTGGTGGGTTCCGGGCGTGGTTGATGAAAAGATCCTGCGAAAAATCGTCAACGGGATCGAGCGGACGCTGAAAGAGGTCGGAGACGACATCAATCACCCGCTCCGCAGGCGGTTCGACGCCGCGCTCGAGAAGTTCATCGACGACTTGCACAATTCTCCCGAAGTCATTGAACGCGCCGAGCAGCTCAAGGAAGAGATGTTGAGCGCTGATGCGGTTCGGCACTTTTCATCGTCGATCTGGGCGGACACAAAGGCAGGCCTGGTTCGTCGCGCCGAGCGTGCGGAAGAGACTGATGTCGACACGATCTCGAACGGGCTGGCGCGCCTCGGAGCAGCGATCCTCGACGATCCGGAGCTGCTCGAGCGCGCGGACGGGTGGCTGCGGAATGGCGTGCTCGGTCTCGTGGAACGCTACCAATCGGAAGTGAGCGAGTTGATCGCGAACACCGTGCGCGGCTGGGATCCGACGGCGACATCTCAAAGAATCGAGCTTGCGATCGGTCGTGATCTTCAGTTTATCCGGATCAATGGCACCGTCGTCGGAGGGCTGGTCGGGTTGTTTCTGTACGCGATCACGCGCTAGCACACCAAAGTCAGCAACACGACTCCGCATCGACGCGCAGGCCGATTTTTTTCGAGTCGCGTCGATTTCACGCAGGGACGCTAGGCATTGCCTTTTCCATCCATCGCGATTTTTTCAGCTACACGGGGGCATCGGGAGCCCTTACGATTGATTGTATATGAGAAGAACACGGCTTCGCTTCTGCGGATCTTGCGATCGCGGAACCGGAGTGCGGCGTCTCACGCCAGCATCAACAACAGCTTCTGCTGAGAGGACGCAAGATGGAAATCAAGAGAAGCGGCGCGGAGCCGTCCACCAACGGACCGGACGAATGGTTGGGGCGAGCGCATCGAGGAAATCCGTCCTGGTGACGTGGTCTGGTTTCCGTCGGGTGAGAAGCACTGGCACGGCGCCGCGCCCCTCACTGCTATGACCCACATCGCAATTCAGGAACGGCTCGATGGCAAGGCCGTGGATTGGATGGAAAAGGTCAGCGACGAGCAGTACCAGCCCCGAACAAGTTCAGCGTCGGCTGAGGCTGCGTCCGACGCGGACGGCAGGTAGATGGCGATGCGCGCAACTGTCATGTACGGTGCAGGAGACGTTCGTATCGAGAACGTAGCAGACGCCCGGCTTTTTGAAGCGACCGATGCGATCGTCCGCGTGTCCCTTGCTTGCATCTGCGGCAGCGATCTGTGGCCGTACAACCTGATGGATGAGTCGGAGAAGAGCCGACTCATGGGGCACGAAGCGATCGGTATAGTCGAGACCGTTGGAGCCGACGTCCGAACTGTGAAGATCGGCGACGTTGTCGTTATGCCGTTCGCATATTCAGATGGGACGTGCGATTTCTGCCAAGAGGGACTACATACTTCGTGCGTCCATGGAGGTTTTTTCGGGACGCCCGCCGTTGCCGGAGCGCAGGCCGAAGCAGTGCGCATCCCGCTGGCAGATGGGACGCTATTCGTTCTCTCCGTCAGCAAAGACGACTCGCTGATGCCATCTCTCCTCACGCTCTCGGATGTGATGGGAACGGGCCATCATGCGGCCCTCACCGCGAGAGTCAGTCCCGGCAAGCGCGTTGCCGTCGTCGGCGACGGTGCCGTCGGCTTGTGCAGTGTCATCGCCGCCCGCCGACTCGGCGCCGAACAGATCATCATTCTCGGTCGACACGCTGATCGGATTGCGTTGGCAAAGGAGTTCGGTGCAACCGACATTGTGAGCGAGCGCGGCGAGGCAGCCGTCGAGCGCGTCAAGGAGATGACTCAG
>WNFV01006049.1_pt1 | contig 14460 bp, 15 predicted proteins | sample 5400101 | NCBI WGS metagenome assembly WNFV01 (sample SAMN13153361, study PRJNA577476) | soil metagenome | isolation source: 115 cm soil or saprolite under grassland replicate 1 | place: USA:California | collected 2016-06-15 | reverse complement strand
CGACTTGCACCGAATCACCGCGCCGGAAGAGGGCGAGTTGAGCCGCGAATCCACCGAAGACGTTGGCTTCGCCTGGCGAGTAGCGCTCCACCGAGCGCTGATCGTCGAAGTCCCAGGTGGAGTCGCCGACGTCGGTGAGAGAATCCACCTTGAGTGAAGCGGGGAAGAAGTGGTAGTTGGGCGTCGCCTCGTGTCCTGAGACCGCTCCGTCGAAAGGCTCGAACGCCGTGCCGGGAGCACGCGACCAGTAGCGAGACCAGCCGTAGCGGACGACGAGCTGCCGCAGATCGTCGCCCCATTGCACAGCGTATCCGGCGCGTGTGCCATCGAGAATACGGTTCATTACATGGCGCGCGTAGTGCTCTGTTTCCCTGTCGTTTCCGGGAATCGCGAGAAAGGGATCGGCGAGCCACCAGAGGCGGGCGGCCAGCGCTTCGTTCCGCCCGCAGCCGACCTTGCCGAATCGCTTTCGCTGAGCGTCGTCGAACAGGATCGTCATGTCCGTCCACCGACAGCGCTCGCCCTCCGGCATTTCCCGCATTGCGTCCCGAAATGCGCTGTCCGAAGCGACGTAGTTACCGATCTCGTGGAGCGCCAGGCCATTCAGGGCGTCGCACCACCAGCGAGTGCCGGCGCACGACTGCGCCACCTTCACCGCAACGCTGTCGCGTCCAGCCTCGACGAGGTATCGAATACGCTGGCCGGCAATCCAGTCGTCGCCGGGCAAGCGAACGGCTGCGCTATCGAGCGTGCGGATAAGCCTGTCTCTCGCCTCCCCGATCGGCTTTGGCTCTTTTGGGGGACGCGGATCGTCATTGTTCCATTGGCAGAAGCGGCCGATACGGGCATCGCACGGTGGGGCGCCCCCGCTGAATCGCACGGGAAGATTGGCGTGGCGAACGCGTTCGAACCACGTCTGCATCCGTGTCGCGCGTTTTCTCGCGTCCACCGAATCGGCACGAGTCGAAGCAGCCTGGCCGAGAACAGTCGTCGGGCTGGCCATGAATGCAAGCAGTCCGCAGGCAATCAAACGACACGAAACGATCACACGCCGCATACTCAACCAGCTCCCTGCACGCCCCTCCACCGCCTCTCCGGATTCAGCCCAGGTGGTCGGCCATCGCGCTCTCGAGGGCATTCCAGGCGAGGAGAGCACATTTCACGCGAGCGGGGAATCTCGACACGCCGCCGAGCGCACGAAGCGATCCGAGCGCCTTCGTTACCGCCTGGTCGTCGGCGGCCGTCGTCCCCATGACCATGTCGCGGAACGTATCGCGGAGCTGTTCGATCTCGTCGGCAGACTTTCCCTTGACGAGCTGCGTCATCATCGACGCCGATGCCTGCGAGATCGAGCATCCGCGGCCTGAGAAGCGGAGGTCGGATACCTTGTCGCCGTCGAGGAGGACGTGTAGCGCGACCTCGTCGCCGCACAGCGGGTTCTTCATCGTCACCGATGTAGTCGCGCCCTCGAGCTCGCCCTTGTTCCTCGGCCGACGGTAATGGTCGAGGATGAGCTCCTGGTAAAGCGCGGCGATTTCGGCCGATCTATCGGGTATCGACATCTCGCGTCCTCATGCCGCGCAAGATACTTGGCGGTCCAAAGCTCGCGCCACTGGACTCAGGATCTGGGTAGTGGGTGAGTTTATTGTGGGCTACGCAAGATCAAACGCGAGAATCACTGGTCCGAGGGACCAGAATTCCAGGTTGTAAGGTCGCAGGTGAGGCTTCAGCCGATTCGCTCTTGAAGCAGCAGAACCTCTCACGCCTCACCTGCCGCCTGCGGCTTCGGCTCCTGACGCCTGGACCCGTGCTTCTCGCAGTAGAATCTGAGTCCAGCGGAATGTCCAGCACTCGCTCAAATCGATCCACTACTCAGGATCCGCCCGTCCCCCGCCGTGAGTCAGGCTCGAAGATGTCATCGATTCTTCGAGCGAAGTCGGGCGATCTGGAACGCGAGAGGAAGGCTCGGGTCGTAGCGTCCCGTCTCGATCGCGTTCACTGTCTGGCGCGAGACACCCACTCGCTCCGACAATTCCGCCTGGCTCCAATCGCGCTCCGCTCGAAGGATTCGGAGCTGGTTTTTCATCGGTAGCGGCGCCTCGCGATTGCGAAAAGAGCGAACGGGATTATTGGCACCAAGGCGACAGCAACGCGGCGGAGATCAGCAGCGGGTGTTCCCATTTTCTCCATCATGGCGCGGGCGCCGAAAACGGGACCGCAACTGTAGGCTCCGTCAGAAGAATCGCCGGATTATGTACGAGATAGCGCTGAGCACGATCGACACGAGAAGCATCGACCCAATCGGAATGTAGACACGCATTGCCGGTCGCTCGATGCGGAGGTCACCGGGCAGGTGACCGAACCAGCCAAGTCCTCCACGCATCACGATGAGGCCGACCACAACCGCCACCGCGCCGATAGACACGATCAGCAGACCGACGGCGCGCTGGTCAGACGGCGGCGTGGCCAAACACCTCCTTCGCCTTGACCACACCCGCGACCAGCGCGTCTATGTCGCTGTCATCGTTGTAGATATAAAATGACGCGCGCGCAGTTGCCGGGAGATCGAGCCTCCGCATCAGCGGCTGCGCGCAGTGATGTCCGGCGCGGATGCAAACACCTTCCCCGTCGAGAATCGTCGCCAGATCATGCGGATGAACGTCGTCGAGCGTGAAGCTCACCACACCGCTTCGCTCGGCAGGCGGCGGGCCGTAAATGCGAATTCCGTCGAGCTGTGAAAGACGCGATTGCGCACCGGCAATGAGAGTGCGCTCGTGTGCCAGTACCTCGTCCATTCCGATTGCATCGAGGTACTCCGCAGCGGCCGCGAGTCCGACAGCATCTGCAGCGTTCGGTGTACCGGCCTCGAGCTTGTGCGGCAGCACGTTCCAAGTGGTGCTCTCGTCGTAGACGAACTCGATCATGTCGCCGCCCGTCTGGTAGGGCGGCATCGCCTCCAGAATGTCGCGCTTCCCGGCGAGTCCACCGATTCCCATAGGCCCCAGCATCTTGTGTCCGCTGAAAGCGTAGAAATCAACGCCGAGCTCGTCGAATCGCACCGAGAGATGTGGGGCGCTCTGGGCCCCGTCGCACACCGTGAGCGCATCACTACCAGCATGAACGATCGAAACGATCTCACGCACCGGATTCACGGTGCCTAATGCGTTGGACACATGGCTGAACGCGACAATCTTGGTCCGTCTCGAGATCATCGACCGCAGACAATCGAGATCGATCCTGCCTTCGCTCGTCAGCTCGCAAATCCTGAACGCCGCGCCCCGCTCGATGGCGAGCTGCTGCCACGGGACGAAGTTGGCGTGATGCTCGAGAGCTGTGACTATGATCTCATCCCCACGCTGCACGTTTTCTCTTCCCCACGCCGACGCGACGAGATTGATGGACTCAGTCGTCCCACGGGTGAAGATCAGACAGTCGCTGTCGGCGATTCCGAGGAACTGCGCGATGCGCGCTCGTGCTTCCTGGTAGCGATCGGTCGCCGCGACGGACAAAGCGTACGCGCCACGATGAGGATTGGCGTTGCTGGTCTCGTAGAAGTCCCGGATTGCGTCGAGTACTACAGACGGCTTCTGCGAGGTCGCCGCAGAATCGATGTAATGGAGGCTGGGATTGCCGGCGAGCAGCGGGAAGTCCGCCTTCCGGCTGCCGACCGCGAGTGGGCTCATGATTCGATCTCCTCCGCTGGGATCCACGCCTCGGAGATGTCGTGGCCGTCGCCACTCCGAGAACACGGTGGCCCGACGAGAACCATTCCATTTTCGATCCGCACGGAGTACACCGGGAGCGGATCAGTGGCGGGGCCCTGGCGCACCGCTCCCGAGGCGCAATCGAATCTCGCGCCGTGCCACGCGCACTGAATCGTTCCATCCGGCAACACGTCGCCAAGTGACATCGCGAACTCCTGATGCGTGCAGGTGTCCGAAACCGCGGTGATGCGGCCCGCATGCCTGATGAGACACACCGGCTCACCCGTCGCCTTCACCACGCCGAAAGTTCCTTCGTCGGGCACCTCTTCCACCTTGGCAACCGCCTCGAACCTTGACTCTTCCAATCCGTGCACATCCGCAGTGGTAGTTGATTATCCCGACAAATTTACTTAGGATTCAATCTATGCAAGGAAGTGCTGTAACGCCAAGGAGTTAGGATGGGATCAGCAATCGAGACCCTGGTCAATCGAGAGTATCCGTACGGCTTCGTCACCGACGTCGAGACGGACACGATTGGACGCGGGCTGAACGAAGATGTCATCCGGGTGATCTCGCAAAAAAAGAACGAGCCGGAGTTCATGCTCCAATGGCGGCTAAAGGCGTACCGTCGCTGGCTCACGATGAAGGAGCCGCACTGGGCAAACATCCACTACGAGCCCATCGACTACCAGGATATCAGCTACTACTCGGCACCAAAAAGCGTCAAGCCGCTGCAAAGTCTCGACGATGTCGATCCTGAGCTGCTGACCGCCTACAAGAAGCTTGGCATCTCACTCAACGAGCAGAAGATGCTCGCCGGCGTCGCCGTTGACGCGATCTTCGACAGCGTCTCGGTCGGAACGACGATGAAGGAAGAGCTCGCAAAGCATGGAATCGTTTTCTGCTCGTTCGGGGAAGCCCTCCAGACTCATCCCGAGATCGTCGAGAAGTACCTCGGCACCGTAGTTCCGCACAGCGACAACTTTTTTGCCGCGCTCAACGCCGCAGTGTTCAGCGACGGGTCGTTTTGCTACGTCCCGAAGGGCGTGAAATGTCCGATGGAGCTGTCGACGTACTTCCGCATCAACAGCGCAAACACGGGGCAGTTCGAGCGGACGCTCATCATTGCCGACGAAGGTGCTTCTGTGAGCTACCTCGAAGGGTGCACCGCGCCCCGACGCGATACCAATCAGCTGCACGCGGCGGTAGTCGAGCTCATCGCACTCGAGAACGCCTCTGTGAAGTACTCGACAGTGCAGAACTGGTACGCCGGCGATAAGGAGGGGAAGGGCGGGATTTTCAATTTCGTCACCAAGCGCGGCAAATGCGTCGGCGCAAACTCGAAGATCTCGTGGACGCAGGTGGAGACGGGCTCGGCAATCACCTGGAAATATCCGAGCGTGATCCTGCAGGGCGACAACTCCACGGGCGAGTTCTATTCGGTAGCCGTCGTGAACAACCGCCAGCAAGCCGATACCGGCACGAAGATGATCCACATCGGCAAGAACACCAAGAGCACGATTGTCTCGAAGGGAATCTCGGCGGGGGAGGGAAACAACAGCTATCGCGGGCAGGTGAAGGTCCTTCCAAAAGCGACGGGTGCGAGGAACTACACTCAGTGCGACTCGATGCTGATCGGCAACCGCTGCGGCGCGCACACGTTTCCGTACATCGAGGTGCAGAACAACTCGGCGACACTCGAGCACGAGGCATCGACGTCGAAGATCGGTGAGGACCAGATCTTCTACTGCAAGACGAGGGGACTGAGCGCCGAGCACGCGGTGTCGATGATCGTCAGCGGGTTTTGCAGAGAAGTGTTTCAGAATCTGCCGATGGAATTCGCTGTCGAGGCGCAGCAACTACTCGGGATTACTCTCGAAGGGTCGGTTGGCTAAACAAGCATCTCGACGGTGACGTGCTGATTGCTACTCGGTTGAGCCGAACGCTACTGCTAAGCGGATAGCTAAAAAGCTCACGCTATCAGCAGCCAGCTCGTCATTGTGAAACGCCAGCACGAGAAACCAGCAAACAATTTCAATGCTAGAAATTCGAAATCTCCATGCATCGATAGCAGGGAAGGAAATCCTCAAGGGAATCGACCTCTCCGTTCAAGCCGGAGAGGTACACGCGGTGATGGGACCCAACGGCTCCGGGAAGAGCACGCTCGCGCAGGTACTCGCCGGACATCCGGGATATGAGGTGACCGAGGGGTCGGTGTCGTACGACGGACGAGACCTCCTCGCCATGGATCCCGAGGTGCGGGCGCAGGAAGGAATCTTCCTCGCATTCCAGTATCCGGTTGAGATCCCCGGCGTCACCAACGCCTACTTCCTCCGCTCGGCGTACAACGAAATCCGCAAGGCAAAGGGGCTCGAGGAGCTCGATCCTCTGGAGTTTCTCGACCTGATGGAAGAGAAGATCAAGCTGGTGGACATGGATCCGGCGATGCTCAACCGGTCGGTGAATACCGGATTCTCGGGTGGAGAGAAAAAGCGCAACGAGATTCTCCAGATGGCCGTTCTCTCTCCGCGCCTGGCGATACTCGACGAGACCGACTCGGGCCTCGACATCGACGCCCTGCGCATCGTTGCGGAGGGAGTCAACAAGCTGCGCCAACCCGACAACGCTACGATTGTCGTCACGCACTACCAACGCCTGCTCAATCACATCATTCCCGACCAGGTGCACGTTCTAGCCGCCGGGCGGATCGTGAAGTCGGGCGGAAAGGAGCTGGCGTTTGCGCTCGAGGAGAAAGGGTACGAGTGGGTCTCCGGGGGAGCGGCGGCCACTGAGGTTGCAGGAGCCGGCTCGGGAGCAGAGGCGACTGCGTGACGGAAGTCCTGAAGATGCCCGACGCTTCGTCCGGTGCGACTCCGCTGCCGCACGCGGTGTCACGCCAGGCGTATCGCGCCGATTTCGACCGGCTTGCTTCATCGCATCTTCCAACCGAGCCGGACTGGCTCGTGCGCTTCCGCGCCGAAGCGATGGAGAGCTTCGAGACCCTCGGCTTCCCGACGATGAAGGACGAGGATTGGCACTTCACGAGCGTTGCCCCGATCGCCGACCGCGTCTTTCACCCGGCGAAGCCCGCTGCGGTGTCGCCGGAAACTCTGTCGAAGCTTGCGTTCCTGAAGCCCGACGGTCCCGCACTCGTCTTTGTCAACGGTCATTACTCGCCCGAGCTGTCGACTCCGGAGGAGAATCGCGCAACGAAGGGCGTGAGTGTTCAAAGCCTCGCTGAGGCAATTCGCGATGATTCGGCGGGAGCGCTGCGGAGTGAGATCGGCTCCGCCGCAACCAGCACAAGCAGCGCGTTCACCGCCCTCAACTCTGCCTTCTTCCGCGACGGTGCGTTGATCCGCATAACGGCCGATGCCACCATCGGGCCGATCCATCTCGTTTTCATCGCGAGCGCCAGCGAAGGGATGGTCGCCCACCCGCGAAACCTTGTCGTTGCAGGGCGTCACTCCGAGGCGACGATCATCGAAAGCTATCTGGCGGCGGACGACGACAGCTACTTCACCAACGCAGTCACCGAGGTGATACTCGGCGATGGCGCGCGCATCAGCCATTACAAGCTTCAGAACGAAGGGACGCAATCGTTTCACGTCGGAACGATTCAGGCGCGGCAGCCGCGGAGCAGCTACTACGAATCCTTCTGCTTCGCTAGCGGCGCCGACCTTTCGCGAACCAACGTCTACACCGTCCTCGAAGGCGATTCCGCCGAGTGCGTGCTCAATGGGCTCTATCTGGCGGACGGCACGCAGCACATGGATCACCAGACGTACGTCGAGCACGTCGCGCCAAACTGCCCGAGCCATGAGTTGTACAAGGGCGTACTCGACGGGCGCTCGCACGGCGTGTTCAACGGCAAGGTCTACGTGCACCCAGAAGCGCAGAAGACCGATGGGAAGCAGAGCAACAACAATCTTCTGCTGTCGGAACATGCACGTGTCGACACCAAGCCTCAGCTCGAAATCTTTGCGGACGACGTGAAGTGCACGCATGGCGCGACGGTCGGACGACTCGACGAAACCGCGCTGTTCTATCTTAGAAGCAGGGGTTTGAGCTATTCGGTAGCGCGCAAGCTTCTCACTTACGCATTTGCCGCCGATGTGCTGGAGCGGCTCGCGCTGGCTCCGCTGAAGGAGTCGCTCGAGGCGCGTGTGCTCGCGCGGTTTACCGGGTGAGGAAGTAGTACCCGACGGCCAGAATCAGGACCAGAAACAGTAGCACCATGGGTAGAGCGCTTCGTCGCTCTCCCGGCTGGCGCCCGCCGAGAATTGGATTGCTGATGGTAGTGCGCCGGCTGAGAATGTCGTCGAGTGGATGCGCTTCGGCGCGGTCAACTACAGAGACGCCGAGAGGAAGCTTGGAGCGCCTGAAGGTGAGCTCGGCTGTGCCGACCTCTATGCGGTCGCCGTCCCTCAGCTGTCGCGGCGTGTTGAGGAGCTCGCCATTGAGTCGCGTGCCCGTGGCACCGGTTGTATGCAGCACGTACTCGCCACCTTCTGCTCTCACTTCGGCGTGCGACCTCGACACCGAGGGCTCTCGCAGGACGATATTGCTGCCTGCGTCGCGTCCGATTGTGAAGCCGGCATCGGAGAGCGGATAGGCGCGGCGCTCGAACTCGTACACGAGGTAAGCGGTCGCTTTTTCCTGCTCAGTTGCGTTCCGTTCCATTGATTCTACTGTTACAAAGGTGGCATTAGCTGCAAGATATGCGATCTTGATGCAGGAATCGAACCCCCCAGTGGAGGACAACTGATGCCGACGAAGCTCGAGAAAACGCTCAAGCGCGAAATTCAGATCAACGGTGAGCCGCACATTGCGACGATTTCGCCGGAAGGCGTGAAGGTCACCAAGAAGGGCTTCAGAAAGGGGAACGAGATCACCTGGCAGGCGATTGCGAGTGGCGACGCGACGCTTCGTCAGGATCTCAACATCTCGGTCGACGCGATGGCTCAGGAGCCGGGCGGAGAGTAAGCCCGGCTTCTACGACATCGACATCGGCTGCGCCGGTGCGTCGGAGAGGTGCTCCTGAATCACCACCCACCGGCCGCCGCGATTGACGAACACCGCGGTCCATGCACCGCCGATAACGTGTGGCATGTTGCGCGGATTGAGATGAGGGATCCGGTAAGTTGCGGTCATCACGGCCGCATTGCGGGACAGAACGTCGATGTGCATCGACGTCCATTCCCATTTCGGGTTACGCATGTTGCTTCCGACGTAGCGCCAGAAGGTTTCGATCTGTGACTGGAGCGCCGACCGGGTAGTGGTGGCGCTCCCGGTGTTGGCGGAAACCACCGGTCCCTCTGTGGGGTAAAGACTCATCAGGCGATTGACGACGTCGGGCTTCGACAAATCGTAAGCGTTCGTCACGAGATGCTTCAGGGAATCGGCGATCGCGGCACGTTCGCGCGAGCTTGGTGTATCATCCGTCGTGCGATTACAGGCGACCGCGATGACGGCGGCTGCAGTCAGGAACACGGACCGAGTCAAAAGACTGTTCATGATGAAAAGTACACTACGGACTGCGGACTGATTGCGGATTGCGGACTCACTGCGGACTGCGGACTAAGGGTCGGAAGGACTGTCCGTTTTGCGGGAAATCCTTGTCACTCGCCGAGGACAAACAGACGGCCCAAACTACGGTTCTAGAGGGAAAATGACATGGCGCCCTGGTTGCACCGGATGACGTCAGCATCGGTTGCCTGCACGCACGACTGTGCGGACCGCGCATCCGATTGGAAGTGGAAGGAGGACCTGTGCGCACGAAAACCAGGATTGTTTTGATTGGCACGGCCGGGCTGATCGTCTCGGCGTGCAGTGGGCAGAGCAAGACGATGAGCGACGACCTCAAGAAGGACCTGGACCTGGCGTCCACTTCCGACGGGCTCGCGCTGGCATCGTCTTCGGCCAAGGGAAGCCAGGTCGTTTCGGCGATCGAGCAGGCGGCTCCGCCCGCGCCCCGACAGGTTGCACGGTCGCAGCGTGTGGTGAAGCACAAGCCGGCTCCGACCCGCACCCCAGCCCCCGTCGAGGCCCAGAAGGCGGACGTGAGCGAGGAAGTCGCGGTTCAGCCGGTCGTGGTGGCGCCCGCCCCGGTTGACCCGGAGCCGAGTCAGTCCCCGCGGCCGCATCCGGTGGAGATGCCATCGGGCTCGGGAACCACGGTTGGACGGGGCGGCGGGTCGAACGCCGGCGCAATCCTCGGCGGCATAATCTCGGTGGTGCTCCGTGGCGGTGGCGTTGACGGCGACGAGTGCGATCCGCGCACCGACGGCCGTCGTCGCGTACCGGCTTCGATCAACACACGAATTCCGGTAATTCGCGGGACATTCCCCGGATCCGGAAGGGTGAGGTTCTAAACCAACCGCTGAGCGCCGCGTGGAGAAATCTCTCCGCGCGGCGCTTTCGCATTTCAAGACACTCTCAATGAGACTCGCAATTAGCATCGCTCGCACGGCCCTTGTGGCCGCGCTGGCACTTACGTTCGGCGCCTGCAACGACAAGAGGAGCGACGACGTGCTGGCGCAGGACACTTCTCTTACCAAAGACCTCGCGCTCGCCAACCGCGACACCGCGTCACAGCCTCAGCTCAAGGATGTGCCCGTCGAGGCCACGCCTGCGCCAGTGACAGCAGCGCCTGTTCCCGCGCCGAGGGTGCGCACGCGCGTCGCGCCACCGCGGGCGACACGGCCGATAGTTCGCACTCCGGTGCGGCCGGCACAGACAGCACCGTCCGAGCCTGCCGTCGGCACGAGCGCCACGACCGCGAGCGGTAACACCGTCACCGCCGAGGCGAAGGGATCCGAGCGTGCGATGGGAACCGTTTCTGTCGGGTCGCAGATGTCGTTCTATGCGGGGCAGAAAGTGTGCACCAACACGAATCAGGTAGGCGACAGGTTCACGGCGCAGATCTCCGAGCCGGTTCAGGGGTCGAATGGCGCGGTGCTTCCTGCGGGAGCGAGCGCCGTTGTCGAGATTACCTCGCTCAAGCGAAGCGAGCGATCGAACGACAACATCGAGATTGGACTGCGCGTGGCGTCGATCACGTTCAATGGAAAAACGTACCCCGTAACGTCTGAGGTCAGCTACGCCCAGGTGGAGCGCGTTCGCGGTGAGTCGAACACGGCGAGCGACGCGGTGAAGGGTGCGGCGATTGGCGCGATCCTCGGCCAGATCATTGGTCACAGAACCAAGTCGACGATCATTGGAGCCGCGGGCGGTGCAGCCGCGGGTGCGGCAATCGGCGCGGCGAACGCCAAGGTCGACGGTTGCGTGCCGAGCGGCGGCCGAATCACGGTGAAGTTGACACAACCGCTGGTGATCCAGGTGGGCTGACCATCGAATCGGGTCTGAAGGGCAACCCAGGCATGGCATGAGACGCCATGCCTTTTTTTCGTACGTACCCTCCTTTGCGCCGGGCCTTGCGCTGATTCATCTTAGATTCCTTCGATTAGTCGGGTGTTCATGACCTCCAGGCTGTTCGTTCCGGTGTTGCTCGCCATCTGTTCCTGCTCGGCAGGGAGCGAGGGGACACGTGCGGGATCCACCTCGGATTCCGCCGAGGTTGTCACCGAGCTGAGCCCACCGGTGGGGAGTGTGTTGTCGCCGCGTGGCAGCGAAAAAGCGACGGACGCGCTCTCACGCGGCAATGGGCCGACGCGACCGGGTTTGCCGGCTGCCGAGAGTGGGCGTGCAACGGCGTCCTCTCGGTCACCCGTAACCGAGCTCGCAGGATCCGCCAATCCGCCCGGTGGGACCTCAAACAGGTCTGATCTCCGCTGTGGTGTCAGGAGCTCACCGGTTCTCACAGATCTGGGAATTGGGAACCTTCAAATCGCTCGCACGCTGGCTGTGGTCAAACAGACGTGTCGCGTGATTCGTGATGAGCCCGAGCTGAACGAGGGAGCTCTCGAGCGAGTGCTGACGGTGATGATCTCCGACGACCCGGTTCGCGTGACGGCGGTAAACGGTCTGGTCTGGCGCATTTCGATAACAAGGCCGTCAATCGCAACGCGTGATGGACTCCGTGTCGGTACTCCTCTGTCCCGCCTCGTTTCGAAGGGTGCTGTTCATCTGGCCGAAGGCCAGGACGGTCTCTATGTCACGCTTGCCGATCATTGCGGGCTGAGCTTCAGATTCTCGATACAGTCGCGTGCTGCCCGGGGGAAGCCGTGGACAGTGGCGCATCTCGTGCAGCTTCACGGGTCTGCTACCGTCGACAGGATTCTGGTGACGAGGTGCACCCGGTGACTTCGGTCACCGAGTCAACACCTCGTGTCACGCACGTGCTGGAGACGGCGTTATACGCGGAAGACCTTGCCCGGTCTGCCGAGTTCTATCGCAGGACGTTCGGGTTCGAAGCGTTGGTGGATACGCCGAGACTGGTGGCTCTCGATGTCGGCGGGCGCGATGTGCTGCTTCTGTTTCAGCGTGGTGCCACCGCCGAAGGCCTGGAAACGGACAGCGGATGGATTCCGCCGCATGACGGCAGCGGGCCGACTCACTTCGCATTCGCGATCGAGCGGGAGGATCTCGAGAAGTGGGCACAGCGCCTTGCGGCCCTCGACATCGCAGTCGAGAGCCGGGTGGAATGGGAACGTGGGGGAAGCAGTCTTTATTTTCGCGATCCCGATGGACGTTCGGTCGAGCTGGTAACGCCGGGGACTTGGGCGACGTATTGAAAAAGCGGAGACGGATGAGATGGCCGGATCGGATGCGGTCGTCGAGAGACTCTTCATTGCAGTCCCGCTGACCGAGCAGGCCCGCAGCAAAATCGCGGACGGACTGCCTCCGCTTCCCGGACGATTGGTGTCCTCGTACAACTGGCACTTCACATTGCGATTCCTCGGCAACTCAGCCGCTCCGCTGCGGGATGCGTTGATCGGGAGTCTCCGCGATGCCCGTCTCGGAAAGAAATTCTCCATTAGGTTCGGCGGGCTTGGTGCGTTCCCGCGGGCGAAGCGCGCGCGAATCATCTGGCTTGGTTTGACTGCGGGAGTGCGAGAGCTGACATCACTTGCGGATGCCGTGGAGGCAGCCGCGCGGCGCGCGGGGTTTCCGAAGGAAACGAGACCGTTCAAGCCACACCTGACACTTAGCAGGATCGAGCCTCCACACGGCGTGACCGACATTCTCGCCGCGCAGGCCGCTCTCGACGTCGCAATGCCGGTGACCGAGGTGGCGCTCGTCAGGAGCTCGCTCGGATCAGGTCCCGCAAAATACGAAGTGATCCACGGCTTCCCGTTGGAAGGCTAGCACTCGCTCTTGCGCCAGGGCGCGGGACTCTGCAGCGTCACGGCGGATGCGCACTTTGGTCACTACTGCCCGCGCTTCGGGTACCTGCTGCCTGGTGGTCCTCGCAGCATATGCCACGGCGTGCTCCAACGCCGCGACGGACGCGACCGGACCGCCGGTTGTCATGCCGGCTGATACGGCGGCGCCTCCAGTCCAGCGCGAAATGCGCGGGATGTGGGTGGCGACAGTCGCCAACATCGATTGGCCGAGCAAGACCACCCTGACCGCGGATCAGCAGCGCGCAGAGCTCGTGGACATCATGGCGCGCGCTGCGGCAACGGGAATAAACGCCATCGTGTTGCAGGTGCGGCCCGCCGCGGATGCGGTTTACCAGTCCTCAATCGAGCCTTGGGCATCGATGCTCAGCGGGACGCAGGGACAAGACCCGGGGTACGATCCGCTCGCCTTCGCGATTCAGGAGGCCCACGCCCGCGGCCTCGAGCTGCATGCCTGGATCAATCCTTTTCGCGCCGGGAACACCGCCGATACGTCGAAGCTTGCGCCATCGCATCTGTTCCGCACGCGACGGGATCTCATTCGCATCTATGCGACCAACATCTGGATGGATCCCGGCGAACCCGACGCGCTCGATCACTCGATGCGCGTCATCACCGATATCGTGCGCCGCTACGACATCGACGCGATACACGCCGACGACTACTTCTATCCGTACGTCGTGAACGACAACGCCGGAAAACCGATTCCCTTTCCGGATGACTCGACGTACGCGAAGTACGGTGGGGGTGTTCTTCGCGACGATTGGCGCCGCGCGAACATCGATCGTTTCGTCGAGCGATTGTATCGCGAGGTGCACGCGATCAAGCCGACAATCAAGGTTGGGATATCTCCCTTCGGCATCTGGCGACCCGGAAATCCACCCGGCGTGCAGGGCCTCGATGCCTACGCCACCATCTACGCGGATTCACGTAAGTGGCTGCAGCAGGGATGGGTCGACTATCTCGCACCGCAGCTGTACTGGTCGATCTCGGCACCGCAGCAGAGCTTTCCGGCGCTGTTCGACTGGTGGCTGTCGCAGAGCTCGGCTGGCCGTCCGGTCTGGCCTGGTCTCGCGGCGTATCGGGTCAACAACGGCACGTCGAGCGCCTACACGCTCCAGGAGATTCCGGATGAGATTCGCGTCACGCGCAGCCGCCCCGCCGGCAGCGGGCACCTGCTCTACAACACGACGTGGACGCTGAAACAGAACGGAAGCGCGCTGGCGACCGCACTCACGGCCGATGTGTACAAGACACCAGCACTTGTGCCGGCCATGCCTTGGCTCGATGCGGCTCCTCCGGGTGCGCCACTCATCAGCGTCGCGAGCGGGACGATGCAGATAGTGCCGGCGTCGGGCGAGGGGGCGAGATGGTGGGTCCTGCGAATGCACAGCTCCACCGCTTGGACAACGCGTGTGATCTTCGGAACTGAGCGCTCCGTGCCCGTCGAC
>WNFV01006046.1_pt1 | contig 14464 bp, 11 predicted proteins | sample 5400101 | NCBI WGS metagenome assembly WNFV01 (sample SAMN13153361, study PRJNA577476) | soil metagenome | isolation source: 115 cm soil or saprolite under grassland replicate 1 | place: USA:California | collected 2016-06-15 | reverse complement strand
AGGCGCTCGATGAACTCGCTCGCGTAGGCCGCCTTGCACGCGGCGAGCACCTCCGCGTCGCTCGCCTCCGGCCGGCCGTAGCGCACGTTCTCGGCGACGCTCGCCGCGAAGATGACCGGGTCCTGCGGCACGAGGGCCATCCTCCGCCGCACCGCCCGCGGATCGGCGTTCCTGACCTCCACGCCGTCGAGCGTGATCGCTCCGCTGTCGGGATCGTAATAGCGCAGCAAGAGCTGAAACACAGTGGATTTGCCGGCGCCCGAAGGCCCCACCAGCGCGACCTTCTCGCCGCGCGAAACGGCGAGCGAGAAGTCGGCGAGCGCCGCGGTATCCGGCCGCGACGGATAATGAAACGTGACGCGCTCGAAGCGCAGCTCGCCCCGCGGAGGCTCGGGCAGGGCCTGCGGCCTGGCCGGCGCGCGGATGCCGGGCTCGGTCGCGAGCAATTCCATCAGCCGCTCGGTCGCGCCCGCCGCGCGCTGCAGGTCGCCGATCACCTCCGACACCGCGCCCACCGCGCCCGCGACGAGCACGGCGTAGAAGACGAAGGCCGAGAGCTCGCCCGCGCTGATGCGCCCGGCGAGGACGTCGTGCCCGCCGATCCACAGGATCACGCCGACCGCGCCGAAAGCGAGCAGCATCACGAGCGCGATGAGGAGCGCCCTTTGCCCGATGCGCCGCGTCGCGGTGGCGAAGGCCTGCTCGACCCGCTCGCCGAAGCGCTCGCGATCTTTTTCCTCGTGGCCGTAGGACTGCACCGTGCGGATCTCGTGCAGCGACTCGTCGATATGCGTGCTCACGTCGGCGATCCGGTCCTGGCTCGCGCGCGAGAGCTTTCTCACGCGCCGGCCGAAGACGAGGATCGGCGCGATCACGAGCGGCACGCCGAGCACCACGAGCGCGGTGAGCTTCGGACTCGTGATGACGAGCATCACCAGGGCTCCAAGCATGATAAGGGTGTTCCTCAGGGCGAACGAGGCCGAAGAGCCGATGACGAGCTCCAAGAGCGCCGTATCGTTGGTGAGCCGCGAAATCACCTCGCCCGTGCGCATGGTCTCGAAAAATCCGGGAGACTGCTCCAGCAGATGCCCGAACACCGCGCGGCGGATGTCGGCCGAGACGCGCTCGCCGATCCACGACACCGAATAGAAGCGCGTGTAGGTCGCGGCGGCGAGCACGCAGACGATAGCGAGCAGCGCAAAGAGCGCCGTGTCGAGCGACGCGGCGTCGTTCCCCGAGAAGCCGGCGTCGATGACGCGCTTCAGGCCCTGGCCGAGCACCAGCACGCAGCCCGCCGCGACCACGAGCGCCACGCCCGCGACCGCCATGCGCGCGCGGTATGGCCAGAGAAACCGCAGCACCCGAGCAAGCTGGCGGATGTCGCGGTTCGGCGGGCGCTCGGGAAGGTTGTCGATTTGTCGTGCCAAACGCGGTCCCTATTTCAGCTGCTCTTCCAGCGCGACGACCCAGTGTGTCACCGGCAGCTCGGTACCGCTCTGCAGGTGCGCGAGGCAGCCGATATTGGCGGTGAGGATCCGCTCGGGACCTCCCGAGGCGAGCGCTGAAAGCTTGTTGCGCTTCAATTGCGCGGCGAGCTCCGGCTGCAGGATGGAATAGATACCCGCCGAGCCGCAGCACAGGTGCGCGTCCGGCACGGGCGCCAGCTCGAATCCGGCACGGGCAAGCAGCCGCTCGGTCACGCCTTTAATGTTCTGGCCGTGCTGCAGCGTGCACGGCGGATGAAAGGCGACCCGCCCACCCGATCTCTCGAGCGAAGGCTCGAGGCGATCGAATTCCACGGCTATCACTTCTCCGATGTCGCGCGTCATGGCGCTTATTCTCGCGGCTTTTTCCGCGTAACGGGGATCGCGCTCGAGCAGGTGCCCGTATTCCCTCACCGTAACGCCGCAGCCGCTAGCGGTCATGACGATCACTTCCGCTCCGGCTTCGACCTGTGGCCACCACGCGTCGATCAGCGCGCGCATGTCGGCGAGGCCCTCTTCCTGGTAATTGAGATGAAAGCGCAGCGCGCCGCAGCAGCCGGCGCCCTTGGCCTCGATGAGCGAAATGCCGATGCGGTCGAGCACGCGCGCCGCCGCGGCGTTGATGTCGGGCGAGAGCGCGCTCTGCACGCAGCCGGCGAGCGCGAGCATCTTCCGGGCGTGGCGCGGCGCGGGCCAGGCGCCGGCGGCGGGCGTCGAGGCCGGCACCTTTTCGGCGAGCTTCGCCGGAAGAAGCGGCCGGGCGAGCTGGCCGAGCTTCAGAAGCGGCGCGAACAGCGAACGCCGCGGCAGGATTTCCGCGAGCACGCGGCGCTTGAAGCTCTCCCATGCCGGCCGCGCCGTTTTTTCTTCGACCAGTTTTCGCCCGATATCGAGCAGGCGCCCGTACTGAACGCCCGACGGGCAGGTCGTCTCGCAGGCGCGGCAGGTCAGGCAGCGGTCGAGGTGCAGGCGCGTCTTGTCGGTGATCCCCCGCCCTTCGAGCGCCTGCTTCATGAGATAGATGCGCCCGCGCGGCCCGTCGTTCTCGTCGCCGAGCAGGAGATAGGTCGGGCAGGTCGCGGTGCAGAAGCCGCAGTGCACGCACTTGCGGAGGATCGCGTCGGCCTCGCGCCCCTCGGGCGTGTCGCGGATGAAATCGGCGAGCGCGGTCTGCATCAGCGAATTTCCGTCATAGCTCCGGATACATGCGCCCGCGGTTGAAGATGCCTTGCGGGTCGAACTCGCGCTTGAGCTCCCGGTGTATCTTCATGAGCGCCGGCGCAAGCGGCTGGAAAACGCCCACCGCCTTGTCGCCGCCGCGGAACAGCGTCGCGTGGCCGCCCGCGCGCTTCGCCGTCTCGCGCACGGTGCGCGCGTCGGCGTGCGAGAAAAGCCAGCGCAGCGCCCCGCCCCACTCGATCATTTGTTCACCCTGAAGCTTGAGCGGCGGCGCGGTCGAAGGAACCGAGATGCGCCACAGCGGCGCGTCATTCTGGAAGAACCGATCGGTCTGTTCGCGGATGCCCGTCCAGAAGCGCCCGGCTTGCGCGGCGTCGAGAAGCTGGCCGCCGATTTTTTCCCGAGCGGCCTTCACCGCGGCTGCCGCGCCTGAGATGCGTACGCCGAGCTCGCCTCCGTTCCAGGCGCTCGCGCTGATCGGCAGGGGCTTTCCGCCGCATTTGTTGAGCGTGTCGATCGCCTTGCCTTCCGGAAGCTCGAGCCTGAGCGTCGCCTCGGCGACCGGCAGCGGCAGCGCCTTGAGCGAGACTTCCAGGATGATCCCGAGCGTGCCGAGCGACCCCGCCATCAGGCGCGAGACGTCGTAGCCTGCGACGTTCTTCATCACCTGCCCGCCGAAGCCGAGCGTTTCGCCGCGCCCATCCATGATCTTCACGCCGAGCACGAAATCGCGCAGCGCGCCCGCCGCCTGGCGGCGCGGCCCCGAGAGCCCCGCCGCCACCGCCCCGCCGAGCGTCGCGTCCTCGCCGAAATGCGGCGGCTCGAAAGCGAGCATCTGGCCGCGTTCGCGCATCGTCGCCTCGATTTCGGAGAGCTTCGCGCCGCAGCGCGCGGTGATCACGAGCTCGGAGGGCTCGTAGGTCACGATGCCGTTGTGGCCGCGCGTATCGAGCACCTCGCCTTCGAGCGCCTGGCCGTAGAAATCCTTGGTGCCGCCGCCGCGCACTCGCAGCGCGCGCTTCGATCGTCCCGCATCGCGCACCGTTTCGGACAGCTTCTCGAGCGCCGAATCCATTGCGTCGTTCCGCATCACCCGCGCATCAGTTGAAGGAAATCCCGACGATCGCCTTGACGGTCCAGTTGTCCGCGGCGGGCGTCAGGCCGTGGCCGACGCCGAAATTCAACGACCAGGTCTTGCGCTCGATCTCCATCACCGCGTACAGCGTGCGGTTCTGCTGCTCGCGCGGCAACCGGTTCGCGAGCGTGCCGATGTCGTCATAGTACTCGGCGCCGAGCGCAAACCCTTGCGCGACATCGTGCACCGCCTTCCAGGCGAGGGTGACGTCGGGACTTCCGCGAAAGCCCGGCGACAGGCCCCACTCGAAGATGGGGTTCAGGCCGATCAGCCAGTCGGGGCCGCGATAGCCCCCGATGACGCGCACCTCGTCGTTCCAGCGGGAGTCGGAGAAGGCCTTGGTGAGGTCGGAGAGCTCGTTGTTGATCCCGAAGTACCAGCCGCCCCGGCCTTCCGCGCCGTGCACCGGCAGCCATTTCGCGCGCAGCTTCGCGCCGCCCGGATGAAAGTGCCCCTGCGCATCGGTCGCGGTCGGAAGATATAAGCCCCAATCGAAATCATTGCCCAGGCCCCAGGAGAATTCCGGCGTGATCCTGACTCCGTGGTAAGGCGGCACGTCGCCCGGATAATCGGGCGTCCTTCTCCCGCTCGGCGTGGTGTTGACGTGGAGCTCGAGGCCGCTTTCGCCGCGGTAGTCGAGATCGTCGGTATAGACCTGGATCTCGTCCAGGATCGCAAGCGCCTCGGGCCCGCGACACAGGCCGGCGGCCAACAGCAGCGCGGAGACAAGCGAACGGGCTCGCACCCTCCCGCGAAGGCGCACGTCTAAAATCTCGGCAGCTCGGGGTGCGGCAGCTGCCCGCCGCGCGCGCGCATGCGGCCGAACTCGGCGCAGCGGTGCAGCGTCGGGATGTTCTTGCCGGGATTGAGGAGACCCTCGGGATCGAAGGCGCGCTTCACGCCGTGGAAGCGCTCGATCTCCGGCGCCGCGAACTGCACGCACATCTGGTTGATCTTCTCCACGCCCACGCCGTGCTCGCCGGTGATGGTGCCGCCGACCTCGACGCATTTCTCCAGCACTTCGCCCGCGAAGCGCTCGGTGCGCTCGAGCTCGCCCGGATCGTTCGCGTCGAAAAGAATCAGCGGGTGCAGATTGCCGTCGCCCGCGTGAAACACGTTGGGACAGCGCAGGCGGTATTTCTTCTCCATCTCCGCGATGAATTTCAGGATCTCGCCGAGCTTCCTGCGTGGAATGGTCCCGTCCATGCAGTAGTAGTCGGGCGAAATGCGGCCGACCGCGGGGAACGCGGCCTTGCGCCCGGCCCAGAACTTCTGGCGCTCTGCTTCCGAGTTCGAGGTGCGGATGGCGGTTGCGCCGGCGTGCCGCAGCACTTCGGCCATGCGCGCGATGTTTTCCTCGACTTCCTCGGGCGTTCCGTCCGCCTCGCAAAGCAGAAGCGCCGCGGCTTCCAGATCGTAGCCGGCGTGCACAAACTCCTCCACCGCGCGCGCGGCCGGCCGGTCCATCATCTCCAGGCCCGAGGGTAGGACGCCCGCCGCGATGACATCGGCCACGGCGTTGCCGGCTCGCTCGACGTCGTCGAACGACGCGAGAATGACGCGGGCGGTCTCGGGCTTCGGGAGGAGCTTCACCGTGATCTCGGTCGCCACCGCGAGCATGCCTTCGGAACCGATCATAAGTGCAAGGAGATCGAGCCCGGGGGCGTCGAGCGCCTCGCTGCCGAATTCGACGGCCTCGCCCTCGACCGTGACCGCGCGCACCCGCAGCACGTTGTGCAGGGTGAGGCCGTATTTCAGGCAATGCACGCCGCCCGAATTCTCGGCGACGTTGCCGCCGATCGAGCAGGCGATCTGCGAAGAGGGGTCGGGCGCGTAGAAGAGCCCGAACGGCGCCGCCGCCTCCGAGATCGCGAGGTTGGTGACGCCGGGCTGCACGCGCGCGGTGCGCGCCACCGGGTCGAGCGCGAGGATGCGCCGCATCTTCGCGAGCGACAGCAGCACCCCGTCTCCGCGCGGAAGCGCCCCGCCGGAGAGGCCGGTGCCCGCGCCGCGAGCGACGACCGGTGCTTTCAGCTCGTGGCAGGCGGCGAGCACCTGCCGCACTTCGTCTTCGTTCGAAGGCAGCGCCACGACCATCGGCAGCTGGCGGTAGGCCGTGAGACCGTCGCATTCGTAGGAGCGGGTGTCCTCCTCGGCGTGCAGCACGGCATCCGCGGGAAGCAATTGACGCAGGCGCCCCGCGACCTCCGTCTGGCGGATGAAATCGATGCCGGTGGCGGCGATGTTCATGTCTGTGCCTCGCTATGCGTGCAGCTTACAAGTATTTCTTCACCCACGCCAAGCCGTCCTCGGTTTTTCCCGCGGGCACGTATTCCGCGCCGATCCAGCCCTTATAGCCCAGGCGGTCGATGCGCTCGAACAAAAAGGGGAAATCGATCTCCCCCGTGCCGGGCTCGTGCCGGTGGGGCACATCGGCGACCTGTATATGCCCGATTCGATCCAAGTGAGCCTCGATGGTTTTCACGAGGTCGTCCCCCATGATCCGCATGTGATAGAGGTCGTATTGCAATTTGAGATTGGCGGCGCCCGCCTCGTCCATGAGCGCGAGCGCCTGGGCCGATCTGTTCAGGTAGAACCCGGGAACGGATCGCGTGTTGATGGGCTCGATGAGCAGCGTCATGCCGGCGCGCGCGAGCTCGCCCGCGGCGTAGCGGAGGTTCGAGACGCAGGTCCCGCGCAGGATCGCGCCGTCGATGCCGGGCGGCGCGACACCCGCGAGGCAGTTCATCTGCTTGCAGTCAAGTGCCCTGGCATAGTCGATCGCCCGGGCGACGCCTTCGCGGAACTCGGCGACGCGGGAAGGCAGGCAGGCGATGCCGCGGTCGCCCTTGTCGGGATCGCCCGCGGGAATGTTGATGAGCACCACCTCGACGCCGGCGCGCCGCGCGACCTCGCCGAGTTGCCCCTTGCTCCAGCCGTAGGGAAACTGGATCTCGACCGCCTTGAAGCCCGCCCGGGCCGCCGCCTCGAAGCGCTCGGGAAGCTCGACCTCCGGGAACAGCATGCTGATGTTGGCGCTGAAGCGGGGCATGGTGCTCGAACCTGGATCTACCGAAGACGGGTTTCACCGAATTGCGACGCGGCGCGCGAGGTTGCAGCATACCACGCGGCATTCCGATAACCCGTTTGATACCATAGGTTCTTGCCCTCATCCCGCTTGGCGAACGCGATCGTATCGAACCGCCCTTTGCCCGAACGCTTGCTCCCGTTCCTGAAGTGGTGGCCGCTGGTCGGTCCGGCGACGCTGAAGGCCGATGCGCTCGCGGGTCTGGTCGGCGCCATCGTCGTGCTGCCGCAGGGCGTCGCTTTCGCGACGCTCGCCGGCCTCCCGCCCGAGTACGGCCTGTATTGCGCGATGGTGCCGGCGATCGTCGCGGCGCTGTTCGGATCGTCCCTGCACACCGTCGCCGGGCCCACCAACCCGGTGTCGCTCATGGTGCTCGCTTCGCTTGCTCCGCTTGCGACGCCCGGCACGCCGCACTACATAGAGCTTGCGCTCACGCTCGCGCTGATGTCGGGGGTCATGATGGTCGCGATGGGCGTGCTGGGGCTCGGCGCGCTCGTGAACTTCATATCGAGCACCGTGGTGGTCGGATTCACCGCGGCGATCGCCGTGCTGATCTTCGCCAGCCAACTCGGCAATTTTCTCGGCATCACGCTCGCGCCCGCGGCGAGCTTCACCGAGCTTGTCGCGGGGACCTTCTCGCGCCTCGGGGATGCTCAGCCCTGGGTTGTCGTAGTGGCCGCGGGGACGCTTGCGATCGGCGCGCTCTCGCGCCGCGCGCTGCCGAAGATTCCGCCGATGCTCGTGGCGATGCTCGCCGGAAGCCTCCTCGCCTTCGCGCTCAATCAGGTGCTCGGCGCCGAGCGCACGGGCCTGCGAACCCTCGGCCCTCTTGCCGGAGCGCTGCCGCCGCTCTCCATCCCCGATCTGTCGGCCGGCACTCTGCAAAGCCTGCTCGGCGCCGCCATAGCCGTGGCGCTGGTGTCGCTCACCCAGGCGGTGTCGATCGCGCATGCCATCGCGCTCAAATCCGGCCAGCGCATCGACGACAACCAGGAATTCATCGGCCAGGGCCTCGCCAACGTCGCCGCGGCGTTCTTCTCGGGCTTTCCCACCAGCACCTCGGCGAACCGCTGCGGCATCAACTACGAATCGGGCGCGAAGACGCCGATGTCGGCGGTATTCGCCGCGGTGCTGCTGGTCCTCGTGCTCCTCGCGGTCGCGCCGCTCGCCGCCTATCTGCCGATCGCGGCGGTGGCGGGCATTCTGTTTCTCGTCGCCTGGAGCCTGATCGACTTTCAGCGCATCCGCAAGATTCTTTCAACCAGCCGGGGCGAGGGCGCCGTGGTCGCCGCCACTTTCTTCGCGACGCTGCTGCTCGACCTCGAGTTCGCGATCCTCGTCGGGGTGCTCGCGTCGCTCGTGCTGTACCTCAACCGCACCTCGCACCCGTTCATGAGGAGCCTCGTTCCCGATCCGCGCCACAGCCAGCGCAAGATGACCGAGGTCGAGGACAGCCTCCCCGAGTGCCCGCAGCTCAAGATCCTGCGCATCGAGGGCTCGATCTATTTCGGCGCGGCGAGCCACGTCGAGCGCCACCTCGACACGCTGCGCGGGCACAGCCCCGGCCAGAAGCACCTGCTGCTCATGTCGAAGAGCATCAACTTCGTCGACATGGCGGGCGCGGAGCTGCTCGTCGAAGAAGCGCGGCGCCGGCGCGAGGCCGGCGGCCAGCTTTACTTCTACGGCCTGAGGAAGCCGGTCGAGGAGCTGTTCGAGCGCGGCGGGTACATCGCCGAGTTCGGCCGCGAGAACATCTTCCGCGGCAAGCGCGAGGCGATCGGCGCAGTATTCACCCGGCTCGACCGCTCCGTGTGCGCGACCTGCCGCGCGCGCATTTTCGAGGAGTGTGCGAGCGTGCCCATGCCGAAGGACGCTCGATGAAGCTGCGCGGCGCCGCGCTGCTCCTGCTCGCGCTCGCCGCCGCGTGCGGCGGCCCGCCGAAGCTCGCGCGCCTCGCGCCCGACGCGGTGGTGCTCGCATTCGGCGACAGCCTGACTTTCGGCACCGGCGCCAACCCGCCCGAGAGCTACCCGGTGCGGCTGGAAGCGCTGATCGGCCGCAAGGTGGTCGCTTCGGGCGTCCCCGGTGAAGTGAGCTCGGAGGGACTCGCGCGCCTCGCCTCCGAGCTCGAGGAGGCGAAGCCGCAGCTCGTGATTCTTTGCCACGGAGGCAACGATCTCCTGAGGAAACTCGACGGCGCGCAGGCGGCGAACAACATCCGCGCGATGGTGCGCCTGGCGAAGGCCCAGGGCGCGCAGGTCGTGCTGATCGGCGTGCCCAAGCCCGGCCTCCTGCCCTCCGCGGCCGGATTCTATGAGGACATCGCCAAGGAATTCGGGTTGCCCTACGAGGGAACCGCGCTCAGGAAAATCCTCACCGACAACGCGCTGAAGTCCGATCTCGTGCACCCGAACTCGGCGGGTTACGCGCGGCTCGCCGAGGCCGTGGCGGCCCTCCTGAAGAAAGCGGGCGCAGTATGAGGGGCCTTTCCCCGTAGGGGTTTCCCCGACTTTCCCTTTCCGGCGCTCCGGACTATGCTGGCGGTATAGCAGATCGAGCCGCTCCCGTGTTAGACCGCCACCTCTGGATCGAAGTCGCCGAATACCTTGCCGCAGTCGTCGGCGTGATCCTCATCGCCTGGGTGCTCGCCGAGGATCTCGGCACGCCGCTCTGGGGCGAGCTGACCAGCCTGCGCTGAGTCCGCCGCGGTCCGCGGCCGGGCTATTTTGCGCGCAGCAGCCGCGACGCCCGCGCCACGTCCTTCGGTTTCACCCAGAATATCGCCCCGAAGCGCCGGCTTCCGGCCGTCACCGCATCCATCGCGACCATATTGATCCTCGCCTTCGCGAGCGCCTCGAGGATCCTGACGAGCGCGCCCACCCTGTCCTCGCCCTGCACCAGGAACGCGGTCTTGCGCTTGCTCAGCTTCACGCCGTGCTTTTTCGCGCCGCGCGCGAACTCGGCGGGCTTGGCGGGAACGAAGTCCACTTGCGCCCCGCCCCCGCTCGGAAACCCGGTAAACGCGAGCAGGTTCTGCCTGCCCTCCGCGATCGATTGCAGCATTGCGGCGCCGACGCCGGGACGGTTGGGAACCTGCATTGAAAAATAGGCGACTTTGCGGATCATGGCGTGCCCCTCCTTTAGTGCAATCCTACTCTACCGATAGCACCGCCCGGGAAAACTGGCAAGCAGATTCGCGCTTATCTGGAAGGATGGGGGCAAGCGTGATACCCTTCAAAGGGTTTGTATCACGAAGGACAGGCCATGCCCAACTCCCTCTCCGGGCGGGTCAAGACGCTGATCCGCGCAAAGCTATAAAGCTCTCCCGTATCTCCTCCGGCAGGCGCTGAAGGTCTTCGAGACGGTCCAAGTCCCACAGGGTGGGAAGCTCGCTCAGGCGCCAGCGGAGCGCGGCGATGCGCCGGCGGGTCTCCGGCAGGACCTCCGGGCCGCCCCAGGGAATTTCGCGAAACAGCTCTGCATCGCAGCGCGAAAGGCCGATCAGCACGTAACCTCCGTCCTCCGCCGGCCCGATCACGACGTCATCGCCGCCGGCAAGCGCCCGTTCCGCGTCGCGGAGATATTGAGCCGAAAGTACCGGAATATCGCTGCCGACGAGGATCGCCCGCGAGGCGCGCGCCAGCACCGCTTCGAAGGCACGCCGCATGCGCGCGCCCAGATCGCCTTCCCCTTGGGAATGAAGGCTCAATCCGAGCCGGCGTTCGCATTCTAAAAAGAACGGGGCGCTCGCGTCGGGCGCGCACCACAGTTCGACGGGGCCAAGTTTCGCGTCGGTTGCAGCACGGAGGCTGTGCATCACGAGCCGGCGATGCAGCGCGGCGGCTCCCGCTTCGCCGAGCGCGGGGATCAGCCGGGTCTTGACCTTGCCCGGCTCTGGCGCCCTGGCGAAGACGATGACGCGACAGCGGTCTTTAGCCGCGCTCGCCGTCATAGAGGCGGGCAAGACTCGCGGGCGCCGCGCCGAAGAAGAACTTCAGGCGCAGCCGCCACATCAGGAGCACGGTGCGCAGCACCCCGCGCCGCTCCCACCTGCGGCCCGAGGTCACCGCCTTGTCGGCGAGGCAAAGCGGCCGCGAGATGCGCTTGAGGGAGCTCGACAGCGCGATGTCCTCCATCAGCTCGAGCGGCGGGAAACGACCGGCGCGCTCGAACGCGTCGCGGCGGACGAAGATCGCCTGATCGCCGGTGGCGATGCCGGTCGCGCGCGAGCGCAGGTTCATGAAAAAAGCGATCACGGGAAGCAGGCGGCTCTCGCCGTCGATGCGAGCATCGAACCGTCCCCATGCCCTGCCGCTCGCCGCAAGCCCATGCAGGATTCGCGCGTCGGCGTTTTCAGGCAGGCGGGTGTCGGCGTGAAGGAAGAGGAGGACCGCGCCGCGCGCGAGCGCCGCCGCGGCGTTCATCTGGCCCGCGCGCCCGCGCGGGGCCGAAACGACGCGGTCGGCGGCGCCCCGCGCGAGCTCCGGAGTGCCGTCGCCCGAGCCGCCGTCGACGACGATCACCTCGTGGCCCTGCTCGCGCAGCGGCGCGAGCGCCGCAAGCGCCGCCGCGATTCCCTCCGCTTCGTTCAAGGTCGGCACGATGATCGAGATTCGGGGCTCGGGCTCGATCGGACTCTTCATCCGCGCCTCCAGGCGTGGAACTTCTCCGCCCACCGGAGCAGTCGTTGCGGGGCGTGCGCCCTTTTCCAGTTTCCCGCCGCGTACTTGCTGGCCTCGGACAGCGTCGGGTAAATGTGGATGGTGCCGAGTATCTTGTTCAGGCCGATGCCGTGCTTCATCGCCATGATGAATTCGACGACGAGATCGGCCGCGTGTTCCGCGGCGATGGTCGCGCCCAGGATCCTGTCCCTGCCGGGCACGGTGAGGACTTTGACCACTCCTTTCGTCTCCCCGTCGGCAATCGCGCGGTCGAGGTCTTCGATGGCGTAATGGGTGACGTCGTAGGCGATGTTCTTCTCCGTTGCCTCGGTCTCGTTCAACCCCACGCGGGCGATCTCGGGATCGGTGAACGTCGCCCAGGGGATGACGGAGTAATCGGCGCGGAACTTCCTCACGCCGCCGAAGAGCGCGTTCACCGCCGCGTACCACGCCTGGTGCGAAGCGGTATGCGTGAACTGATACGGACCGGCAACGTCGCCGCAGGCGTAGATGTTGGGATAAAGGGTTTGCAGGTATTCGTTGGTTTCGACGGTGCGCGCGCGGGTCAGGTCGATGCCGAGCTCTTCCAGGCCGTAGCCCGCGGTGTTCGCAACCCGCCCGACCGCGCACAGCAGCTCGTCGAAGGGAATGCGGATCTCTTTCCCGCCGTGCTCGCACACAAGGATCTTCTCGCCGCCTTCCCGCAAGACTCGCGTCGCCCTGTGGTCGACGCGGACCTCGATGCGCTCTTCTTGAAATTGCCGCGTCACCAAGGCGGAAATTTCCGGATCCTCGCGTGCGAGGATCCGGGGAAGCATCTCGACCTGCGTCACCCGGGAACCGAATCGCGCGAAGCACTGCGCCAGCTCGCAGCCGATCGGGCCGCCTCCGAGCACGACCAGCCGCGGCGGCAACGCCCTCAATTCCCATACCGAATCCGAGGTCAGGCAGCCGGCTTCCGCGAGTCCCGGGATCGGCGGCACGAAGGGCCGCGCGCCCGCGGCGATGACGATCGCCCGGGTGGTGAGCGCGCGCACGCCCGTTTCGCTCTTCACCTCCACCGTCCAGGGTGAAGTGATTCTCGCCCCGCCCCGGACGCACTCGACGCCAAGCTTGGCGTAGCGCTCGGCCGAGTCGTGCGGCTCGACGGCTCTCACCACGCGCTGCACGCGCTCCATGACGTCGGCGAAATCGAACTCGACCTGCATCGCCTTCAGGCCGAACTCGCGGGCGCGTTTCGCCTGCGCGATGAGCCGCGCGGACTTGATCAGTGCCTTGGAGGGCACGCAGCCCGTGTTCAGGCAGTCCCCGCCCATCTTGTCTTTCTCGATCAGGGTCACTTTCGCCTTGACCGCGGCGGCGATGTACGCTGCGACGAGACCCGCGGAGCCCGCGCCGATCACCACGAGGTTGCGGTCGAATTTAGCCGGCTTCAGCCACCTCGCCAGCCGCCGGCGCGCCTTGAAGGCTTCGACCGCGCGCTTGGCGATGAGCGGAAAGATGCCGAGCAGCGCGAGCGAGCCGATCAGCTCGGGCGACAGCAAGCCTTTGAGCGAAGTGAGAGTCGCAAGCTGGGTGCCCGCGTTGACATAAACGATCGTGGCCGGAAGCATGCCGATCTGGCTCACCCAGTAGAACGTCCAGGCCCTGATGGGCGTCACGCCCATCACGAGATTCACGACGACGTAGGGAAACGCGGGCACCAGCCGCAGGGCGAAGAGATAGAACGCGCCTTCCTTCTCCAGGCCCGCGTCGATCGCGCGCAGCCTCTCGCCGAACCGGCTGCGCACAGACCCGCGGAAGAGGAAACGGGAGGAGAGAAAGGCGAGCGTCGCCCCGGCGCTCGAGGCGAAGGAAACGATCAGCATGCCCCACGCGAGTCCGAAGATCGCGCCGACGGCGAGCGACATGACCGCGGCGCCGGGCAGCGAAAGCGCGGTGACGGCCACGTAGATCAGGAAGGAGACCCCACCCGCGGCAAGCGGATCCGCCCGCCTGAATTCCTCGATCGCCGACTGCTGCGACCTGAAATATTCGAGACGGAGATAATGGCCGAGGTCGAGAGCGAAAAACGCCGCGATCAAACCCAGGAGCAGGACCGCGACGAGCAGCCGGCGACGCGACACGGTCCGCGCCGCTCTAGGCCGCGCGCGGGAGCGCGCCGCTCGAACTCGTCCGCAACGCCTGCTCCACGTCGTACCCGGGGCCGGAGGCGATGCGCTTGCGGTAAGAAACGGAGGCCGGCGAGCCGGCCGGCCAGACGCGGTCGAACCGGGCGAGCCACGCTTCGTGGTCGTAGCGCACGGGCACGGCTTCGACGACGATCGCGCCGAGCCGCGCGCCGTAGAGCGCCTCCATTGAAGGCACGCTCGCGATGCGCGTCGCGAGGCCGAAGCGCGCGTCGCGGAAATTCGGCATCCCGGCGGCGCCGTTATTGACGATGAGCGCCGTTCCGCGCGGCGTGGCGAAGTCCTGCATCACCGGCAGGCAGGTATGCGTGCAGGCGAGCACGTCGACGGCGGCTCCCGCGAGCAGCGCCTGCGCGCGCTCGGGACGCTCGCGCAGCGCCTCCTGAGAGAACTGCCAGCCGGCGAGCGATTCGGCGTCGCCGTGCGCGATACCGACTCGCAAACCTCCGACTTCCGCAACCAGGTGCATCGGCAGGCCCCCCAGTCGCGCGCGCAGATCCGGAAAACCGCGCGCCGTCTCGCGCAGACGCCTGAGAATCTCGTTCGAGCGCTGCACTTCGGCGTCGCCCACCCACTGCGGGTATCCGCAGCCGCAGCCGGCTCCCGCGTCCTCGCCGGCGAGCTCGGTTTCCACGTTGCCGCGGAGCGCCGCGTGCTGCAGGACGGTTTCATTGATCGCCCGGAATCCCTCGGGGTCCGCGTCGAACCAGTTGAAGTCGCCGTTGAAG
>WNFV01008037.1_pt1 | contig 14465 bp, 10 predicted proteins | sample 5400101 | NCBI WGS metagenome assembly WNFV01 (sample SAMN13153361, study PRJNA577476) | soil metagenome | isolation source: 115 cm soil or saprolite under grassland replicate 1 | place: USA:California | collected 2016-06-15 | reverse complement strand
GCAAGTCCCCGCGCCACAGGCTAATCTCATCCAGTTCCCGCCGTGCCTGCTCCAAGGCGGGGCGCCACTGTATCGATATTCCGATACCCGTGGCGGCCAACGGTGGGAAGTCTCGTGGCAGCTCCGCATGGAGTATCTGCAGGATCAACTCCGGTGCGCGTAACCCACGTAGGCGGTAGCTCCCCAGCGGCTTGGTGCTGACACCAGGAGGAAGATCCCGACCGGCTGCGAGTGCCGTGTCACCGGAGAGAAGGACCTGACCGCCATGGGCAAGGGAACGAAGGCGCGCGCAGCGGTTGACCTCGACCCCGTAGTAGTCACCCGCCCGATGCTCCGCCTGGCCAGTATGGATGGCCGCTCGCACGCAGATAGGGACCGCAACCGGCCAGCGCTTGCCGAGAAACGCGATCTGCAGCGCCACAGCAGCCGACACCGCATCGGCAGGGGCGGCGAACACGGCAAAGACGCTGTCTCCCTCGCCACGGTCCTTCACAACCCAACCGCCGTGTGCCACGACGGCTGCCGTGATGATTTCTTGGTGTTGCGCGACCGCTGTTCGCATCGCCTCCGGTTCCCGCTCCCAAAGGCTGGTACTGTCCTCAATGTCTGTCATGAGGAACGTCACGGTTGCAGCGGTCGACTCGCTCATCTGTCCATCACAATCGGTTCGCTACTAACGATAGTACTGCTACGATCGGTGCTGTCGTCATGGTAGGCATTGGGGCCCTTTCGCACGGTCAGCCACTCGACAAGGGTCGGCCGGTAACATGCACCTGTGTGGTGCGGCGTAGCCCGTGGCGGTCCAGCCGGTCCCTGACCGTATCCCGGTCCACGCCCAACTCGTCGGCGACCTTGGTGAGCGTCCACGCCTGCTGGGTCACGCGGTCAGCCAGGTAGGCGTGCAGACTGGCGAAGCCGAGCTGGGCGGCATGCTCGGTGAGGCGCTGGTCGGTGGTCCGGCGCCGCTGGCGGGCGCTGCGGACCTTCCACGAGGAGCGGTAGATGCTGGCCTGGTCGAGCAGCCGGCGGGCCACGTCGATGGTGGTGTCGAGCTCGCCGGCAAGCTGGGCGAGGCTGGCGTCGTTCCGGCAGCGCGCCACCAGGTAGCTGTGCAGGTCGGGGAATCCGAGAGTATGGGCGCGGTGGTGGAGGCGGCGCTGCTGGCCATCGAGCACCGTGAAGCCGCCGCTGAGAACCAGCCGACAGCGCGCTGGTGCTGCTGGCGGTGTTTCCCATGCGCTCGGGGTGCCGGGCGCCCCTCCACTCCGGGGAACATGCCCTCATCAAGGCATCAGTCATCTCGGTGCGAATCCGGGATGGGGGAGACCATGCGCATGGGCAAGGCGTCAGGACACCCGCATCCGTCTGCAGGCTGGAAGGCGACCTCGCAGCTCAGAGCCTGTGATCGCGTTTATGGCACTCACAGGGATCGCGCTGCGGTTCTCCGGCATCAGAGACCTCCTGAGCAGGTAGGCGTGAAGGGACATCGTGCGATTGCCGATCACGGGATCGGCTGTGGTGCCCTGACGAGGCCGACGCCGCGGTCCGCGGCCTCGACGCCAACCGCGAAGCCGTCCATAGCCGCGCTGGCGAGGAGCTTGGCGGTTACCGTCGTCGGGTTGGCGGGCAGGGGCGATTCGATGACCTCCTCCCACCAGAGCGCGGCCACGCCGGCGACGTGTGGACAGGCCATGCTCGTGCCGCTCTTGCTCGTTAACCCGCCGCCGTTCTTGGCCGACAGGACGTTGACCCCCGGACCGCTGATCTGGGCGAAGGTGTTGGAGAAGGGGGCGATCACCAGCCCCTGCGGAGACTGCGCCAGCGCCGCGACCGACACCACGCCGTCAGCGGCCGCGGGCAGCTCGACTCCGATCTCGAAATCGGGGTTGAGCTCGCGGTGGCTCCCGTTGCCGGCGGCGCCGACCACGACGCAGCCGGCGCCGAATGGCTCAAGGCTGCGGATCATCTGCATTAGCGTGTCGAACATCCGCAGGTTGGCGCGGTAGGCCTCCAGCGCGCGTGATGTGGCCAGGTCGGCCGGCGTGCCCGCGTCGACCTGCTTCTTGACGAAGGCGGGGAAGTCAAGCTCGATCGAGATCGACACTACCCGCGCGCCGTTCTGGACCGCCCACTGGATGCCTTTGAACATCGCCTCGGAGCTGCCCCTGCCGTTGTCCCCGAGCACCTTGCCGATGAGGGCCTTGCTGACGCCGCGGGCCAGGCCGATCCGCGTGCCGTCGACATCTCGGCCCAGGACGGTGCCGGCGCAATGTGTGCCGTGACCTACGCGGTCTCCGTTGCCCGAGCCGGTGAAGTCCTCCTCGACGAGCGTGACCCCGGCGAAGGCTGGGTGCCCGGCGTCGATGCCGGTGTCGAGGACCGCCACGACCACGCCAGCGCCGGTCCGGGAGGAGCTGTCAGCGCCGACCGCGCCGATTCCCCATGTTGGCATGACCGGCGCCAGCCCCCGCACCTGCGGGTCACGCGCCAGCACCCGGACGTCCTCCTTGGAGAGCTCCTCGATGTCGACGCGAGGCTCGCTCGGCACCTCCTCGTCGCCGATCGACGCAGCCCCGCCCTCAACGGCCCGGCCATGCTCGCGCCGCTGAGATCACGCAAGATCGCATACACTGGCATCGGATCACGTCCCCCTCAGCCCTGCCGAGGCACGGCGTCGCCAGCGCGCGAACCGTTCAACGCAGGTCGGCGGCGTCTGCCTGGGTGCCCGTCCGATCCCTAGGAGTATGACGGAATAGACCAGCCAGGGATACATGGCGGATCTACGGAAACCGGCCCGCGGTCTCCGCGTGGTTGGCGGACCGCGTCACTGTCGGGCGAAGTTGGCGAGGGTCTGCCGCTGAGCCTGAGCCCACCATTTCGGTAATGCAATGGGTGACGTCCCGCGGTGTGAGGTAAACGGTGCATCGTCCTCCAGGATCCTGCCCATCGTCATCGGGGTGGGTCCAGCAAGGATGTGGTCAGCTGTGCCGACGCGGGCAGCCTGCCAGCGTCCGCCATCCACTCCGGCCGCTCAGGATCGCAGTCCGAGCTGGGTCAGTTGCTGGTCCAGCCAGTCGTAGCCGACGCCCAGTTCGGCGCATAGCCGCCGCAGTGACCAGCCTCGGGTGAGATACCGGTCACGCACGTACTCCTCCAGGTCTGCGAAGCCAAGTTCTGTCAGGCGTGCCTGGCGGCGCTGCTGGACCGCCTGCGCCTGCTTGGCAGGGCCGATGGCTGCCGTGGCGGCGGCGCGCTGCCGCCGGGTTGGCGCCACCCGCCGGACCTGGTGCTGGTCGAGTAGCCGCCGCACAGTGGCGGGGGCAGCGCCAAGCTCATCCTCGACCTGCCTCAGCGTCCATGCCTTGGTGACCAGCCGATCCATCAGGTAGGCCCGCACGCTGCCGAAGCCGAGTTCGGCCACGCGGGCAGCGACGCGCTGCTGGACGCCGCGTTGGCGCTGGCGGGCCAGCTGCTGGCGGCGGGATGGCTGGGGGATGTGGTGGTCGGTGATGGCGCGGCGGATCACCGTTTGGGTGGTGTGGAGGTGGGTGGCGAGCTGGGGGACGCTCCAGCCGTCGTCCAGCAGCGCCTGCAGGCAGGCGCCCAGGTCGGCGAAGCCTAGGCGTCTGGCCTGCTGCTGGAGGTGGCGTTGCTGGCTGCCCATGAGGGTGAAGCCGCCGTTGAGACCAGACGGCATGGCAAACCCACTGCTGGTGGTGTTTCCCATGCGTTCGGGGTGCCGGGAGCCCACCACTGCGTTCGGGGTGCCGGGAGGCCCACCACTCCGGAAGACCGGCCATCATCAGGGGATCAGTGGTGCCGGCGCAATCGGGGACGGGGGAGCCCACGCGGATAGGAAACGCCAACAGGCGGGCATCGGCGGGGGTCGAAGCCGGTTCCGAGTTCGGCGTCGTGGGCGGCCGGTTGCAACAATCCGCACGGTGGTCGTGGAGCCCCGCCGGTCGCAACAGGTGGGCGGGCGCCTCGATGCGATCGGCTCGGTGACTCCGGTGTGAATACCCGTGAGCTCCGTGGACGCATCTACGCATCCCACGGCTTCGGGTGCCGACGCCCGCGCCCGCGAAGCTACCGCCGCCTTCCTCGCGGATCGCCTACAGGACGACCATGTCGTTGCGGGGCTGAGCGCATGCTCGCCGATCCGGCCGAACAGGTTGTTACCTGCGAGTTACTGGTCCGTGATCGTCGCGGTTGTGGAGCATCGACATGATAGGCCTGAGCAACGGCCTGGCCGCCACTAGGAAGTATGTTCGTCTCAAGAGTTTCGCCTAGCTGCCGGCCACCAAGAGGGGGATCATGTCTTCGGAGCCACCCAGCCAGGGCTGGGAACCACCGCCGCACCATGACCCGCCACCACAGCAGGGCGGCGGCTCGCCAACCCAGCAGTGGGGGGCACCCCCACCCCCACCCCCACCGCCCCGGCTTCCCGGTGGACCCCGACCCTGGTACAGGCGGTGGTGGTTCATCGTCGTGGCTGCCCTGGTAGGCCTGTTCGTGCTCGTGGGGGTGGTGGGCTCGCTGGCCAGCCCCACCACCACCAAGAAGACCACGCCGACGACGGTTGCTGTCGTGGCCGCGCCGACCAGTGCGGTTACCCTCCCGTCGACCACTGCCGAGCCCACGACCACGCCGCCGACCACCGTCCCATCGACGACGGCGCGGCCGACCACGACCCACCCACCGGCCACCGCGGCACCAGCGACCCACCCGCCGGCTACGAAGCCGCCTCCCACGGAGCCGCCGGCCAGCAACTGCGATCCTGCCTACCCGGACGCCTGCCTGCATGACGGGATCGGGGACTACGACTGCGCGGGTGGGTCCGGGAACGGCCCCAACTATGTTGCGGGTCCGATCCGCGTGCGCCCGCCAGACCCGTTCGGCTTGGATAGCGATCACGACGGGATCGGCTGCGAGCGCTGACGCCGCCGGCAGGCTGGGGATGGCCTTGCTGGCGGCGTGAGGAGCTGGCCGCCGATGTAGGCCGCACGTGATGGATGAGCAGCGCACGATACCGCGCGAACTCGCCTTTGATGCGCTGGTAGCCCCAGCGGGGATTCTCCCGGGCCAGTCGAAGGATCAGCGCAACCACGTGGTCGGCGAGTGCTGGACGCCCACCTTGTCGTCGCGATTGCGTCCACTTGCCGGTCACCAGCCGGCGGTGCCACCGCAGGATGATGTCCGGCGTGACGAGGAAGACGGACCAGTGCTGGCGGGGAAGCGCCCTGCTCAGCGTGGCGAGGACCGCGCGATCGGCGGGTCGGAACTGGGGTCGGGTGACCTGGCGGCGTAGCACGCTGACCTGGTGTCGTAGCACCGCGATCTCGACGTCTTTCGCGTGCTGGGCTGCGCAGGCGTCCGAGCAGGATGCCAAGGAACCTGCGAGCGATGAGGTAGAGGAAGGTGAGGCCGGAGTTCCGCAGCTTGTAGGCACATGACCTTGCTTGATCTGCTCTGAACTGCACGAATGCTTGGATGTAGGGGTCCGGGCGTGTGCCCACGAACTCATGTTCTCCCTGGTCAGCGCCTCATGTGCCCACCTGCTACGGAACTCGTGGTTGCTCAAGTTCGCCGCCGCAGCCGCCCGCCCCGCCACCCACATTGCGGCGTGGCGGGGCAGGCGTAGCGCTCCGGTGCAGGTCAGCTGGTCACTGTGAACGACTTCGTCAGGTCAGCGGCGGAGCTGGTGCCGGAGTAGACGTCGATGCGGCCCGGCTCAACGACGAACTTGCCACTGTTGTCGTAAAAGCCGAAGTCGCTGCGGTCCAGGGTGAACGTCACCGTCCGCGTCTGGCCGGGGTTCAGCGTCACCCGCTCGAACCCGCGCAGGCGGCGCACCGGCTGGGAGATGGCAGCGACGGGGTCGTGGATGTAGAGCTGCACGACCTCGTCGCCCACCCGGGTCCCGGTGTTCGTCACATCCACCGAGGCGGTGATGCTGCCGTTGCTGGAGACGGTGGCTGAGCTCAGCCGGAGGTTCGAGATCGAGAACGTGGTGTAGCTGAGCCCGTAGCCGAACGGGTAGAGCGGCTGGCAGGTGTTGAGGTCGCGGTAGCGCGAGTTGTACTTCGAGGTGGCATCGCAGGGCCGCCCGGTGGGCTCGTGGTTGTAGTAGATCGGCACCTGGCCCAAGCTGACCGGGAACGAGACCGGCAGCTTGCCGCCCGGGTTGACCTTGCCGAACAGGACGTCGGCGACCGCGTTGCCGGCCTGGACGCCCGGGAACCACGCCTCCAGGATCGCCGGCGACGACGCGGCGACCTTCTGCAGCGTGAGCGGGCGACCATTGAAGAGCACGACCACGAACGGCTTGCCGGTCGCCTTGATCCTGTCGATCAGCTGCTGCTGGTCGCCCGGCAGGTCGAGCGTGGTCCGCGACGCTGCCTCGCCGCTCATCTCGCGCGACTCGCCGAGCGCGAGCACGACCTGGTCCGCGGCGTTGGCTGCGGCGACAGCCTGGTCGAACCCTGGACCGGCGGGGCAGTCGGCCGCTGGGTCGTACTGGGGCGGCTCGGTGTGCGGCAGGGAGCAGGCCTGCACGAACGTCGTCGTGCCCGAGGCCTGCGCCTTGATCCCGTTCAGCAGGGTGACCGCGTCCTGGTCGCGCCCGGTGCCCCACCACGGGCCCAGCATGGCGTGGCCGTCATCGCCGAGCGGACCGATCACGGCCGTGTTCTTGGTCGGGTCGAGCGGCAGCGTCGAGTTGTCGTTCTTCAGCAGCACCATCGTGCGGGCCGCGTCCTTGCGCGCGAGAGCCACCGCGTCGGGCAGCAGCTGCGCCGACTCGGCCTTGGAGACGTCGACGTAGGGGTGCTCGAAGAGCCCGGCGCGGAACTTCACCCGCAGGATGCGCCGCACGGCGTCGTTGAGCCGCGGCATCGAGATCCGGTGCTGGGCCAGCAGCTGGGCGCCGAAGTCACGGATCAGCGTGCTGGTCATCTCGGAGTCCAGACCGGCGTTCAGCGCCTTGGCTGCCGCATCCGGTCCGTCCGCCGCGAAGCCGTGCCCGCAGTCGCCGGAGTCGGGGTTCACCGGCGGGCACGCGCGCATCTCGGCGACGGCGGCCCAGTCCGCCTCGACGAAACCGTCGAAGCCCCACTCGCCCTTGAGGATGTCGGTCAGCGTCTCGTGGTTGCCGCAACCCGGCACGCCGTTGATCGCGTTGAATGAGCACATCACCGTGTCGGCACCGGCGTCGACCGCCGCCTTGAACGGCGGCAGGTAAAGGTTGCGTAGCCGCTGCTCGGACATGTCGGTCGTGTTGTAGTCGCGGCCGCCCTCCGGCTGGCCGTAGGCGGCGAAGTGCTTCGGGCTGGCGACCTCCTTATCCGGCGCGCTGTAGTCGGTCCCCTGCGCGGCCTTGACCCGCGCGGCGGCCATGACCGCGCCGAGGTACGGGTCCTCACCGGCACCCTCCGCGATCCGACCCCAGCGTGGTTCGTGCGAGACGTCGACCATCGGGGCGTACATCTGCTTGAGCCCGACAGCGGCCGACTCGCGGGCGCCGATCGTGTCGTCGTCCGAGACCACCTGCGGGTCGAAGCTACTCGCCGCTCCCAGCGGGATCGGGAAGATCGTCCGGAAGCCATGGATCGTGTCGAACGCGAACAGCATCGGGATATGCAGCCGCGACTGCTCGACCGCGATATGTTGGAGGCGGTTGATCTGCACGGGATCCGTAAGGCTCAGCACCGAGCCGAGGCCCTTTTGCACCTCCTGGTCGGTGACCAGGAAGTCGGGTAGCAACTGGATCTGCTCCAGCTTCTCCTGCAGTGTCATCTTCGCGAGCAGGGAATTCACCCGCGCCTCGATCACCGGCCCGGCCGGCTGCCGCGTCGGCGCCAGGGCGACCTCCTCGGCCGATCGTGCCCCAGCCACCACGCCGCCGGCGGTTGCCACGCTCAGCGCGACAACCGACGCGATGATCGTGGCTCTGCGCCAGAATCCGGACATTCCGTCTCCCTTCCCCACCGGCCCCGGCATTCTGGTTGACGCGGCCGGTGAACAGCACGGTGCCCGGGTCGACGGTGTGCCAGCAGCTGCGGTCAGAAGGCACGGCACCAGCAAGGACCTCGCCGATCGCCCGGGCGAGGCTGAATCAGTCTAGTGCGCGGCGGCAAGCCCGCCGATCTCGCGGCGGGCACGGCGAACCGGCCCGGTCATTCCCCGATGATGGCTGCGGCCTCCCGGCGGGGTCACTCCCGGATTTCTGGGACGCGCTCGGCGCGGCTCCCCCGGCGTCTGGGATTCCCGCGCGCTGCCGCCGCCACTCAGTGTCGGCTGCAGACACACAGATCAAGGAGGTCGCATGGTCCCACACTCCTGCCATGAGCACGCCGCCGGAGGAGTTGCGCCACGGTGGTCGCCGTCACGATCGGCCTCGTCGCCGGGTACTGGCCGGGTGTGATCGACCAGCTGCTCAGCTTCGTAACCAACTGGCCCTGGTGATCCCGGCCCTGCCACTGATAATCCTCTACTGCATAAGGACCTTGGGTGACGGCTTGTGGAGCACGGTCGAGTTGGAGCCGGGCTTCCTCGGACTGCGGCTGGGAGTTGGTTGACTCTCGAGTTCCGTAGCAGGTGGGCACATGAGGCGCTGACCAGGGAGAACATGAGTTCGTGGGCACACGCCCGGACCCCTACATCCAAGCATTCGTGCAGTTCAGAGCAGATCAAACAAGGTCATGTGCCTACAAGCTGCGGAACTCCGGTGAGGGTCATCGGCCGATTGCCTCTCGCTCAGGGTCGTCGCTGCTTGAGGCACCCGCCCGGCTTTCTGAACCCTACGGGTGCGACTCCCCCCTCCGACATGAACCCCCACCGTGACGCGAACGACTCCAGAATCGGACTGGCGGTCCCGTCAGTGATCCCGCCGATGCCTGGTGGCAGCGCAACCCTCCTGCCAGACACACGAGGTAGCCGGTTGGGTCCTTGGTCTGGCAGCACGCCGCTGTCAAGCATTGTCAGCATCCTGTCGCAGGATCTCCAACGACGGCGACAATCCCCATGAAGGCGCTTGACAGCGCGCTTGAACGGCGGACGACGAGGCGGGTCCGCGCTGGCTGCTCACAGCGCGACCGTGGTGGTCAGCCATGCTGGGCCAGCGGCTGGTGCCGATTGGACCCAGGGCGACCAGCGAGCCGCCGGGCAAACCTATCTATCGGTCAGTCGTGCAGCCCGAGCCGATGGAGCTGCTTGCCGATCCACTCATGGCCCACCCCAAGCTCGGCGCACAGCCGCCGCACCGGCCAGCCCCGGATGACATACCGGTCCCGCAGGTAGGCGTCCAGCATGGCGAAGCCGAGCTCGGCCAGGCGGTCCTGGCGGTATTGACCGACCGCCCGCGACTGCTAGCGGGGTCTGTTGGCGGTCGCGGCAGCGGCGCGTTGCCGCCGGGTCGGCGCCACTCGCCGAACCTGGTAGCGATCCAGCAGACACCGCACGGTCGCGGGTGCGGCGCCAAGCTCGGCGGTCACCTGCGCCTGCGTCCACGCCTGGGTGACCAGCCGGTCCAGCAGGTAGGCCCGCACGCTACCGAAGCCGAGTGCGGCCACCTGGGCGGCGGCGCGTTGCTGGGCGGCGCGCTGACGCTGGCGGGCGAGCTGCTCGCGGCGGGGAGGCTGGCGGACGTGAGCGTCCTGGATCGCGCGGCGGATGGCCGCGTGGGTGGTGGCAAGGTGGCCCGCGAGCTGCGGGATGCTCCAGCCGTCGGCCAGCAGGGCCTGCAGGCAGCCGCGCAGGTCGGCGAAGCCCAGGCGTCTGGCCTGCTGGTCGAGGTGGCGGTGGTGGCCGCCATCGACGGTGAAGCCGCCATTCACGATGAGACGGCGAGGCAAACGTGCTGGTGGGGGAGTTACCCATGCGCTCGGAGTGCCGGGAGCCCCACCACTCCGGGAGACCCGCCATGATCAGGGCATCAGTGCAGGCGGCGCACTGCCGATCGGGCCAGACCAAGCGCATGGGCAGCGACGCGAGCGGCTCGGGTTGCCTGTCTGTGAACGCCCTGAGCTGCTACGCATTTATGCACCCCGCGGGGGTGCGCCCATCGTGGTGGCCGTCGCGGCGTTGATCCCTGACAGTGGCCGCCGTTCGCGGCGCCGACCGACTGAGTCGTGCACGATCTGCTGATCCGCAGGGTGCCGATGACCGACGGCTCGTGCACGCCCGCGATGATGCTTATCGGATGACGAGTGTTTCTAATACTCGATCGCCGTGTCGGCGCTCCACGCGAAGAGTATGGTCGACGATGTCAGGAACAGCCTGTGCGACGGCAAGCTCGACGACGTACTTGGGTGGACGAAGTCGGGATCGAGGGTGCTGATAGTCGGCGATCGTCCGGAAGGTCGCCGAACCTCGGTGCCCAGTGAGGTAGGCGGACGCGCCGGAGTTGATTGGCGAGAGCCGAATGCCCTCTGCATGGCTCCTCACCAGGCCACGGGTGTCAACGGTCAACACCAAGTGTGGGCGAGCCCGATAGGCGCGAGCGTTGAGCAAAGTGGACAGCCGGTCGGGATGCAGCCAGAAGAAGACGTGGCTGTTGAGAAGTCGGATCCACTGGGTGACGCTGAGGTCGATGAGTAGCTGCTCGAGCTTTGTGGCCTGGAGCGGCTTCTGGTCGCGGATCACGGCGTGGCCATGGCGAGGATGAGTGAGCGGCACACAGTCGGGCCGGTGCTGGGTGAGCAGCGCGGTCCGCTGCGGTTCTGGGACCTCGAACAGGTCCACGAGGCGTTCGGTGCTGAGCAGCCCATGACAGGTGATACTGGGCCAGCTGCCGTCCTCGGCCATGTGATACAGGCGTGGGTAGTACTCGATTAGCTCATCGATGCGCATGCCGCAGGCTCAGGTGGCTGTTGGGTCCATGCCAAGGCAGGCAGCCTAGCATGGCGCCCGGCACGCTTGGAGCGAGCAGCCTCCAATCTCAAGTCTGGGTCGGTCAGGAGCGGCCGCGTCGCCAGGCACGACGGTCGATGATGCTGCGCTGGTGAAAGCGGGTCGACACCAAGGTAACGGGCGCGCCGGCGACCTGCTCGACCTCCTCGATGAACTCGATGGTAGGCCGGGTCAGCTGGTCGAAGCGGCGAGCCTGGAGATTCTCCACATCCAGATAGTCGGCAAAGGTCAGGGCGATGTCGGTGGCGCCGTTGATCTCGGCAGCGCGGCGCAGCAGGACCCAGTCGAATTCCGACACGCGGCGTTGCCGGCCACTGACCGAGCCCTTCTCGGTCTCCAAAATTTCGTGGAGGTCCACGCCAGAGCGGTCGGCGACGGCTTCCCAGGCGATCTCTTGCGACATCGGGCCGGACTCGCCGCCGACGCGGATGGGGTAGGTGCGGGTGACCAGCACCGCATGGCCGACGCGGTGGGGGGCGATTCCGGCTTCGGCGAGGCAGCCCGCGACAGTGGTGTCGCGGGAGGTGACCGAGGGATAGTCGCCGTGGTACAGACTCAGACCGGTCCCCTGGGTGCCCTCGAGCAGGACGCGCTGGTGGCGGGCGAACGCATCCGCAAAGACCTCCACGGCGCGGCGCCGGGTGTAGGGCGCAAGCGCGGGCACGTTGCCGGCCAGCTGCACTGCTGGGAAGCCGTCCAGCGGTCCACCGCGACCGAGGATCCGCCGGGCGGTAGCCCGGCCGACGCCCTGCCCGGTCGAGCCGATCTGGGCCTTCAGTGCTTCTTCGCCGGCTCGGTCGGCGTCGTCGATCACCATGGCCTGTGGGTCGATGCACAGCCGGTCCACCTCGACTTGGCAGTCGGCGATCTCTGCGAGCAGCCGGTCGACGTTGAGCACGGCGCCCGCGCCGATCACCAGCAGGGCGTGCTCGTTGGCGCGGGTTCCACTGGGGAGCAGCTGGTGGGTGTAGGGCGGGTCGAGTGGGACGATGTGGCCGGCGTTGGGGCCGCCCACGCGGGCCAGCAGGTCGTATTCGGGGGCGAGGTAGTAGGCGACGTTGCCTTTGCCTTCGCTGCCGAACCCGCCGCCGACCACGACATCCACCAGCCGCTCATCAAGCTGGGGGAGGAGTCCAAGCTTTGCGGCGCAGCGCACCGCGACATCCTCCGGGCGGGTGCGGTTGGTGTCGATGATCGCGTCGGCCTCCTCCGCGAGCGCGCCGATGTTGGCTTCGGTGGCGTCCTCGGCAACCTTGGCGTAGGAGGCGAGTTCGATCACCGCCGAGGTGGCGCGGCGGGCCTGATAGCGGGCCTCCAGGACGTCCTGTGGGGCGAGCAGGTGGACGTGGATCAGTCGGCGGCCGAACACATCCCGCAGCGCGTCCAGCTGTGCCGTGGTGCGGATCGAGTCGACGATCACGATGTCAGCATCAAGGTCGGCGATCGTGCGGCTCAGCCCATCGACAACCCAGCGTCCAGTGGTCTGCTCGTCAAGCTGGTGGCCGTAGCGTTGCAGCGCCGCCCGTTCCATGGGAAGCCGCAGGCCGCTGGCCTGCGCGTAGGCAACCATTAGCTGCCGGGTCCGCAAGTGGAGGACCCCATAGCGGTCGGCAAGCCAACGTGCCAGCGTTGTCTTCCCGGAGCTGACCGGTCCCGAGAGTGCAACGAGGGTCAGCGGCACAGCTAGCTGCTCCCGTCCTGCCGTTGGCTCGTGGGGCTAGCTGGTGGGGACGGTGGCGTCCCAACCAGCCGGGCTGGCCGAACCGAGTCAACCGGTCTGTGCGTGCCGCCAGGACGTAGGAATCGAAGCGTGATGCCCTCGCCGTTGTCGTCTGGCCGCTGACCAGGCAGGGTGTACACGGTGACCGGGACGTGGTGGCGGCACAGCGTGCGGTCGATGAGTTCGCGGACCACCGACCAGCGGCCCCCAGCCTGGCCCGTCCCGATCCTGGGCAGGTGCACCGACGCGTCCAGTCGGGCTGCGTGTTCGGCGACGGTGCGCAGGCAGGCTTCCAGCGCCTCGTAGCGCAGCCGCATTTCATCTGACGGACCGTACCCGTATTGGGCGACCATGGAGGCAACGGTGATGTCCTGATCAGGGACTGCTCCGAAGTGGACGCTCCCGAGCCGCAGATGCGCAGGGTCGTCGAGTACCCAGGTCGAGAATAGGAATGCGGCGTGGGGATAGGTCTGCGCGAGTTGGCCGGCGAAGCTGTGCCGGGCCCAGCGCCTGGCCTGATTGTTGACCACGTGCGCGATCAGTCTGGAGCCCCTGCCACGCGGCCGGGTCGCATCACCGGCGACGTAGCTGATCGATGGAGACCCGGTCGCTTGGGCTTCAGCGCTTCGGATGAATCCAGCAACTCGGGGCAGCCGCTGCCCGGGGTAGGGCGGTAGCCCCACACATTGCACCGCCAACCCGGTGCCGGCCGTCGCGGCTTCCAGAGTGCCGCGGGCAGTGAAGCCAACCGCGGCGCACTCGGCCAGCACGCTATCTGCCGGCAGCTGCTGGCCGCGGCGGAGGGGACCGGCAAAGCTGCGGGATGCAACCGCGTACTCGACCCGAAACGGGCTGTCAGTATCGTCGGCTCGGACCCGAGAGGCCGCGAACACTGCTACCGGCTGTCGGGTCTTGGCTGCCACTCGCCGCAGAAGCGCCTCGGTCGAGACATCGAAGTGCGCCCGGACCGCCATCAGCGCGTCAATGTCAAGGTCGCTGTCGTCCAGCCCGGCAAGGGTATCGGTCGGCATGAGCAGCTCACCGGCGGCGATGTTGCACAGCAGCTCAAGCTGCCACTCGTCGCTGCGAGCAAGCTCCGCAACGGCCCCAGCCCGAGTCCGGTTGCGGGCCATCGCCGCAACATCCGGAAACAACGTGTGGGCAAGCTCATGCGCCACCGAATAACGCAGCCGCCCCCGCGGTCGCGCAGGGTTGTACTCGATCAGCACCGGGGGTGTCGGCCCAAGAACCTCACCCAGCATCTCATTGCGGGACAGACCCTGCCCTCCGCTCGGGACCGTGCGCGCGTCGAACAGTCCCTGATAGGCCATCAGGGGTACACCAAGCAGATCCGCGAGCAAGAAGGGATCAAACGGCGGTCCCTCCCACCCAGCATCCACCGCCGCCACCACGACGTGCTGGGCGAGCTCGGTGATCGCCTCGACAGGATCCCGGTCGCCAGCAAACGCCAACACAGACGGGTTGGTCCAAAACCCCCCGCCGCCCGACCAGATGCTCGCGTTGCTACTCATGCAGGGGAGCCTACCCGATCCACCCGACACACCCGATCCACGCGTGACGGTGCTCGCCGCAACGTGAAAGCGACGCAGCCCGCCGCAGTCGGGCATGGCAACCCGTGTGGCTACTTAGGTCGTTGAGTGAGCGCCCGCGCGCGGGCAAGGACCGCCGCGACATCCGGTGGGCGGTAGCGGCTGGACTTGAGCACCTTGCCGTCGGCACGCAACACCGGGCGGCCATGCTCGTCAAGCTTGCTCATATTGGACCGATGGACTTCGGCAATCACCGCATCCAAGTCGATACCAAAGGTGACCGCCGC
>WNFV01006043.1_pt1 | contig 14467 bp, 19 predicted proteins | sample 5400101 | NCBI WGS metagenome assembly WNFV01 (sample SAMN13153361, study PRJNA577476) | soil metagenome | isolation source: 115 cm soil or saprolite under grassland replicate 1 | place: USA:California | collected 2016-06-15 | reverse complement strand
CGCGATCTACGGCGCGGAGGAGTTCGACTCCCTGCGGTGCATCATCATGGAGCTCGTCCCCGGAGAGACTCTGACCGAGAGAATTGCTCGCGGCCCGATGCCTCTCGAGGAGGCCTGCGATCTCGCGCGGCAGATCGCCGAGGCGCTCGAGGCGGCGCACGAGAGGGGCGTCATCCACCGGGACCTGAAGCCCTCCAACATCAAGGTCACGCCCGAAGGCAAGATCAAGGTCCTCGACCTCGGTCTCGCCAAGGTGATGGAAGTCCCCTCAGGGGAAGATCTCTCGCAATCTCCCACGCAGGTCGACGATCAAACGCGCCCCGGCGTCATCCTGGGCACCGTCGAGTTCATGAGCCCCGAGCAGGCGCGCGGCAAACCGGTGGACAAGCGCACGGACATCTGGGCTTTCGGCTGCGTCCTCTTCGAAATGCTCTCGGGGCGGCGCGCGTTCATCGGCGAGACCTCCACCGACGTCTTCGCGGCGATCCTCTCGGCGGAGCCGGACTGGAGCCTGCTTCCGGCCGCGACTCCCCCGCGCCTGCGCGAGCTGCTCGCGCGATGCCTGCAGAAAGACGCGAACAGACGCCTGCGCGACATCGGCGACGCGCGCCATGACATCGAGCGGGTACTCTCTGGCGCAGAAACGAAGACTCCAGAAACGAAGACAGACGATGCGAGTCCGCTACGCCGCCGCCGGAACCTTCTCTCGGGAGTGATCGTGGTCATCCTGGCCGCGGGTCTCTGGCTGGGTATCCGCTCATTCCGGCCTAGCCCGGCCGGCGCCCCGCCGGTCCCGGAAAGAAAGTACCTCGCCATCTTCCTGAAAGACCTGAGCGGTGACACCAACGGGCAGCTCATTGCCGACGGATTTGCCGAAACGGTCAGCGCCCGGGTCGGACAGGATCCGCGCATTCAGGTCGTCGCTTCCTCTGCCGCGGCCGAAGCAAGGGAACGAAACGCCGATCCCTATGGGGCCGCCCGCCGTTTGCATGCGAGTCTCCTGGTCCGCGGGACGTTCCAGCGGGAGGCCGCCACGGTACGCTTGACATTCTTCGTCGAGAACGTCGAGAGCAGGCGCCAACTGCTGTCCGATCAGATCACGGGGCCGCGAGCCGACCTCTTCAGGATCCAGGACGAGATGGCCGAGAAGGTCGCGCGGTGCCTCGGGGCCCAACTGCCGGCCCCTTCGATGACCGGGCTTCAAGGACCCTCGCAGCAGGACCGTTACCTCGAGGCCCTGGGATTGCTGCAACGCTACGAAAGGACAGACTCCGTCGACGCGGCGAGTCGCATCCTCCAGTCTCTACTCGATGAAGGAGCGCGTTCCCCGCTCGTGCAGGCCGCCCTCGCTCGCGCCTACCTCTACAAGTATGACCTGACCAAGCAGAAAACCTGGTCGGATCAGGCGCTCGCGGCCTGCGAACGCGCCCGCGAGATCAACGCCGATCTCCCGGACGTGCATGTCACCCTGGGAGAAATCCGAAACCGCACCGGGAACCCGGACCATGCTCTCCAGGAGTTCAACAAGGCACTCGAACTGCAGCCCGACTACGCCGCCGCCATGATCGGCCGCGGAGATGCCGAGAAGGCGCTCGGACGGACGGCCGAAGCGGAGCACAGCTACGAGCGCGCCATCCACCTCCAACCCGGCAACTGGAGCGCGTACAACAGTCTCGGAAAGCTCCACCTGCAACAGGCTCGCTATGACAAGGCGGGCGACGCCTTTAAACGCGTCACCGAGTTGAGCCCCGACAACTCGCGCGCCTATTTCAACCTGGGAGCCGCCTTCTATTTCCTGCAAAGGCCCGACGACGCCCGTGCCGCGTTTCAGCGATCCATTCGCCTCCAGCCCACGGGCTTCGCCTATTCCAACCTCGGGACGCTGGAGTTTTCCGTCGGCAACTACGTCGCCTCCGCGAAGGCCTTCGAAGAGGCGGTCAAGAGGATTCCGGATGATTACCAGCTCTGGTTCAACCTCGCAGACGCCTACAGATGGACCCCGGGACTGCGAGAGCGGGCAGCGAAGGCCTACGACAGGGCGATCGCGCTCGGAACTCAGGCGCTCCAGATCAACCCCCGGGACGCGGCGGTACACGCGACATTGGCGCGAAGCTTCGCGAAGACCGGCAAACTCGACGACGCCAACCGCGAAATCCAACGCGCGTTGGAGCTCGATCCCCGATCCCCGGAAATCCTGTACCGGGCTGCGATCGTCGCGGCGGTGGCCGGCCGAAAGCAGGAAGCGCTCGACCGGATCGCCGGCGCCGTGGCCACGGGATATCCTGCCGCTCTGATCGCTCGCGACCCCGAGTTCGAGGCGCTCCGGCGCGAGGAGAGTTTCCCGAAAGCGTCCACGCCGAAACCGACCAGTCGATCGTCTTGAGTTTCAAGAAAAGGAGGAGATCATGTCGCCGATTCACCGTGACCCGCGGCGGGCTTTCCCCGGCATTCCCTTGATCCTTTGCGCCCTTCTGATGTGCGTCCTATGGACGTCCTGCGCGACGTGCCTCAGGCCGACCAAGACCGACGCTGCTGGGAACGTGCCGGTTGTGGTGACGTTTGACGGTACCATCAAGGTAGATCCCAACCCGGTCAAGGCCTGCTTCTTCGGCCTCTTCTGTTCCCCTCCCGCAAACCGGATCCAGTGGAACCTCGTCGGTCCGCCGGGGGCTAGGCTAGATGTAAAGGTCAATGCCGAGGCCGGAGGCCAGCCCTGCAAGAGCCTTCCCAAGATTCCCTACAAGCGCAACCCGGGCTTCGAAAGAATTTCTTGCACTGGATCGCAGTGCGTGACCGTCGGCAAGCCTGTCGAGACCGGATGCTACAAGTATGACGTCACTGTCACGCCAAGCACGGGGGCGCCGGTGACACTCGATCCCGACATGATCATCATGTAACGCACACTTCTCCGCTCCTCCTGAGAGCCGGAGCTGCCGGTCGGCAGGAGACGGCTGGCTACTCGGAGTCTGCTGGCTGCGGCCAGGATTCTCTCTCATCAACTCACGATCGCGATTCTCGTTCGCCATCTTTTCTCTCCTTTACTTGACGTAGCTCAATACGTCGGGCTCGCGGAAAGCATAGAATCCTCGCGCGAATCCATGGCCCTGCAGCCGGGCACACGTCTGGGCAACTTCGAGGTGCTTGATCCGCTGGGCAAGGGCGGCATGGGAGAGGTCTACCGTGCCCGCGACACGCGCCTGGGCCGCGATGTCGCAATCAAGGTGCTCCCCGAGTCCTTCGCCAGGGACCCGGCGCGCGCCGCGAGGTTCGAGCGGGAGGCGCGCCTGCTCGCCGCCGTCAACCACCCCGGCATCGCCGCGATCTACGGGGCGGAAGAATTCGGCTCCGTCCCTTGCATCGTCATGGAGCTCGTGCCGGGAGAGACCCTCTCCGAGAGGATGGCGAACGGAGCGCTGCCTCTGGCCGAATCGCTCACGCTGGGCCGGCAGATCGCGGAAGCGCTCGAAGCGGCGCACGAGAAAGGAGTCATCCATCGCGACCTGAAGCCTTCGAACATCAAGGTCACGCCCAACGGAAAGATCAAGGTCCTGGACCTGGGCCTGGCCAAGGTCATGGAAGCCCCCGCACACGGGGACGTCTCGAGCTTTCCGACGCAGGTCGAAGAAACGCGCCCGGGCATCATCCTGGGAACTCTGGAATTCATGAGCCCCGAGCAGGCCCGGGGCAAGCCGGTGGACAAACGGACCGACATCTGGGCCTTCGGGTGCGTCCTCTTCGAGATGCTTTCCGGCCATCGGCCCTTCGGAGGCGAGACGGCTTCCGACGTCATCGCGTCGGTGATCTCCGCCGAGCCCGATTGGACCGCGCTGCCGAAGGCGACGCCCCCGCGCGTCCGCGAGTTGCTCAACAGCTGCCTGCAGAAGGACCTCAGCCGGCGGTTGCGGGACATCGGGGATGCGCGAATCGAGATCGACCAGTCGCTCGCCGAAATCGGATCCGGGGCGACCGCAAAAGTCGCGACAGGGCGGCGAGGCCGCACGCCGCTGTTCGCCTGGGTGACCGCCGCCATCCTGGTCTTAGCGATCGTCGTGGCATGGCTCGCCCTCCGGCCGGGGTTCTCCCGCGCGCCGTCGGCTCCGGCCAGCCGGATCTCCATCGTGGTCTTGCCATTCAAGGATCTGACCGGACAGCGGAACGGTCAGCTTCTCGGCGACGGTCTCGCCGAGACGGTCAGCGCGCGTTTGGCGAGAACGTCGGGAATCCAGGTCGTGGCTCCATCGGTAGCGGCCGGCGCGGCCGAGAAGCTCAGCGATCCCTATCGCGTGGCCGCCAGCGTGGGCGCCAACGAGGTCGTGGCGGGGACGCTCCAGCGCGAGCACGATCAGGTGCGAATCACCTTCGCGCTCTTGGACGTCGGGGAGAAACGGCAGCTCGCCCTGGAACAGGTCGCCGGCCCGGCTTCCGATCTCTTCGGCATGCAGGACGAGGTCGCCGACCGGGTGGCGAAGAGACTGAAACTGCCCCTGTCTTCCGGGAGGGAGACCGCCGCCTCGTCCGGTCTCGAAACCGCCAGTCAGCAGGTGCGGTATGTCGAGGCGCTCGGCTCTCTGCAGCGATACGACAAACAGGCTTCCGTGGACCATGCGATTGCCCTTCTCCAGGTGCTCGCGTCGGAAGCGCCGGGCGCCGCGCTCGTGCACGCGGCGCTGGGCCGCGCCTATCTTTTCAAGTTCAATCTGACTCGCGAGAAGACCTGGGCGGAGCAAGCCCGAGCCGAATCGATGCGCTCGCAGCAGTTGGACGCAAGCCTGCCCGAAGTGGACGTCACCCTTGGCGAGATGCGCTTGCGGACCGGGCAGCCGGCGGAAGCAGTCTCAGCGTTCCAGCGCGCACTCTCCATCCGGCCCAACGATTACGAAGCCATACTCGGCCTGGCGAGGGCTCATGACGCCTCCGGGGACGTCGCCAACGCCGAGAGGATGTACGGGAGGGCGATTCAGCTTCAACCCTCCTACTGGTTCGGCTACAGCAAGTTCGCCGGCTTCTACTTCAACCGCGGGCAGTACGCGCCGGCGGCCGAGATGTTCCGCCGCGTGACCGAGCTCGCCCCCGACAGCGCGCGAGCGTTCAGCAACCTGGGGGCCACCTACCACCAGATGGACCGCTTGGAGGACGCGCTCACGGCCTACCGCAAGTCCCTCGGGATCGAGCCCACCAGCATGGCCTACTCGAACCTGGGCACGACAGAGTTCTTTCTCGGGCAGTACGCCGAAGCCTCGCGGGATTTCGAGAAGGCCGTGGCTCTGACGCCGGAACGCTATGATGGCTGGGCCGACCTCGCCGATGCCTATTACTGGAGCGGGCAGCGAGGCAGGGCACGCGTCGCCTACGAACGCGCGATACACCTCGCGCGCTCCGATCTGCAGATCAACGCCCGCAACCCTTCGGCCCGCGCCCGGCTCGCCGTGTGTCTGGCGCGCACCGAAGACCGTGCGGGCGCTCGCGAGCAGATCGGTCAGGCCCTCGCGCTGTCTCAGCAGGACCCCGCGTGTTCTATGATGCCGCGATCGTGGCGAGCGTGACCGGCGACGCGGACCAGACCTGGAATTGGATTGCGCGTGCGGTCGACGCCGGCAGTCCGATCGTGCAGATCCGGCACGAACCGCAGTTTGCGAGTCTACGAAAAGATCCGAAGTTTCAGCAGACACTTCAACGGAAGCCGGTGAAGAAATAAGGGATTGAAAAGGAGGACGACGAGATGTCACATCACGGAAGACGATCCCTGTCCCGGGGCGCTCCTCTTCTCTTGCTGGTCTTTTTCTGCCTGACGGCCGCGAACAACGCGCAGACCCCCGCAGCGACCCCCACTCCGGACAACAAGGTCCCTGTCATGCTCACGATCGACCCGACGACCTACAAGGTCACGGCGAGCCCTGACCGGTCCCTCTCCATTACAAGAACAAGGAGTATGCGGAGTGGCAGATCGACCCTGCGGGCGCGGATCTGAACTTCACCATCGCCATCGAGCACCAGAAGGACCCGAAGAAGAGAAAGCCCGCCAAGAAGCTCCCGACGCCGAACTGCTCAGGGACCGGCGCCGCAAAGCACTGCAAATCGATCATTCCCACGTCGCTCACGAGGGGACCAGAAGTACAGCGTCACGGTCAATGGGGATGAAGACGAATCCGGAATGACGATCGACCCGTAATCGGCCGGCGCTTCTACTCCTACTTCTTCTTCGAGGAAGAGGACTTCTTCCGGGGCACCTTTCCGCCTGCGCGGCGCGCCTCGGAGAGCCCGATGGCGATTGCCTGTTTGCGGCTCGTCACCTTTTTTCCCGAGCGACCGGACTTCAGTTTCCCCTCCTTGCGCTCCCGCATCGCCCTTTCGACCTTTTCCTGAGCCTTCTTGCCATATTTGGCCATCAATCCTCCTTCATGCAGGGAAGACCCCTGAAACGCTCTGATGGGTCTCTCCTTGAGATCGTCATCAAGGGGAAGGAGTTGTCCCGCCGATCTTCCTGCAGAACACATGCCGGTTCGCGACCGGTCGCGGGGCCGCCGGCCGCTCAGCCGGAGGAGGCGGAAGAGACTGCTTTTCTTCTCGGGATGATCGTGATCCTCCCATCCGACTCGATGTAAATCAGCAGGACTCTCAGAACGATTTCGAGAAGAGAGATTCGGGGCTCAAACACGGCCGCCTCCCCTTCTTGCGGCCTCCCGGCACCCTGCTTGCCGGAGAAAAGCACGGCCCCGGCGCGCCGCTCTCGCGACACCCCGGAAGGCCGTGGACTCGTGAGGACTTATGTCGTCAGCCGATTCGCCGCGCTCAGACCCAGGACGAGAAAGAGCAGAAACAGCACTCCGAAGATCAGAGCGAAGACCTTGGCGATGGCGAACGAAGCGCCGGCGATGCCCGTGAAGCCCAGCAGGGCCGCGATGAGCCCGATGAGGAAAAAGGTCAGGGCGAGTCTCAGCATTTCTCCACCTCCGGTGGACACCGGTTGCGAAAGTCATGCCCGCACGCCGAAAGTCCTGGCGTGAAAGGCGGACTTGGCGCGGGATTGGCATTGAGGACCGGCATGAGAGGCGGGAGGCGCTCTTCGATCCTGAGAATCCCGAAACGACGGCTCGACAAACTGTTGCTCTTGCTCATCCGGGAGAGCTTCCGATTCCTGAGTTTCTTCCCTCATTTCTTTTCGGCGCACTGGGCGGAGCTCCTGTTCCTCACTCCTCCGCGTCAGGCCCGGACCCGCAAGGAGCGTGAAATCCTTGCGCGCGGCCGATTCCGCAACATTCTCTTCGGCAACTCCCGGCTCGCGACGTGGCGGTGGGGAGAGGGTCCCGCGGTGCTCCTCGTTCACGGATGGGGAGGCCATGCCGGACGGCTGAGTCGTTTCGTGGCTCCCCTGACGGAGGCGGGCTTCTCCGTAATCGCGTTCGACGCTCCGGGTCACGGCGCGTCGGAAGGCCGGCGCTGTTCCGTCTCCGATTTCATCGGCGCGGTCCTCGCGGTGGCGGAAGACTCCGAGAACGTCGTAGGTCTCATCGGCCACTCCCTCGGCGCGGCGGCCTGCGTGCTGGCGATGCGTGGGGGCCTTCGCGTCCGCGCCGTGGTCCTGCTTGCCCCCCTCTCCGATCCCGAGAAATATGCGGGCCGTTTCGCGAGCATCTGCCGGATGCCGGGACCGGTCTGCGATTCGATGAAGATCCGGCTCGCGGCGCGGCACGGAGTCGCGTGGGAAAAGCTGCGTGTGGTCGAGCCCGCTCCCTCCACTCCAGGTCCACTGCTGATCTTCCATGATCGTCGAGACGCGAAGGTTCCCCTGGGGGACGGCCGCGCCATCGCCGCGTCGTGGCCCGGGGCCTGTCTCGTCACGACGCAAGGCCTCGGCCACCACAAGATCCTGCGCAGCGCCGAGGTCATCGGCAGGACCGTCTCGTTTCTCCTTCCCTCCCTGCCCACCGCCACCCGCCCGGAAACCCCGGCCGAGCAAACCGCCTGACCTAACCCGTCGGGCACAACGCCTTTCCTGTCATCCCGAAGAGCGGAGCGTTTCCTGTCATCCCGAGGAGCGGAGCGACGAGGGATCTGCTCCGGTTTTGAGAGCGCGAGAGTACCCTTCGCTCAGAGCCTGCCCTGAGCTGGAGGAAATCCGTCGAAGCAACCGGAGCAGATCCTTCGCTTCGCTCAGGATGACAGGGACGTAGAGTGAAGGGATGACAGGGACATGGAGTGAAGGGATGACAGAACCTATTTGTCCACGCGTTTGTCTGGGAGTTGCGATTCAGGACAGTAGCCCGGGGGCGTTGGCAAGAGCATTGCTGTAACTCCCTTCGGGAGCATTCACGATGCGTGCGATCTGGAGCGGACACATCACGTTCGGACTCATTTCGATCCCGGTCGGCCTGCACGCCGCCGTCGAATCTTCCGAACGGGTCTCCTTCCGGCTCCTTCACAAGAAGGACATGGCCCCGATCAAGTACAAGAAATTCTGCAGCGAGGAGGACATCGAGGTCGGGAACGACGAGATCGTCAAGGGCTACGAGGTCGAGAAGAAGAAGTACGCGGTCGTGGAGAAGGAGGAGCTCGAGGAGGTCCAGAAGAGCGTCGGCGAGGGCAACCGGTCGATCGACGTCCTGCAGTTCGTGGACCTGGCTTCTCTCAATCCGCTCTCCTTCGAGAAGCCGTATTACGTCACGCCCCAGAAGGGGGGTGAGAAGGCGTACTCCGTGTTGCGCGACGCGCTGGCGGAGGCGAGACGCGTGGGAATCGCGCGGTTCTTCCTGCGGACGCGGCCGCTTCTGGCGGCGCTCATCCCGGGCCCGGAGGCGCTGGCACTGGAGGTCCTGAGGTCTTTCGAGGAGTTGCGCGACCCGGCCGAGCTCGGCGTCCCCTCACCCGGCAAGAAGGCGGCCGAGGTGAAGATGGCACGCCTCCTGATCGATCAGATGTCGGAAGAATGGGATCCGACGCAGCACCCCGACGAGTACCGCGAGGCGCTGGAGAAGCTGCTCGCCTCCAAGCGCAAGTTCGCGGTCAAGACGGAGGCGCGAGGTCGGGGCGAGGAGGGTAAGGTCGTGGACCTGATGGAAGCCCTTCGCAGGAGCATAGGGAAAACCGGCGGCCGGGCGAAGGCGAAAAGAATCCCGACCAGGAAAGCCGGAGCCGCCTGAGATCACAATCGCAAGAGGAACCGAAGTGGACAGAACATCGGAGGCGAACCGACAATGAAGAAACCAGCGGAATTCCTGCAAGGCTTCGGAATCGGAGCGGGCCTGATCGCCGCCGTGGCCGCGATCTCGCTCCTGTTCAGGCCGGGCCTTCTCGTTCCCGGTCAGACGCACATGGCGCCCAGCGGCAAGCCCATCGTCGAGCCGCGCAGCGCCGGCCAGACGACGACCCTCCTTCCGCAGGATTACCTGGACCTCTGCCGGAACGCGGGTCTGTAGTTACTTCTTCTTGGTCTTCTTGGCGAAACGCGAGACGGACTTTTCGTTTCGGACGGCCCGCGACTCCTCGGCCGCCTCTCGAATCGCCCCTTCGCGCTCCCGGGGCTCCTGAGGCTTCTCCTCGGCAGTCTTGTGCGTGTAGAGGATCGCGTACGGGACCTTGACGGTGTCGCGCTTGTGCAGGTTCTTCTTTCTCGGAGCCATGATCCCCATCCCAGCAATTCCCGTTCCCGCAATCCGCAACCGTCACGATGGTTCTCGCCATCGGTCCGCGCTGCGCGAGGAAGAACCGTTTCTTTTCCTGTCATCCCGAGGAGCGCAGCGACGAGGGATCTGCTCTGCAGGACGAGAACAGATCCCTCGCTGCGCTCGGGATGACAACACTCTTGAGTCACCGACCGACATCCAAACTCAGGACACTCTAAGGACCCCGGCGGACGAGACCGAGGATCAGCACGATCACCGCGACGACGAGAACGAGATGAATGAATCCGCTGGTGACGTGAAACGCGAAGAATCCCAGGAGCCAGAGGACCAAGAGAACGACGAAGATGGTCCAGAGCATGTTGCCTCCTTTCCCTGGCAAGGTCCGCGGGCGAGCCAGGGCCACTGCGATTCTGCGAGAATCGAGCCAACTGGATGCGGCCTTCGGCCGCGGTTCCAGATTCCAGGTTCCAGATTCCAAAGAGAACCGGGCTATCTGGAATCTGGAATTTGGAATCTGGGAATCTGAGGTCCGGCCGAAGGCCCTAGCGCCGGCTGCTCTGAAGGCGGCGGGCGCGGTTCCAGGCATCGCGGGCGGCCTGCCGCACGTCCTCCCAGTCCATTTCGCCGGAAGCCAGCTCGTAGGTCCATTTCCGGGACAGCTGGGTCTCGATATCCTCGAACTCGACCGCGTCCTTCCCGAGACCGACGGCGCTGCGCCACCCGAATCGGTAACCCGGCTCGTAATACTCGTAGGGACGCCCCGCCTGATAGTAGGGGCGCCGCTCGAAGTTCTGCCTCCAGTAATCGCCCTCCGCGACTTCGTCCAGGTCTTCTCCGGCCGCCAGCCCTCCAGTCCCGATCGATTCCCCGCGATCGATTCCGAGACCCGTCGCGGTGCCGGACGCGATCTCGACGAACGAGTTCAGGCTGTCGCCGGTTGAAGCCATCGTCTCCGCTTCATCCTCGGCCACGGCCTCGGTCGCCATGCCGCGACGCAGGGTCTCCTCCGAGTCGTGCGGAGCTGGTTTCCGTCGAGGAGCGTCGCCGTGATCCTGCCGTTTCGCCATGGTGCCTCCGTTCTGTCCTCCCGCTTGGGAGATTCCTCGAAGAGTTCGAGCAAGAGATGTGCCGCGCACGCGATACTCCCCCGCTGCGGTATGCTCCGAACGAAAGAAAGGAGCTCTTGCATGCGTATGAAGTTTGTTTTCGTCCTCACGCTTCTCCTCGCGGGAGTCCTCACCGCGCGGGCCGACGAAAAGAAAGCCCCCTGGAAAGTCTCGGGCCAGTTGGAAGAGGCCTGCTCGTGCGACGCCGCCTGTCCCTGCTGGTTCGACTCGAAGCCGACGAAGATGACCTGCGGCGGGGGCCAGGTCATTTTCATCGAAAAGGGGAGCTACGGCGACGTTCCCTTAGACGGGCTCGCCTTCGCCTTCATGGGTCAGAGCCCCGAGGGCAAGAGCATGATGGAGTCCATCGGCAATTGGAACTTCGCCTACCTCTACATCGACGAGAAGGCGAACCCCGCCCAGCGAAAGGCGCTCGAGGCGATCGCCAAAGCCACGTCTCCTCCCGCCGCGCCGCCGGAGAGGACCCAGATCCGTTATGCGCCGATCTCCCGCAAGGTGGAAGGCTCCGAGCACATCGTGACACTCGGCAACTACGGCAGCTTCTCCGGGCACCTGGTCTCGGGCGGGATGGGCTCTGGCAACCCGAAGATCGTCCTGCCGCCGGGAGCCGACCCCATTCATAAGGAATACATGCAGGGGCGCACGACGAAGCAGACCTACAACGACGCCGGGCAGAAGTGGGACTGGTCCAACTCGAACTACATGTACAGCAAGTTCGAGGTCACGAGCGAGGACTACGACAAGTTCAATGCCTTCATGATGCAGGCAATGGAGAAGGCGAAGGCGGAGAAGAAGAAGATTTGACCGCAATCACGGGATCGTGAGGGGCGCGGCTCGAGGGCCGCGCCTTTTTTTTGCCGCGAAACCCGGCCGCAGCCCGAACGTAGAAGGTGAACATGAAGACACGCGGCTGGACGGCAGTCGGCGCGGGATTCCTCTTTGCAGCGAACACATCACCGTCGGTCCGTCCAGTATCCGGGAAGCCTGCTCTGATGCGCGACGGCCATGATTCGGATGACGTCCGGCTCGATGAGATAGTAAAGGCTGTACGGGAATCGCCGCAGGTTCTTGCGCCTGGCTCCTTCCGCCGTGACCACCGGGGAAGACTCTGGGAACTCCAAGATCATGCGGACGGCGCGCCGGACTTCCTCCTCCAAGGCCTCACCCGAACCACTCCGTTCTTGGTAATACCGCGAGGCCTCGGCAAATTCGGCGCGCGCTTCCGGGTTGAACTCGCAGCTAGGAGCGGAACGCGCGGCCACTCGCGAAGACGTCGGCGGCGGGGATGCCTTTGACTTTTCCCTCGCGCATCTCGCGGATGCGCCGGTCAACTTCCTCAGCCCAGGCCTTCTCCCACTTCTCGGGCGAAAGGTTTTCCTCTCCAGGATCGATGCTCAAGAGAAGCTGGCGGATCACGTCTTCTCGCGCCTCTCGGGGAAGCTCCAGCGCCGCAGCGACGATCTCTTCGGTGGTCATCGTGAAGATGATACCTCATCGGTCGACTCTTCCTCTGGTTCAAGATATCCCGGCCCGCGGAGAGGCGGCCGTCAGGGACCGCGAGCCCAGCGAGGAAAGGGCATGGGGGTCAGACTTGCTCAGGGGTACGTTGGGGTCAGTCCTGAATCCATGTATTATTTCGCGGCTCGGCTCTGCGAGACCCCGATCCTCTTGGCGAGGAGGAGTCGCCGAATCACCCATGAGCTGTAAGGAGGCAGGTGGGCTCGACTAGGATTTGCTCAGTCGACGCACCCAGTAACCTGGACGGCGTTTGTGATGACCGATGGCGACGATGCGAATCTTCTCGCTCTCCAGGACGTCGTAGAGACCATAGGGAAAACGATGAAGGACTTTGCGCCTGACTCCCTCGGGATGGAGGACCGGGCAAGCTGCTGGTTGTTCGAGGATCTGGGCAATCGCTCTCTCGACTTCCTCAAGGAAACTGAGGCCAGCAGATTGATTCTGGCGACCATACCGCGCTACCACCTCGAGGAATTCCTCGGCGGCGATGGTAGGAGTATCTACTCAACCAGCGACCGTGCTCGAGCCATCACCTGGTCGGCGGGGATTTCTTCGACCTTTTCCTCGCGCAACTCTCGCGCGCCCGGCGAGCCGCTTCTTCGAGCCACAATGCCTCCGCCTTCTCCTCCGGGATTTCCTCTTCCTGGAGGCTTGCAGCAATTCTCTCGAGCACCTGCCGCCGAGTCTGCGGATCCAGCTTCAGAGCTGCCTCGACGATCTCCTCGACGCTGATGACGAAGCTCATTCTAGACCCTCTCCGGAGGACTCTGGGAGCGGGGTAGACTGCGGCAAACGGGAGAGACATCATGAAGACCGTATTCGGAGTCCTTCTTGGGCTGGCGTTTGCCGCTGAGGCGGGCGCTGCGGTCCACTATTTCCATTGGGACAAGCCTCACCATGGGAACCGGGGAAACGTCACAGCTCTCGATCTCTCTACCGGCAAGGTCGTGTGGGAGGCCAGGACCCAAAGTCACGCGACCCCGCACTGGAAGATCAGCCCAGCCAGCCGATGCGAACTCGATCTTCGGCCATGTTCCCCGGGACTGGTGACTCGAATCTATGTTTCACCCCTGGCCCAAGGCGGAAGCCTTCTACGTTTCCGGGCGGAGACAACCGAGGGCAACTTGACTTCAGTCCAGGAACGGCTCGAAAAGGCTGCTCGAAGCGTCCCCGTTTCCGGCGAGATCTTCGCTGGCAAGCTCCGCAACGGTCTTCCCTTCGTCGATGTACTCGTGTCACTCCATCTCGTTCTGGCTACGGCTAAGGACGCTGACGATCAGGAGGAGAGGCTTTTCAGCCAGGTAACCCCACTCCTTGACACACTGGTAGCCGACGACACCTAGCCGGCTCGACTCTTTCATAGCAGGATGGCAATCGAGGCTGCAGCTGGCAAAGTCGCTCACCGGCACACAGAGGACGCAGATTCCGTGCACCAATGAGAGCAGATCCTTCGCTTCGCTCAGGATGACAGGGGTCAGCGCTACCTTGGAAACATACTCGGCGACACATCCGATAGACCACCGGGATGTGGCCGGTGCTCGCGGCACGCGAAGTCTCCCGAGGTCGCCGAGGGAGGAGGCGCGGGCCGCGGGAGCGTAGCGCGGAGGAAGCGGCGAGGGGAGCGGTCGAGGCCCTTTGGCCGAGCCGCTCCCCGGCGGCGAAGCCGCGCCGCTTCCGTAGCGCGTAGCGACGGTTAGCTCGCCGACGTTGGGACGGCGTGGAGGCCGCGGCGGGCGAGGCGCTCGAGGAGCGTCTGTTGCGCGTCGAAGGCGGGCTCGCCGGCAGGTGGAACGCGGCGCACGTAGGTGCCGTCTGCCTGCAGGTTGCGGGCGCGGCAGTTGTCCTTGGCGATCGGGTCGAGGACTTCCTGGCGGATCTTCTCCTTCGCCTTCTCGTCCAGGATCGGGACCATCAGCTCGACGCGGCGATAGAAGTTGCGGGGCATCCAGTCGGCGCTCGAAATGGAGATCTCCTCCTCCTCGCCGACACCGAAGGAGAAGCAGCGGCTGTGCTCGAGAAACCGTCCAACGACGGAAGAGACCGAGATCCTGTCGGAGACTCCGGCCACGCCCGGCCGGAGGCAGCAGATCCCGCGAACAGCGAGGGCGATCGGCACTCCCGCGCCGGAAGCCCGGTAGAGGGCGTGGATCAGCTTCGGGTCCACGAGGGAGTTCATCTTGGCGATAACCCTCGCCGGCCGTC
>WNFV01020241.1_pt1 | contig 14475 bp, 13 predicted proteins | sample 5400101 | NCBI WGS metagenome assembly WNFV01 (sample SAMN13153361, study PRJNA577476) | soil metagenome | isolation source: 115 cm soil or saprolite under grassland replicate 1 | place: USA:California | collected 2016-06-15 | reverse complement strand
TTGTGAAATGATCCTTGGTCATCCGAATTGTTCGGTAGGGTCGGCCGGGTGGTCGCACTTATATTTACACCGCGACGCGGATGCGGGCGTCGACGATTTTACAGCCGCTCCCAGGCGGCAAAGCGATGACCGGATTTAAATCCAATTCGCAAATCTCGGGTATTTCTTCGACGAGCCGCGCGATTCTCAATAGCAGGTCTTCGATGGCGGCGATGTCGGCAGGCGGATGGCCGCGGTACCCTTCCAGGAGACGATATCCTTTGATGTCCCGCACCATTTCTGCGGCGTCACGGTCGGTAATCGGCGTGACGCGGAAGCATACGTCTTTAAGAATCTCCACATGAATGCCGCCGAGACCAAAACCGATGAGCGGACCAAATAGTGGATCTTGCGTCACGCCGACCATGACTTCGACGCCGCCCGAGATCATCGATTGCACCAATACGCCATCCATCGCATCAAGCTGGTTGTCACGGGCAAGCCGCTGCTGAATCTCCACGAAGGCTTGTCGAACCGCGGCCTCGTTTTCGAGATTTAACTGGACGGCGCCGATTTCGGTTTTGTGAACGATCGTACGCGAAGCGAGCTTTAGCGCCACGGGAAAGCCAATTTGCGCAGCCATTTTGACCGCTTCGTCCGCGTTGCGACAGATACCGCCGGGCGGTAACGGCAGGCCGAACGCGGAAAGGACATTGCGCGTTTCTTCTCCTGACAACCAGGCGTCGCCGCGCTCGCGTAACGCCTGTTGGCACCGCGCGCGCGCCTCTTGCGGGCGAATATCTTCGAAGTCGAGGATAATTCCCTCTGGATGATCGCGCCACTCGGCGTAGCGTGCTAGCTTGCCCAATACGCGCGCGGTATTTTCTGGAAAGACATAATTGGGTAATCGTTCGCCATCGATGACCGCTGGCTTCGGGATTTTGTCTCCATCCATGAAACAGGTAAAAACCGGCTTTCTTGCGCTGCCATTGTTTCTAGCTGCCGCGACGCCGGCGTGGACACTGCGGTAGATGGTCGAGATTTCGGCGAGGCCGACGTGGATCGTTAAGACGATCAGCGAGTCCACTTCTCCAGCGCCGAGCAGAATTTCGACCGCCTTGCGGAAATCATCGGCGCTCGCCGATGCGATCATGTCCACCGGATTGCCGACGCTTGCCGCCGGCGGCAGGAACTCTCTTAACTGCTGCTTGGTTTTATCACTCGGTTCTCCAACCACGAGCCCATTCGCTTCGCAGGCGTCGGCGCAGAGAATGCCCAGCCCACCGGCATTGGTCAGTATCGCCACGCGTCGTCCTGCGGGTAATGGCTGGCTGCTCAGAGCCGCGGCGAGATCGAACATTTCCCCCAAGGTGTCGGCACGAATGACGCCGGTTTGATGAAACAACGCTTCGGTGGCGACATCGTCGGCGGCCAAAGCCGCCGTATGCGAGCCGGCGGCGCGCCGCCCGGCGCCGGTTCTCCCGGCTTTCACCGCAACAATCGGTTTGAGCCGGCTCACGCGCTTGGCGATGCGCGCGAAGCGCCGCGGATTACCAAACGATTCTAAGTAAAGCAGAATTATGTTCGTACGATTGTCTTCCTCCCAGTACTGCAGAAGATCATTACCGGAAATATCGGCTTTGTTGCCGACGCTGACGAAGCTTGAGAGACCCAGCGCACGTTCGTGCGCGAGGGAAATGACAGCCAAGCCGAGCGCACCGCTTTGCGAGCAGAACGCGACACTGCCGGCCGGAGGAAAGTCCGGCGCGAAAGACGCATTCAAGCGAAACGCCGGATCGGTATTGAGCAGACCGAGACAGTTGGGCCCAACCATACGCATGCCGTAACCGCGAATCTTTTCAAGAAGCTTTTGTTGCAGCTCACGTCCTTCGGCCCCGATCTCTGCAAATCCGGCTGAAATTACAATCGCGGCGCGCACACCCCGCGCGGCGCAATCATCGATGACTGAGTCAACCGCCTTCGCTGGAACCGCAACGACGACGAGATCGGGAGTCTCAGGCAGCTCGCGGAGGTTCGGATATGCCCTAAGCGATGCAACAAGATCAGCTCTCGGATTTATTGGGTAGACGGAACCTTTAAAGCCGGCGCAGAGAATGGCATTTAAAATCCGGGTTCCGATATTGTTCGGTTTGCGCGATGCGCCCAGCACCGCAATGGATTTTGGTTGAAAGAACGGGCGAAGCGATGCTGTGGTCGCGACTCGGTCGCGAAACTCAGCGCGAGCTACGCTGGTTTGGTTGGGACTCACCGAGAGATCGATCTCCACGTAGCCTTCATCGAGTCGGGAACGACATTCAAAGCCGGATTTGCGAAATACATCCAGCATTGGCTGATTGTCAGCCATCGTAATCGCCCAAAATCGGCGAAAGCCATTGCGCACGGCTAGAACCGCCAAGCGCTCGAGCAGCAGTGAGCCAATTCCTTTTCCTTGGAAGGCATCATCCACGGCCAAAGCGATTTCGGCCGTCGCTTCATCATGAGCCATGTAATTAGCGGATGCGATAATGCGAGAGCCGCCGCCCGAAACGCGCGTGACGATCAGACAAAGCCGTTTGCCCGGATCGGAGTCGTCGCAGAATGAATTGACCAGGTTGTTTCCGGGTTGGGTCAGAGAAAAAAATCGCTGGCGTTGAGAATCCTTGGATAGGCTAGCGAAAAACTTGGCCATCGGTTCGCGGTCCCCAGGATGAGCCAAGCGAACCGTCGCCGTTGTTCCGTCGCGCAGTATCAAGCGTCCGGATTCGGGGGAGTCCTGATACGGCAGAGGCAAGTAACGCGGGCGAACGGAGGTCACATAGTCTATTAGGCAGACGAGGAGGAATTTTTCAAGGAGAAGATTCGCGCTTACTCGGGCTCCAACGTCGCACTGTTCACCGGTGACCTCGCTAGCGACTCTCATGCCACGTATATTATTCCAAGATCGCCCTCGCAGCTGCATGCTCCACAAATGCAAACCACGTCCGGCGGAGCTTGGCAAATAACCGTTCCCAAATTTGCCATAAAAACTCTCCCCCTTCTCAATTCTCGGAAGGCAACGCGTAAACCAAACGGTACCACTTGATACTCGCGCTTCTTGTTCGACCGGACGCAAGACGGAAACTGAGGTTACTCGGGCATTTCACGAGAGCATGCCGCGTAATGTGAAGTTCTAGTTAATCATGCAACGTCGACACAAATTTGGCGCGGTGTTTGATGTTACCGTGGCCGGGGAGGAAGAAACCTATGAAAACAAACAGCATGAGTCAAAGCACGTGGTCCATCGAACGGCTGGAGGATCTCATTGCAGAGCTATCGAACATCCGCTGCGAAATGCTGATGATGGAGAAACGTTTTCTTCACAAGACAGAAGGATTGTACGGCGCATACTCGGTGAGTTCGAGAAATCTGCTGCATTACCTGGCGCTGCGGCGGCACGATATCCGACCGCTGCAGGACAAGCTGGCATCTTACGGGCTTTCATCCCTCGGTAGATCCGAGTCACGAGTGCTGGCCAATTTAGGGCCAAAGCCCGAGGGGAGGCACGTCAGAATCATGGTTACGATGCCGAGCGAAGCAGCCAAGGATTACATCTTGGTCCGCGATCTTCTCGCCAATGGAATGAATTGTATGCGCGTCAATTGCGCTCACGATCATGAGGAGGATTGGGCCCACATGGTGGAAAATCTCCAGCGGGCCAAGCGGGAAGTCGGCAAAGAATGCAGCATCTTAATGGATCTTCCCGGACCCAAACTTCGCACAGGGCCCACAGTATCCATCCCAGGACTCAGCAAGTGGAGTCCAGACCGTGACCGGTTGGGTAATGTAATCGAGACCGCCAAGATCTGGTTGACCTCTATTGAACAGCCGGAAGCTCCGCCGATGAACACGAAGGCTAGTCTAACCATACCGGCGGATTGCCTGAGTCGTCTCTGCATCGCCGACAAGATCAAGTTCCTGGATGCGCGGGGACTGTCGCGTTCAATGGTCGTGACGAAAACAGTGGGCAATAGCCGGCTCGCGGAATCCGATCAGACATCCTACGTGACTTCGGATACCCTTCTGCGTGTTCTTAAAGCGCGCAAAGGCGAACGCGAAAATTCCGCCCGGGTCGGAGAGCTTCCTTGCGTGCCGCAGCCGATCGTTCTCAATCCTGGCGACGTCCTCGTTTTGACCAAGATGCAGCAATCTGGAAAGCCGGCCATGCAGGATGAGCGAGGCAATATCCTCGAACCAGCCAGCATCGGTGTCACCCTACCGGAGATTTTTTCCGATGTGCGGCCGGGAGAAGGAATCTGGTTCGATGATGGCAAGATCGGCGGAATCATCGATTCTGTTGGTGACAATGAACTAAGAGTAAAAATTACTCAGGCCAGAACAAAGGGCGAAAAACTCCGTGGGGACAAGGGCATCAATCTTCCGGACAGCGAACTGAGGCTCCCGGCTCTCACAGACGAGGATATCGAGCGGCTGCCTTTCATTGCCCGAAATGCCGATCTTGTGGGTTACTCGTTCGTTCGTTGTCCGTCCGACATTCATCTGCTGCAAACGGAATTGGCCAAAGTCGGAGGACAACGCCTGGGCGTCGTTCTCAAGATCGAAACTCGAAAAGCATTCGAAAGATTACCGGACTTGATCTTGGCCGCGATGCACAGCCAGAGCGTCGGCGTGATGATCGCGCGCGGAGATTTGGCCGTGGAATGTGGCTACGAGCGGACCGGTGAGCTCCAGGAAGAGATTATGTGGATCGCCGAGGCGGCGCACCTCCCGGTGATCTGGGCCACTCAGGTATTGGAGAATCTTGCGAAAAAGGGGCAGCTGTCTCGCGCCGAGATCACCGACGCGGCTATGGCCGAGCGCGCCGAATGCGTCATGCTCAACAAGGGGCCGCACGTGGTTTCGGCGGTGAAAGTACTCGATGACGTGCTGCGACGAATGCAATGCCACCAGGCGAAAAAATCGTCGTTACTGAGGCCTTTGGCGGTAGCCGATAGCTTCAGCCAACAAGCGGCGCCTCAGGCATGAACGGATCGAGAAGATCGTCGTCGTGCTGCTTACTGGCCGCCGGGGTCGGCGGCGTATCTCTCTAACCGCGTAGCCAATCTCGTTTCAGACAAGTGTAAATACGTTCGCGATTAGACTGATCGACGCCACAATATGGCCCTCCCCCGAGATTACGTGGCGGAAGAAATCAATTTCAATTAGAAGCTTAACGTCCGCCGTTAGCCGCGCACACTTTGTGCGTCGGCTGCATGCTGGGTTATGTGGCTCAGTGCTGTCTCGGTTGGTGGGTTTCTTGCTCACCAGTCATTCCGTAGCCGCGAAGCCGGTTGTACTTCTCGACCTGGGTGGGCGTCAGCAGAGCTGTCTGCTCGACGTGCGCATCTAGGTGCACCTGGCGCACTTGGCCTTGCAGTCGTCCAATGCGAGCCAAAGCTTGTCCCAGGCTCTCGGAATTCACGGCGCGTGATGCGAAGAGGCGATCGAGTGCGCGCTCTTCTTCGACCAACTCCTTGCCGAGAGGGATTGCACGAGCCTGCATTTTCTTGAACAAAACTTCGGTCTTGGTCTTTTGCTCCGGCGTCAGATCAAGCTGTGCGGCGAGTTCGAGGACGTGCGCTGGGCCTGGATAACCGTTTAGTTCGGCCGCCTTGGCAAGGCCCATTCCCTTGCCCGAGAGGTAGTCGGAGATCTCCTGCGGCGACAATGTCTTTATCTCTCGGGATTCTTGTCCCACATAGGGTGACTGCGAGTGGACAGTCGCCGATGCCGCAAGCAATGCGAGCGTGCAGCCCACCAGAGTTCGAAACATAGTCGCTCTCCTTCCTCTTGCAATGACTAATCCACTTAACTAGTCACTATACTGTCCAGTGTATGGGTATTTAAGAATCGCGACGTTGGGAAATTTACTCGTTCTTTCACTGACATGTCAAACACGCGACTCAAATCTACCACAATACGATCGTCGGCTTGACTCACAGCGTGGTGCGCCCGCCGAGAATCGACCTCGGACTTAGCGGTTCCGGAGCGTGGTTCGCTCGTGCCCTATCGAGGAATTCTTTAAGCATATCGGAGTAGGTAATGATTCCGACCAGTCTGGCATTGGCAACTACCGGGAGCGCACCGATCTCCCATCTCAACATGAGCTCTACGGCTTCTTCCGGGGGTGCATCGTGTAATACGGCGCCGAAACACGGCCCACACTTGCCAAGGACCAGATAGGAGGACTTCAACAATTCGCCAAATTCTTAAACCTCAGCAAATTCTTCTCGCATCTCCTTGCATACGAAGCAGGCGCAAAGCGCGTAGTTCTTTTCATCGATGCGGGTTATCGCGCTATCGATCTCTAGTCTCTCTTTGAGATAACCATCAGTCAAGCCATCAAGGAGCGTCACCCTGCTTTCGTAGGCAGCATAGTCGAGCCAATCATTGTTTTCGTCGACTATATGATGCTCTTTTTCTAGGTGTCGCAGGGTTGTCTCGATCACTTCACGCCGCTTTCTTAGTTTATCTAGATATGCGCTTGCGTTCATGTGAGTTCCCTCCGCTTAATTGATAAATTGAGCAATTCTCGTGCCCAAGAAACCTAGTGATCTCGGCGAGGTTCATCCCCGCAGCGTTCTCATAGTTAGGAGAAATCGCTCAATCGTTCCTATTTGTGAGAGCTAAGCGAAACTTATTTATGCTTTTGAATCCATGAGCAACAGTTATCTGCGGGGGCGGCAGCGTTACGTGGGAACTTTTCGCATTGGTTACTGAAATATTCGCGATCTTCCGAATCCCATCTGCCCAGTCTTCTACGTTGAAGTGTTTGAGCGGCAGGACGATCAGCTGTCTTTCTTCCACATCCTTAGCTCCCGACGTGTAGTCTTTAGTCTTTCACCGAATGACGAGCGCAAGAAGGATGCTACAACGGTTCGCTGAAGTCCGTGAACTTTAATGCTTCGTGTTGGCGCGCGTGCATTTTCTTCGTGGCTGATTGCTGTTTCTGCGGCAAACGACCAATTTTCGCACGACTTGTAAAACAAATACGCCGATCTTAAAGAAGCTGTAAGACATGGCCGATGCGGGCAAAGGTTTCTACGGGGTTTTAGCAAAATGACAAAGGTCGCATGCTTAATTCCGCCGTCATAGGCCAACGTGATCTGACCTAGTTGTTGAGTCCTTCAATGATCTTTAACAGATCATACTCTGTAAGAATGCCCACGAGCTTCCCTCCGGTTACTACGGGTAGGCAGCCGATCTTCTTTTCTCGCATCACCTTTGCAGCTGCCTGAACCGTCGCTTCAGGAGAGATGATTTGAACGTTAGCATTCATGATCGTATCGATAGAAATACCCCACAAGTGTTGATTTTGCTCAACCTTAGCTATCCCAGGCGCTATCTTAGAGATCGAAGCTCCAGAAGATCGCGATGGGTCACGATCCCAACGAGTCGCCGTTCACGATCCACGACCGGGATATGTCGCACGTGTGCCCAATTCATGATCTGCTGCGCAGCAAAGACCTTCTTATCAATCTGGAGCGTAAAAACTTTCTTGGTCATAAAATCACGAACTAGCATGGATTGTTTTCCTTCCTCGTGACGCTTATTCTACTGAAGAAGTAACCCTGAAAACCATCTAATTTGAAGAATGAGAGGGGTTTGACTGCTTTCTAGCGAGGAATTCTCTGAGCATATCCGAATAGGTAATGATTCCGACCAGTCTGGCATTGGCAACTACGGGGAGCGCACTGATCTCCCATCTCAACATGAGCTCTGCGACTTCTTCCAAAGTTTCATCGTGCAATACGGCGACTGGGTGGAAGACCCCCGCCTGTTCTACCGTAAACGCAGCGAGTTGCTCGATTATTTTTTCGTCAGGAACGAACGCTGACGAAGGATGGATGAGTCGGAGGTCCCGGTCCGATAACATTCCAATCAAGTTATTGTTGTCATCGACGATCGGCAGGTGGCGAAAATGACCATTCTTCATTTTACCGAGAGCGTCTCGTATCCTTTCATTCCGCTTCACTGTAGTCGGATTGCGTGTCATCCGAATTCGGAGACCTTCTAAACCCTTTGTAACCCTTCCCGTGCTTCCTGGCACGCGCTACAGAAGGCTGCCTGCGGGAAAAGGTCCAACCGATGTACTTCAATACGGTTGTGGCACGCGAGGCAGAGACCGTAGGTGTTCCCGTTGACCCGCTCAAGCGCCCTATCGAGCTCGTTGATCTCGGTGATGTACCACTCGTTCAACCGGTCAAGCAGCGCAATCCTGCTTTCATAGGCAGCGCGGTCGAGCCAATCAGTATTTTCCTCAACTTCGTTTCGTTCTTTCTCGATGTGTTGTAGCGTCATCGCGACTTGCGCTCGGCGTTTGTTTAGTTGATCAAAATGTCTTCCGGTTCTAATCGTATCCATGGTCCTCTCCCTTGCCTTTGGAGTGAGCAAGATGCATGCCCGGCAAAAAATCTAAAAACTGCAGTATCAATCGGCGGTTTCACGCGGGAAGGGTGATGAGATTCGCAGAGTTGCGAGTGTTTGGCGAACCTGTTCCTAGTTGTGGGGATAGAAATGCCTTAGGCAATTCCTCTCGGAGCCCTCTAGGTCTTGCGTCGACGTAAACGGAAATTCAATCTTCGCGGAGAAGCGGAGCTCGTTCGTCGCGAGCCCGCGCGGGCTCCTAAGCGATTCCTGCGCTTGCGGACCTTGGTTTTCCCGTCTTTACTCAGCCTTCGGCAGGATCGCCCGCAGAACCCCGTCTTTAAACTCAGCTTGGATCGCCTCCTTGTTCACTGTCTCGGGAAGCTTCATCCGACGGATGAACTGACCGAAGGAGCGCTCCATGGTGTGAAATCTGCCGTCACTGTGGTTTTTCTCCAACGACCTCCAACCCTGTAACACCAAATCGCCATTTTCCATCTCGACCTTGACGTCTTCCCGCTTGACACCGGGGAGATCGGCTTCGAGAATGAACGCCTCCTCGGTTTCGTAAAGATCCACAGATGGATTCCAACCTCGTATCTCTCGGCAAAATCCCCACGGGCGATGAATCATTTCGTCAAACATGCGCTCGACTTCGTGCGACAGATGCATGGGGAACGATATCAAGTCATTTTGTTTTTTTGCCATCGCGTAATCTCCCCTTATTGCTTGCACTCAGCAGGGTTGAGTTGCGACGATTAATTGCAGGCCCGTACCTTTCCTGAAGTTGTAAACGCAATGGGTATGCCACAGAAAAGGGCGATTTCTTCGGGGGATTTCATCGAGTCTCCGTAACGTCCTTTCTCAACAGTGAGAAGCCACTATGAAAGTCCTTGCAAGCTTGGGAACAGCGCTAGAGCTCAAGCCTTTCAAACTGTTCAAATCGCTTAAGCTGTGTGTTTGAGGTCAATCTCGATGCTGCGGCCAATAGAGGAGCAGCGGCACACCCGCGTGACGCACGCAGTAGCCCGCTACGCTGCCGAGCACGGCCCGCTCTACACCGCTGCGCGCGTGCGTGGTCATTGCCAACAGAGTATGAGGCATACCCTTGAGATAGCGGCAGATCGCATCCGCCGGGTCGCCGTGCAGCACTTCCCATTGCGCGTCGATGCCGTGGGCCTGCTTTATCATGGCCGCTTTTCGGTGAAGATACGACGATTCCAGCAAAACAACCGTTTCTTGGTCTGGATCCGGTAAGATCGGAGGCTGAATCGGCAATGCTTGGATCAACGTCAGTCGCGCCGATAAAAATTGCGCCGCCTTCACCGCATAGGGAATCATTTTCTCCGAGAAACGACTGCCGTCCAAGGCCAGCGCAATGGTGCTGATTTTCTTCGGCGCATCGCGCGCGTTGTCCAAAGAGCGAAAGACGATCACCGGACGCTTGGCTTCGCGAATAATGCGCAAGGCCACGCTGCCCAAGATCGCTTCCACCCAGGCGGTGCGCCCGTGGGTCGTCAGCGCCGCGCTTCCTCCGCCGCGAGCTCATCAGTATGCTGCACGATTCTCAATAGCGTCAGCCGTCCTCCCCTCGGCGCGGTGATGCCGCGCGCCAAGGGAAGGATTTGTTCCGCCAAGGATGAGCCGTCGAGGCAGGCGATGATTTCGTCGAACATGAATGACCTTTTTCTTTGTCTACTGGCCGGCGACTCGCACTGTGCTCGCCTGGGGCCCCTTTTCACCGAGCTCCTCGGCGTAATAAACTTCCACGCCGACCTCTAATCGATCGAAACCGGGTAGCAATACGCTATTTTTGTGAAAGTAAATTTCACGGCCATCGGATGTCTGGAGAAAACCGTAGTCCTCCATCGGAAAAATCTTGGTAACGCGAGCCAGCGGTGTGCCTTCATGGATCTTAATTTTGCCGCGCCGGCGCCGCACATAGTCCTGTAATTTACGGGCCGCGGCATTGAAGGCGTCGCGAATGGCGACGTAGGCATCCTCGTGCGCCGCATGCTTGCTTGGCTCATGGGTCTCCTCTACCAGACGATTGGGCTCGTGGTTCACCACCAGTTCGCCTCCCGGAACCGTCATGTTGATCCGCACTACGTACGCTTTGCCCTTATGGTGGTGGCGGTGTGGCGCTTCGACGATGACCCGGCAGCTCATGATCCCATCATAAAGCGAATCGAGTTTGGCCATCTTGTCTCGGACGTTGTTTTCGATCGACTCCGACGGAGGGAGATTACGAAAAGTGATTTGCAAGGGAATTTTCATGATTCATTTCCTCTCGTTAATTTTCGATGTGCAAGCTCTCATCGTCCCCCCTTAAATCGGCAAGAGACGTGCCAGAGCCATTTGAGTGACGGCGTAAAAACGAGTTGATTTCGCGAGACATTCGGCGTCGGCCCCCAACGCCGCCAAAACCTCTTCCCACGGGTGACAAATGGCCGGAGAATTTTTCCTATCCGTGGTGATTCGTCGCAGGGGTACGTTGGCAAAGATCGTCCGATGCCTCTGCCTAGCAAAGAGAAATATATTCCAGGATTTGCGCGGATCGCGGGCATGATTCTTGTAACGCGTAAAGATGGCCCATGAGCTGTTGATTACGTGGCCAAGGAAACGAACCAGTAAAGTAACCGAACATAAGAAGGGAGGGCAACATGCCGATTCTCAGGAAACTAAAAGCAGTGCTCGATGAGGCGAAGGTGCCTTACGAGGTCTTTAACCATGAGCTCGCCTACACGGCGCAAGAGATTGCCGCGAAGCAGCACTTTTCCGGCAACGAAATGGCCAAAGTGGTAATGCTCGTGGTCGACGATGCGCTGGTCATGGGAGTGCTCCGCGGCAATGATAAGATGAACCTCAATACCGCCAGGACAAGTTTAGGTGCGCATCGGATTGGGATGGCGACCGAGGATGAATTCGTTACCCGCTTTCCCGAATGTGAGATCGGCGCAATGCCGCCTTTCGGTAACTTGTTTGGTCTAAAAGTGTTTGTCGATCCGGCGCTGGAGAAAGACGAGTACATTTACTTTAACGCCGGTAATCATGTGCAGACGGTCAGACTGAGATACAAGGACTTCGCCGCCCTGGTCAGTCCGCGGGTCGCTCGCCTGGTCGAGGAACGCAAGAAAAAAGCGGCGTGAATCGCCCTAAGCCCCTGAGCGCACAATGTATTGCCGCGTTATCGCCTGCGACTTCGATGGTACCGGAGCGGTTGACGGTCATCCGGCGCCCGAGCTGTACGCCGCATTGGCGGCGGCGCGCGCGCAAGGGATCGTTACTTTGTTGGTCACCGGGAGGGTTTTGGAGGACGTCCAACGGGCGTGCGAAGAGTTATCACCTTTCGACGCAGTGGTGGCTGAGAATGGTGCCATCGTTCAGCTCTGCGGCCTCGGACGAACAATCCAAATCGGCGAACCGCCATCGGAGCATTTTCTGGGAGAATTGCGTGCTCAAGGGATTCCGTTTCACATCGGTGCAGTGATCGTTGGCACATGGGAACAGCACGCCAATAAGCTTCTCGAACTGGTCCGCCGTTTTGGGATTGACGGTCAGCTGATTTTCAATCGCGCCGCGCTAATGCTGCTTCCTAGTGGCATCAACAAGGCCGTCGGGATTCGGCGCGCCCTGGATGTGCTGGCACGTTCGGAACGCAATCTCATCGCATTTGGTGATGCCGAGAACGATATTCCAATGCTAGTCGGCGCGGAGCTCGGCGTTGCCGCCCGCGGTTCCGTACCCGCGGTGTCAGCCTTGGCCGATGACTCGATATCTCAACCGGGCGGTGCCGGTGTGGCGCATTATATCCGTCGAGTAATTGAACGACGCGGCATCCTGGCCACACCTTGTCGCCGCGCTGTGACGATAGGCAGCAACGCCACGGGAACCGCCGTTACGCTACCAGGCTCCGGCTGCAATTTGGTTATTAGCGGTGATCCCCGTTCAGGAAAGTCTTGGATCGCCGGTCTGCTGGCCGAAAAGTTGATCGAAGATGGGTACCGCATTTGTATCGTCGACCCTGAAGGGGATTACGCGCAAATGGCGCAACGAAGCAAGATTGTGGCGTTTGGTCATGATCTTACTTTGCCGTCGCCGGCAGCGGGCGCCCGGCTGCTCAGTACCGAACCGCTGAGTGTGGTCTTGACGCTGGCGGCACTCACGCCGATTGAGCAGATGAATTATGTGAGCGAGCTTCTGGCCGCTCTGCAAGAGATTCGCAATGGCACCGGGATTCCCCACTGGCTAATGATCGACGAGGCTCATTGCTTTTTTCGGCCGCAGAGCCCCTGTTTGAAATATCTCGACAGCATTACCGGCAGCTTCTGCCTGGTGACTTATCGCCCGAGCTTGCTCGCTAGTGAAGCTTACAACACCGTGGGCGCGCATATTTTCACTACTACTAAGGTCGAGGAAGAACGGTACTTTGTGACCAAGATCCTCCAATCCCATTCGAAGCTCCGCATGGCGGCGCACACAGCGCTCGACGAGATCGACGCGCCAAAGGTGGGCCTGCTCACGACGAATCGCGGTGTGCCCGCTTGGCAAGTGTTCACTCCGGGAGACCGGATCACCTGCCATGTCCACCATGCGCGCAAGTACGCCGACTCACGCTTGCCTGAGAACAAGGCGTTTCGCTTTTTAAACGGCGGCGACCCTTTAACAGTCCATAATATGAACGAGTTCTATCGAGCGATTCAGACGGTTCCGTTAGCGTCGCTACGCCACCATCTCCTCGCCGGCGACTTTTCCCGCTGGGTAAGCGAAGTGATGGGCGATCAGCAACTTGCCAGAGGATTGCGAAAGCTCGAGCGCGCAATACCGGCGGGTGCCGCACCCGACCGCGCCGAAATACTAGCGCATATCCAGGATCATTACCTGATTCAGCAAGAATGATATTGAGGGATTTGGCGAAAAGGGTCTGACAGATTCACAAAGCGGTTCATCGGCTCTGCTGCCATGATCTCGGTAAACCCGGCGATGGTGACTGACCTCGAAATGACCTCCCGAAAACTTTCGGTAGCGGTGGTGACGGTTTGAAACTGAACGGCAACCGCCGGGGGCGATCTCGTTTGGCAAAGTGTGATAGGTCGATGTCCGTCGGTCTTCCTTACCCGGTTTCATTTCATTGTTCCATAGCCAGGTGTAGCGCAGTCCAACCCGACGTAGATTGTGTCGGAATCATTTGATCTTTGCCACTCGATTGATGAGTCTGTCCGATACGCCAACAAGTCATTGCGCTAGCGGCGGCTCTGCTCTGGACCTGCGTTGATTCGATCGCGATCCAACCGTCCGCTCAGTTACCGCGTGCCGAGTCAGCCAGTATTTCTCGTACTTGTAACGACCGCTCCGGCGAACCCCAATCGCTCCAATATACCTGCAGCACCGGCAAGATAGACATCGTCTCGGGCCTTGTCGCAGCGACCAATTCGAGAAAACCCTTAGAGAAGTTCATGGGCTCCAGTGTTTGATATACTTCGTCAGTGGTTCTGGTTTCAGCCGAAGTTCCGATGGCGTCGTAGATACGGCTGAAGCGCTCATGAGTGGTCGGACAGAGACTGTGGAGGATCGTCAACAGAGTTCGAACTTTGAAAACCATGATCATGGTGTTCCACAGAGCGCCGGCATCGACTAAATGACGCGCGGTCAGTGGATCCGGCTTCTCGATAAACCTTGCCGTGTTGCGGATGCCCCAGAGGTTCAGGCGGCCGTGATCTTCACGAGGAACAACGTAGCCGTATTCAACCTCAGGATATTGCGCTTCCAAAGCGAGGAGCACAATGCGGCTAGGGTCGTGGGCAACCGCCTGAGCGGCAAGCGCGACATGATCCATGAAGCGGTCTTCTTCCAAGATGAAATGGTCCGATGGAAAGACCGCCACAGTAGCATCGGGGCAACGTTTGTACAGATGCATCAGAGGCAGGAAGATTCCCGGTCCGGTTTCCTTGTTTTTGGGCTGCACTATTATGTTTTCCGGAGCGCGGTGCGAAAGCTGGTCGCGCACCGCCCCATAGCGCAAATGTTGTTTACTCACGACGGTGACAATTTGCCGAGCTGGAATCAGCCTTTCGGTGCGTTCGAAGGTATGCT
>WNFV01006210.1_pt1 | contig 14486 bp, 14 predicted proteins | sample 5400101 | NCBI WGS metagenome assembly WNFV01 (sample SAMN13153361, study PRJNA577476) | soil metagenome | isolation source: 115 cm soil or saprolite under grassland replicate 1 | place: USA:California | collected 2016-06-15 | reverse complement strand
GCTCGGTGCCGACGTAGTTGTGCCCGAGTGATAGCGCCTCGCGCAGGGCCAGCTCCAGCACCTTCTTGGCGCGAGGCGTGAACGGGACCTGGCCGGCCGTGACCTCGTCGCCCTGACCGACGATGCGGGCGACCTGAGCTCGTATCTCTTCGATCGTGATGTCGAGAGACCCCAGGACGCGCGCCGCGAGACCGTCCTGCTGACGCAGGAGCCCGAGCAGGATGTGCTCTGTGCCGATGTAGTTGTGCTTGAGAGCGCGGGCCTCGTCCTGCGCGAGAACCACCACGTGTCGGGCCGGCTCGGTAAAGCGCTCGAACGTGGCTACTCCTTCTGGCGCAGCGCCGGGAAGAGGATCACGTCGCGGATCGACTCGCGGCCCGACAGCACCATCGCGAGCCGGTCGATGCCCAGTCCGAGACCGCCCGTCGGTGGCATGCCGTAGGAGAGGGCTTCCACGTAGTCGGGGTCGCCCTGCTCTGCCTCGACGTTGCCGCCCGCTCCCTCGGCTTCCTGCATCGCGAAGCGGAGCGCCTGCTCGTCGGCGTCGTTGATCTCCGTGAAGGCGTTCCCGAGCTCCATCCCGCCGGCGAAGTACTCGAAGCGCTCGACGATCGTGGGGTCGTCGTCGGTCGCGCGCGCGAACGGCGACAGCTCGATCGGGTAGTCGTGGAGGATCGTCGGCTGGATCAGGTTCGGCTCGACGAAGTGGCTGTGGGCGTGGTCGATCAGCTGCGACCACGTCTTGTCCTGCGAGGTGTCGACGCCTCGCTCGTCGAGCCGGCGGCGGAGCTCGTCGGCGTCGCGCGTCCAGAGGCCGTGCTCCTCCAGCGCGTCGACGAACCTCAGCCGCCGCCAGGGCGTCTTCACGTCGATCTCGTGGCCGCGGAAGGAGACGACCGTGGTGCCGAGCACGTCGTGCGCGACCTGCTCGACCAGCCGCTCGATGCGCTCCATCGTGTCGCGATAGTCGGCGTGCGCCTCGTACCACTCGAGCATCGTGAACTCGGGCGAGTGCTTGTAGGAGTAGCCCTCGTTGCGGAAGTCCTTGCCGATCTCGTAGACGCGCTCGAGGCCGCCGACGATCAGCCGCTTGAGATAGAGCTCGGTCGCGATCCGCAGGTAGAGGTCCTGGCCGAGCAGGTTCGAGCGCGTTACGAAGGGCTCGGCGAAGGCACCGCCGTAGCGCGGCTGCAGCACCGGCGTCTCGACCTCGAGGAAGCCCTCTTCGTCGAGGTAGCGGCGGATCGCGGTCACCATCTGCGTGCGGAGGACGAAGTCGGCGCGGGTCTCCTCGTTCATCAGCAGGTCGAGGTAGCGGCGGCGGTAGCGGGCCTCCACGTCCGTCAGACCGTGGAACGTGTCCGGGAGCGGGGAGCGGATGCGCGAGAGCAGCTCGATCGTGTCGACTGCGAGCGAAGGCTCGCCACGACGGGCGCGGGCCGGCGATCCGGTGACGCCGACGACGTCCCCGAGGTGGACGTCGATCTCGCCGGTGCGGCTCGTGTCGCAGAGGAGCTGGATGCGTCCCGAGCGGTCGACGAGGTCGAGGAAGACGAGCTTCCCCATGTCCCGGCGGGCCATGACGCGGCCCGCGAGCCGCCGCTTGTCTTGTGACTCCTCGCCGGCCCCGAGCGGCTCCGTCTCGGCTCGGACCGACGCGATCTCGACGCGATCTGGGAAGCGTTTCGGCATCGACGACATGGCCGCCGAGTCTAGTCAGCTTTTGCGCAAACGAGCCGCCGTCTCGCAGCGCTGCCGGATTCATTCCGGCAGCGCAAAGCCGCTGCTAGCTATGAGGAACCCGCCTGAAATCGTCATGCCAAGGCCCGAAGGGCCGTCGGCGGATTTCAGGCGGCGAACTAGGCGGCTTCGATGCCCAGGATCTTGAAGGTCAGCGTGCCGCGCGGCGCCGCGACCTCGACCACGTCGCCCTTCTTGTGGCCGATGATCGCCTTGCCGACCGGCGACTCGTTCGACAGCCTGCTCTCGGCCGGATTCGCCTCGGCCGAGCCCACGATCACGTACTCGACGGACTTCTTCGTCTCCATGTCCCGAAGCTTGACCTTCGTTCCGATCGAGACGACGTCCTTCGGGACCTCATTGGGGTCGATGACCCTCGCGTTCAGGAGGCGCTCCTCGAGCTGGGCGATCTTGTGCTCGAGCATCGCCTGCTCGTTCTTCGCGTCGTCGTACTCGGCGTTCTCGGCGATGTCGCCGAACTCGCGGGCGACGCGGATGCGGTCCGCGACCTCGCGGCGCTTCTCGGTCCGCAGGTACTCGATCTCCTGGTGGAGCCTCTCGTAACCCTCGGGAGTGAGGATCACTTCCTTCACGACTACTTCGCCTCCTAAAGAGAGTCAAAGCGCGGCCCTGGCGCCACGCGACCGGGCAGTGTAGCTCGCTAGCATGCACCTCCGCAAATGCTCGTAGACCTTCGTGAGAGCTGGCGAATCGGGCCGGTCGAGGTTCCCTCGCGGGTGGTGCTCGCGCCGATGGCGGGCGTCAGCGTCCAGGCCTTCCGACGGCAGGGAAGACGCTTCGGCGCGGGCCTCGTCTGCTCCGAGATGGTCAGCTGCGCGGGGCTCGAGCACCACAACGAGCGGACGCTCGGATACCTCCGGGTAGCCGGCGACGAGCACCCGCTCGCGATCCAGATCTTCGGGTCGGATCCGGCCGTGATGGGTGAAGCGGCCCGCATGGTCGAAGCGGCCGGGGCGGACGTCGTCGACATCAATTTCGGCTGCCCGGTGCGGAAGGTGACGAAGACCGGAGCGGGAGCGACGCTGCTCGACGATCCGGCCAGAGCGTGCAGCATCGTCGACGCCGTCGCGAACGCGGTCGCGATCCCTGTCTCGGTGAAGATGCGCCGCGGCCTGGAGAACGGCTCGCGTGCGTGTCTCGAGGTCGGGCCGCAGCTCGTCGAGGCCGGGGCGCAGACCCTCACTCTCCATCCGCGCTCGGCCCGGCAGATGTACACGGGTACGGCCGACCACCGTTTGACGACGGAGCTCGTGGAGCGCGTCGACGTGCCGGTGATCGCGTCGGGCGACATCACCTCGCGCGCCAAGGCGCAAGCCGTGCTCGCGACCACCGGTGCGGCAGCGGTGATGGTGGGGCGCGCCGCCCAAGGCAATCCCTGGGCGCTGCGCGAGATCGTCGACGGCGACGACGCGCCGCCCTCGCAGGAGGAAGTGGCAGCCGAGCTGATCCTCTTCGTCCGCGAGACCGTGCGCGAGCTCGGCGAACGGCGGGCCGGCAGCTTCCTGAAGAAGTTCTACGGCTGGTACCTCGGCCGCGGCCGGTTCCCGAAGCCGTTCAAGCAGGAGCTCGTGCAGCTCGCGACGACGGACGAGGTCGTCGAGCGTCTCTTTGCGGCGGCCCCGGGGGCGGCGGAGCTCGTCGAGCGGCTCGCGGCGGAGCTACCCGATCCGGCGGACGAGCTCGTGCTCGACTCGATGCCGATCTCGATCTACGGCGGCGGCTAGACGATTGATTCCTAGCTGGCGTGCTCGTGGGGAGGGCATGCACCAAGCAGCGTGGTCGACTCGAACGGCGGCAAGGCTGGATTGCCTTGGCGCCGTTCGAGGCGGCCGCGCTGCGCAGCGTGAAGGCCCCCATCCAGCCGGAGCGCTCGAGCGCTCCGGCTGCGGGCACGCCAGTTAGGAATCAATCGTCTAGCGCCCGTAACGCCCGACCAGCACCGCTGTGCGAATCACACGGCCCTCGAGGGCCGCCTCGAACGCGGCGAGGTCGGCGCCCGGCTCGAGGGGTAGCGGCGCTCGCAGCGCATAGAGCCGGAAGAAATAGCGGTGCGGCTTCCCGGACGGCGGGCAGGGCCCTCCATAGCCGACACGGCCGAAGCTTGCCGTCCCCTCGCGCGGAGGGTGGGCGCCCGCCGCGAGCCCGCGCGAACTCGGCTTGAGGCCCCACCCGAGCCAGTGGGTAAAGGTGCCGCTCGGCGCGTCGGGGTCGTCCATCAGGAGCGCGAACGAGCGCGTTCCGGCCGGAGGGGCCGTCCAGCGGAGCGGCGGCGAGCGGTCGGCGCCGTCGCAGGTGTGCTGCCGCGGAATCGTCTTCCCGGGCCCGAATGCCGGACTCGACAGGGCGAACGCGGAAGCGAAGATCGCAATTGCCGTGATCACCTTCGCATCACGCTAGACGACGCGCGCCCGGACGGACAGGCCGACCGCTATAACAAGCACATGTCGGTGGTCGTAGCAGGCGAGCGGCGCATCGTCTCCGTGCTCTTCGCGGACGTCGTCGGCTCGACCGCGATCGGCGAGCAGCTCGGGCCGGAGCGGACGAAGGCGCTGCTCGACGAGGTGATCCGGCTGATGAGCGAGCAGGTCGACCGCTTCGGCGGAACGGTCGCGCAGCTGACCGGAGACGGACTGCTGGCGCTCTTCGGCGCGCCCGTCGCGTTCGAGGACGACTCGGAGCGCGCGGTGCGGGCTGCGCTCGCGATCCAGCGCTCGCTCGTGCGCTATGCGCACGACGTGGAGGCCGCCTACGGCGTCGAGCTCGCGGCCAGGGTCGGAGTCAACACCGGCCCGGTCGTCTTTTCAGAGGAGGTCGAGAACGGCCAGGACCGTTACAACGCGCTCGGCGAGACGGTCAACGTGGCGTCGCGGCTGCAGGCGCTCGCCGCTCCCGGAGGGGTCGTCGTCGGCGCCGAGACTGCGCGGCGCGTCGAAGACTGCTTCGAGCTGGAAACACTCGGCGAGCAGGAGCTGAAGGGCAAGCAGGCACCTGTCGAGACCTTCAGCGTCACCCGTGAGCGCGAGCTGCAGCAGTGGGCTCCGACGCTGCCGCTGATCGGCCGCGACTTCGAGCTAACCGTCCTCGAACGCGCCGTGGACGGCCTCGCCGACGGCCGCGGCGTGATCGTCTCGCTGATGGGCGAGCCCGGGATCGGCAAGTCGCGCCTGCTCTGGGAGGTGCGCTCGCACTTCTCCGACCGCGTGCGGTTCGTCGAGGGCCGGGCGGTCTCGTACGCACAGTCGTTCCCGTTCGGGCCGATTCGCGACTGGCTGCGCGAGTGGCTCGGCGCGACGGTCTCGACCCCCGAGGCCCGCGTCCGGCTCGACCTCAAGGCCGAGCTCAGCCCGCTGTTCGGCAAGCGGGCCGACGAGGTCTACCCGTTCCTGGCGACGCTGCTCCGGCTCGGGCTCGACGGGGAGGCGACCGAACGCCTCCGCGAGCTCAACCGCGAGAGCATCCAGCATCAGAGCTTCGACGTCTTCGCCGAGCTCGCCTGCCGGCTCGCCGAGGAGCGGCCGCTCTGCCTCGTCCTCGAGGACCTACACTGGGCGGACGAGTCGAGCATCGAGCTGATCGAGGCGCTCCTCCCCACCGTCGAATCGGCCTCCGTGGGCCTCTTTCTGCTCCACCGGGCCGAGCGCGAGCACGCCTCCTGGCGACTCGGAGAGCTCGCTCGCCAGCGCTATCCGCACCGCTATCGGGAGCTCGAGCTCCGCCCGCTCGCAGCCGACTCCAGCCGGGAGCTCGCCCGTCAGGCCGCCCAGGGCGAGCTGCCCGAGCCGGTCGCGCAGCTCCTGACCGAGCGGGCCGGAGGCAACCCGTTCTTCCTCGAAGAGGCCTTGCGCGACCTCGTCGAGCGGGGGGCGTTGCGCCGGCAGAACGGGCGCCTCGAGCTCGCCGTCGGGATCGAGGAGCTCGCGATTCCCGTACTCGTGCAGGGTGCGCTGCAGGCTCGCCTCGACCGTCTCGACGCGGAGACTCGCGACGTCGTCAGCGTCGCTTCGGTCGTCGGGCGCACCTTTGGCCTGCCGTTGCTCGAGCTGATCGTCGACCCGGAGCGGCTGCAGCCGGCGCTCTCGGAGCTGCAGCGGCTCGACCTCGTCGTCGAGCAGCGCCGCCGGCCCGCGCCGGAGTATCGCTTCCGCCACGGTCTCGTCCAGGAGGTGGCCTACGCGCGCCTTGTCGAGCCGAAGCGCCGCAAGCTGCACCGCGAGGTCGGCGAGGCGCTCGAGCAGCTCTATCCGGACTCGAAGGAGGACGTCTACGGCCTGCTCGCCCGCCACTTCGCCGAAGCCGACGAGCCCGCGAAGGCGGCCGACTACCTCCTGAAGGCCGGTGACGCGGCCCGCGCGCTCGCCGCAGATCAGGAGGCGCTCGACCACTACCGCCGGGCCAAGGGCTTCCTCCGCCGGATCGGCGACGAGCGGCGGGAGCGCGACACGCTCTTCAAGATCGCGCTCGCCCATCACCTCGCCTTCGACTTCGAGCAGGCCGAGGCGGCCTACGACGAGGCGCTGTGCTGCCGCGTTCCCGACGAGGTCGGGCCGGAGCTGACCGAGGTGCTCCGGACGGCCGTGGGGCGGCCGGACGAGGTCGTTCCGGGACTTTCGTACTGGACGGAGGGCCTGTTCTTCGCCGAGCATCTTTTCCGCGGCCTGCTCAGGGTCGACCGCGACCTGAATGTCTTGCCGGACACGGCGGACAACTTCCGGGTCTCGGCCGACGGCCTCAGCTACCTGTTCCGACTCAGCCCCGACGCTCGCTGGAGCGACGGGCGGCCCGTGACCGCGGGCGACTTCGTCTTCGCGTGGGAGCGGATGCGCGTCGACTGCGCTCCGACAGCGTTCCTGCTCGACGACGTCGAGAGCGCCGAGGCCCATGACGAGCGGACGCTGGAGATCCGGCTCCGGGAGCCGCGCAACTACTTCCTCTACACGCTCGCGACCGCGTGGTCGTTCCCCTGGCCGCAGCACAAGGTCGAGGAGCTCGGGGACGACTGGCGCAAGCCTGGGCACCTTGTCAGCAACGGGCCGTTCATGCTCGCGGAGCTGGACCGGGAGGGCGCGAAGCTCGTCGCCAACCCACACTGGCGCGGCCGGCGCGGCTCCGTCAAGGAGATCGACTTCACGTTCGTCGCAGGGCCGGTGAGTGTCGAAGAGTGGCGCACAGGCGGCTACGACGTGGTCGAGATGGGCGACTCGGGGCTACGCGACGAGCCGGACGCCATCGCGGAGGTGGTGCCGGAGCTGGCGCTGCGCTTCGTGGGATTCCGGGCAAACAAGCCGCCGTTCTCGATCCAGGAGGCTCGACAGGCCTTCTCGCTGGCTGTCGACCGGGAGCGGGTCGCGGCCGCGCTCACCCCGATGAGCCGGCCGGCGCTCGGCGGGGTGATCCCGCCGGCCATGCCCGGCCACTCGCCCAACCTCTCCCCTGAGCCCGATCTGGAGCGGGCAAAGCAGCTGCTGGCCGACGCGGGCTATCCGGGCGGCAAGGGACTGCCTGAGCTCGAGCTCGTGGTTCCGCATTGGGGGACCTCCACTTCCGTCGAGCCGCTGCTCGAGGCCTGGAGAGCGCTCGGAGCCCAGGTGCGGATCAAGGAGACGGAGGGCCACTTCGACATCCCTTATCTGCACGAGTCGCACTTCTGGCTGAGCGGCTGGACAGCCGACTTTCCCGATCCCGACGGATTCTTCCGCGGCCTCGTCCAGGGCACCGAATGGCCGTTCTACGAAGACGAGGAGATCGCCTATCTCCTCGACGAGGCCCGCTCCCTCAGAGACCGCGACGAGCGGATCCGCCGCTATCAGGAGATCGACCGGCTCTGGGTGCTCGAGCGAGCGACGATCCTGCCGCTCTCGTATACGCGCCGGCTCGTCGTCCGGCGACCGTGGGTGAAAGGCGTCCGTGCGAACGCGCTTTCCCGCGTTCTCCTGGACGAGGTGTTCATCGACCGCTCTATTGATTGAGCTCCCACACCATCCTGAGCCCGTCGAGGGTCAGGAACGGATCGACCTTCTCGATCGTCCGTGAGTGCGGGCTGATCAGCTCGGCCAGGCCGCCCGTCGCGATCGCCGGGGCGTCGGCCTTCAGCTCGCCCCGGATCCGCTCCACGATCGCGTCGACCTGGCCGGCGAAGCCGTAGACGAGGCCTGACTGAAGCGCGCTCACCGTGGTCTTGCCGATCACCGTCTCCGGCTCGACGAAATCGACCTTCCGCAGGCGCGCCGCTCGCTGGAACAGCGCGTCCATCGAGACCTCGATGCCCGGGGCGAGGACGCCGCCGACGTACTCGCCGGCCGGTGAGACGACGTCGAAGTTAGTCGACGTGCCGAAATCGACCACGATGCACGGCGCGCCGTAACGGCGAAACGCCGCGACCGAGTTGACGATCCGGTCGGGCCCGACGTCGCGCGGCTCGTCGTAGCGAATCGGAATTCCCGTCCGGACGCCGGGACCGACGACGAGCAGCGGCGTCTCGAACGAGCGCTCCGCGAGCGCTTCGTACTCGCGGATCAGCTGCGGCACCGTCGAGGAGAGACAGGCGCCGGTCAGCCCGTCGAACTCGAACAGGCCGCGAAAGAGCACGCCGAGCTCGTCACCGGTGCGGGTGCGCTCGGTCGCGAGGCGCCAGTGATCGGACAGCTCGTCGCCGTCGTACAGGCCGAGGACGGTCTGCGTGTTGCCGACGTCGACCGCGAGCAGCATCGGGCCGAGCGTACCGGCCGGAGCGGCTAGTGAAGGGGCGCTAAAAGTCCTCGTCGGTGGAGAGCGGCTCGCCGAGCCGCTTCGCGAGGGCTTCCGCGGTGAGGCCCGCGTCTTCGCCGTCGATTCGCAACTCCTCGACCGTCACATCGCTGGACGTGTAGATCTCGGCTCGCGGGATCATCCGCGTCGGCCGGTTCTTGTCCCAGACCCAGACGTCTTCCATCTTCACGTGGAAGAACGGGTAGCTCGGCTGCGGGCGCGCGTCGAGCTCGAGGCGGTTGCAGAGGTAGATGTTGTCCTGCGTCAGGACGCAGTAGCGGAAGAGCCCGAAGACGGCGCTGTACTCCTTCTTCAGCTGTAGCTCGAGCTCTGCCTCGAACTCGTCGAGTTCGTCGATGTGCGACATCTACGCCCGCGATTGTAGCCCCGCGAGGAGGCCTGCCACGGCGCCCCGACCGGGGATCCGCAGGGCCGGGTCGAGCTCCGCGAGCGGCTCGAGGACGAACTCCCGCTCGTGCAGGCGCGGATGCGGGACAGCGAGTCCGGGCTCGTCGATCTCGGCGTCGCCGTAGAGGAGGAGGTCGAGGTCGATCGTCCGCGGGCCCCAGCGCTCTCCCTCGCGGGTGCGCCCGAGCTGCCGCTCGAGCTCGAGGAGGGTGTCGAGCAGGTCGCGCGCGCCGAGCTCCGTCTCGACGGCGACGGCGCCGTTCACGAACCGCGGCTGGTCGGCGACCCCCCACGGCTCGGTCTCGCGCAGCGACGAGACCGAGACGACGCGTACGCGCTCGCGAAGCAGCTCGAGCGCATCGTGAATCGTCGCCTCGCGATCCCCGAGATTCGAACCGATGCCGATGTAGGCCAGCGTCATCGTCGCGAACACGATGCCACCGAAAGGAGCCGCCCGGAGAGCCGTCACACTCTCGTTACCTTGGCCTGACACCAGGCCATGGCCGAAACGGGCATGGCCGCGGCGGCTGTCGACGGCGTGGGTTGAGCCGTTTCCGGCTCCTGTGGACGACGCGTTACGAAGTTGTCACGCTGGACTGACACCGAGCCATGGCCAGAGGAGACGAGCTGCGCGCCGCGGTTCGTCGGCTAGGGGCGGGTGACGGTGACCGCCGAGAATTCGACCGGTGGGTCGAGCCTTACCTCTGGCTTGCGGACTCGCACCCGGGCGTGGGCGAGTGGGAAGCGCGTAAGGAGCTCGTCCGCCACCGCCGCCGCCAGGCTCTCGAGCAGCTGGTAGTGCTTTCCGCCGGAAACCTCGCGGACGGTGGACGCGATCAGGCGATAGTCGACCGTTTGGTCGATGTCATCGACCTCGGGCGGCGTGGCCAGGTCGAGCCATAGGTCGAAGAGGAACGTCTGGCCCACTCGCCGCTCTTCCTCGTTCACGCCGTGGTAGCCGTGGAGCTTCAGCCCGTAGAGCTCGATCGTCGTCACGCGTTGACGACCGCTGCCGCAACCCTGAGCGCCTCGACATGCTCGCGGACGTCGTGCGCGCGCACCATCCAGGCGCCGCGCTCGTACGCGGCGGCCGCGGCGGCGAGACTCGCTGCGAGCGTCGCGACCAGGCCCCTCGGGTCGCCCAACAGCCGCGCGAGCGAGCTCTTGCGCGACAGGCCGACGAGCACCGGCAGGCCCAGCCGGCAGATCTCCTCCAGCCGCCGAAGCAGCTCGACGTTGTGCTCGAGCGTCTTGCCGAAGCCGAAGCCCGGATCGACGAAGATCCTGTCCTCGGCGATCCCGGCCGCGAGCGCGAAGGCGACACGCTCCTCGAGGAACCGGCAGACGTCGGAGACGACGTCGTCGTAGTTCGGGTTGTCCTGCATCGTCCGGGGCTCGCCTTGCATGTGCATCAAGACGACGTAGGCGTCGAACTCGGCGACGACCTCGGCCATCGCGGGATCGCCGCGGAGCGCCGTGACGTCGTTGACCATCTCCGCGCCGAGCTCGAGCCCCCGGCGGGCCACCTCCGCCTTGGCGGTATCGACGGAGACGGGCGCGCCGATCAGGCCCTGGACGACCGGGATGACGCGCTCGAGCTCCTTCTCGACCGGGACGGGCTGCGACCCGGGCCTGGTCGACTCGCCCCCGACGTCGACGATCGCGGCGCCCACGTCCAGCATGTGCCAGGCCTCCGCCAGCGCGGCCGCAGGCTGGAGATGAACGCCACCGTCGGAGAACGAGTCCGGCGTGATGTTGAGCACGCCCATGACCGCGGATCGCGGGAACCGCTCCTTCGCCGGCAGCCGGCGCGTCATCTCCGCTCCGGTGTCCGCTCCGGCGCCGGCGAAGCCGGCACCTCCGCTACTGGGCGGCTCCGTCGAGCCTGCGCCGCTGCCGGCGAAGCCGGCACCTCGCTCCTGGGCGGCTCCGTCGAGCCTACGCCGCTGAGCTCCGCAAGGCCCTCTTCGGGACTCGACGCCTGGGCGTGCAGTCGGCGAGGGATCCGGCCGGCCTCGCGCGCGGCGTGCCCGGCCTCGACCGCCTTTCGCATCGCCTCGGCCATCCGAACCGGATTCGCGGCGCGCGCGACCGAGCTCGCGAGCAGCACGCCGTCGCAGCCGAGCTCCATCGCGAGCGCCGCGTCCGAGGCCGTCCCGATCCCGGCGTCGAGGATCACCGGCACGCGTGCCTGCTCGGCGATCAGCGCGATGTTGTAGGGGTTGCGGATGCCGACGCCGGAGCCGATCGGCGAGCCGAGCGGCATCACCGCCGCGCAGCCGATCTCCTCGAGGCGGCGCGCGAGGATCGGGTCGTCGTTCGTATACGGAAGGACGGTGAACCCGTCGTCGAGCAGCTGCTCGGCCGCGGCGAGGAGCTCGACGGCGTCGGGGAAGAGCGTCCGGTCGTCGCCGATCACCTCGAGCTTGATCCAGTCGGTGGCGAGCGCCTCGCGCGCGAGCTTCGCAGTGCGTACGGCGTCCCGAGCCGTGTAGCAGCCGGCCGTGTTCGGCAGCAGGACGAGGCCGAGCCGCTCGATCACGGCGAGAACCGACCCCTGCGCGAGCGGATCGACGCGGCGCATCGCAACAGTGACGAGCTCCGTTCCGGACGCCTCGAGCGCGCGCTCCATCGCCTCGAGCGAGTTGAAGCCGCCGGTGCCGAGGATCAAGCGGGAGCGGAAGGTGCGCCCACCCAGCTCGAGCGCGGCGGACTCCGAGGCCTCAGCCGCCCTGGGCTGCATGCAAGACCTCCACTCGCTGGCCCTCCGCCAGGGCTGTCGTCTCCCACTGGCTGCGCGGAACGACCTCGCCGTCGACGGCCACTGCGACGCCGCGGCGCTCCGGATCGGCGCCCGTCGCGTCGATCGCGTCCACGATCGTCGCGCCGAGTTCCAGCTCGGCTGCATCCCCGTTCAGCTCGACTCTCATCTCGCCTCCATTGTGCTTGCGAAGCGGTCGGGGGCGCAGACCGCGAAGGCATCGCTCGGCGTCTCGCCCGCTAGGAGCGCCGCAACGGCCTCGCCGGTGACCGGGGCCAGGAGGATCCCGTTGCGGTAGTGGCCGGTCGCCAGGAGGAGGCCCTCGATCGCTCCCCGGCCGACGATCGGCGCGTTGTCGGGAGTCCCGGGACGGAGGCCGGCGAGCGCCTCGTCGAGCTCGAGCTCCGCGATGTCCGGAAGCACGCGGTAGGCCTCGCGCAGGAGTTCGTGGACGGCTCCCGCTGTGACCGTCGTGTCGAAGCCGCGCTCCTCGCTCGTGGCGCCGACGATCACCTTTCCGTCCTCACGCGGCACCACGTAGACGAAGGGAGTCCGTACGAGGCGTCCGCAGACGGGCTCTCCGTCGGCGGCGCGCAGGCGCAGGAGCTGCCCTTTCACCGGGCGAACGGGCGGCCGCGCATCCGCGGGCAGCCAGTCGAGCTGGCCCGACCAGGCGCCGGCCGCCAGCACGACCTGGCCGGCCCCGTAGCGCGTCCCGTACTCCGTCTCGACGCCCGTGATCCGGTCGCCCTGGATCTGCGCTCGCGTGACCTTCTCCCCCTGGTGAATCGAGACTCCCGCGCGCTCGGCCGCGGCGACGAGCGCGGTCGTCAGCGCCCGAGGATCGACCTCACCTTCCGAAGCTGCCCACAACCCACCGGCGCAAGCCGTCGAGAGGCCGGGTTCCAGTCCACGGCACGCCGTCGGCAGGAGCCACTCGACCTCGAGCCCGAGCGAGCGCTGGAACGCCTCGAGCCGCTTCAGCTCCTCGACGTCGTCGCGGTCGAGCGCGAGCGCGAGCGCCCCACACCTCCGGTAACCGACCGGATGCCCGCTTGCCTGCTCGAGCTCGGACGCGAAGGCCGGGTAAGCCTCGGCCGCGGCCAGGTTGAGCCGGAGGAGCTTCTCTTCGCCGAAGTGCGACTCGGTGACCGGGGCGAGCCTGCCCGCAGCGACCCACGACGCGCCTGCGCCCGGCCGTTCTCGCTCGAGCACCGTTACGACGAGTCCGCGCTGCGCCGCACGCCAGGCGCACGCGAGACCGATCACCCCGCCGCCGACGACGACGACATCGCTCACTCGCTGCTCGCTCATTCCTCCACTCCCTTCGCCGGCATGACCCGGATCAGGTTCGACGGTCGGCGGCGCACCAGCCGCCCTCTCAGCCCGCTGCGCGGGCTCCCGTAGGGGTCATCTTAGGCCGCGCGTCCTCGGCCGGGCGGGCGCTTTGACATTCGGCGCGGCAGGTGCAACAACGTTCTACGGGGAATAGAGGAACGGATGTTCCGAGCTACGAGGATCGTTCCTGCGGCCCTCGGGGGGGCGGCGATCGCGGCCCTCCTCGTCGGCGTGCTCGCGTCCGGCGCTGGTAGCAACAGTACGGCGCTCGTGACGTTGCAGGTGGCCGCGCGTGGACCCGGCAGCGTCTCCGCCTCGCCCGCGAGCGTCAACGACAAGGATCCGTGCACTGCGCAGCAGGGGGAGAACGATTGCGAGTGGCGCTACGAGCGCGGAACGACGGTCAAGCTGACCGCGAAGACCGATGCGGGCAGCGGCAAGAGCTTCTCCGGCTGGAGCAATCCCGACTGCGGAAACGACAGCTCCTGCACGGTCAAGGTCGACGACGATCTGACGAGCATCGTCGCGACGTTCAGCCCGCTGATGCTCGGCGTCGTGTTCTCGAACAACAACGCGAGCGGCGCCAAGGCGAGCTTCGACCCGGCGGGACAGCCCTGTGCGAACAAGCCCGGTGACGCCGACTTCTGCCGCGAGTACCCGGCCCACACCCGCGTGAGGGTGACGGTGATCCCAGGTTCGAAGCAGTTCTCCGAGTGGAACGAGAACCCGAACGGCGCCGAGTGCCTGCCGCGGAACTCGACCACCTGCACGATCAGCGTCGACGATCAGCCCACCTGGGCGGGCGGCAGGTTCGCCGGCGAGAACGCGCCTCAGCTCGCGACGACGATCAAGGTCGAGTTCCAGGTCAGGAAGGCTGGCAACGGCAGCGGCCGCGTCACCGCGTCGAAGCTGGACTGCGGTAACGCCTGCAGCGCCAACTTCGGCTTCGGGAAGGTCATCACACTGACGTCAAGGCGTCGTTCGCGCGCGACACGACGGCCCCGAGCGTCCCCGGCGGGCTGACGGTGAAGAGCACGTCCCGTACGAGCATCGCGATCGGCTGGTCGGCATCGACGGACAACGTCGGCGTCAGCGGCTATCGCGTCTACGCGAACGGCAGCGCCGCAGGAGATACCAAGGGGACGGAGTACACCTTCGAAGGGTTGAAGTGCGGTCGCAGCTATGACATCGCCGTGGACGCCGTCGACGCGAACGGCAACCGCTCTCAACGGGCGAGCATCAAGGCGGACACGCAGCTGTGCGCGCTCGCGGCACGCCTCGCGGGGGTGGGCGTCCGGAGCGGTCCGGGCAAGCGCACGGTGTTCGCGAAGGTACGCGTCAACAGGGCTACGACGGCCAGCCTGAAGCTCACCTGCAGCGGTCGCGCCGTTGCGAGCGGTCGCTATCGCGTGAAGCCCGGTACGAACGAGCTGCGCCTGGGTGTGCCGCGACGGCAGCCCGCAGGGTCCTGCCG
>WNFV01014681.1_pt1 | contig 14491 bp, 24 predicted proteins | sample 5400101 | NCBI WGS metagenome assembly WNFV01 (sample SAMN13153361, study PRJNA577476) | soil metagenome | isolation source: 115 cm soil or saprolite under grassland replicate 1 | place: USA:California | collected 2016-06-15 | reverse complement strand
CCATGCGCTGGCGCGGTTCGCCCGGCCCGCCGCCGGTCGCGCCCAGCCAACACCGCCGCGAAGCCCGCGTAATCGATCTTTTCTTCGCCCACCAACAGCAGCGTGCCGACGATATTACGCACCATATGGCGCAAAAACGCGTTCGCGGACAGATCTACCGCGATCAGCGGCTGCCCCCACAGCTCGGCCGGCATACAACTCGCCGCGTAGCACGTGCGCACCGTCGAGCCTACCTGCTCGCCGCCGGCGAACGCGGCGAAATCGTGCGTCCCGATCAGCGCCGCGAGCGCCTCGTTCATCAGCGCCGCGTTGAGCCGCCGCGACACATGGACGGCGTGCCGACGCAGCAGCGGCGAGCCGGCCGGCCCATTGTCGATCAGGTAGCGATAGTCGCGACGGATCGCGCTGTGGCGGGCGTGGAACTCGTATGCGACCTCCCACGCCTCCAGCACTGCGACATCCTCCGGCAGGATCGCGTTCAGCCCGCGCTGGATCGTCGCGAGATCGTGGCGCGTCTCCGTCCGCACGCTGGCGACCTGCCCGCGGGCGTGCGCGCCGGCGTCCGTTCGTCCCGCCAAGTTGACGCGCCGCTGCTCCTGTGCCAATTGCTCCCAGGCGCCTTCCAGCTCCCCCTGAACCGAACGGCCGTTGTTCTGCCACTGCGAACCAACGAAATCGGTGCCGTCATACTCGATCCGTAGGGCGATGTTGCGCATCACAATAGTTTTGAGTTTTGAGTTTTGAGTTCTAAGTTTTGAGTTCCGACAACTCAAAACTTAGAACTCAAAACTCAAAACTTACAGCAGTTCGAGTACCACCATCTGCGCCGCGTCGCCCTGGCGCGGGCCGAGCTTGGTGATGCGCGTGAACCCGCTGCTGCGGCCGGCGTACTGCTCCGGTGCGAACGCGAACAGCTCACGCATGGCCTTCTTGCTCGCGAGCCGCGACAGCGCGAGCTTCCGGGCATGCGGCGTATCCTCTCGGGCGAGCGACAGCAGGCTTTCGATCTCAGGCTGCACTGTCTTGGCCTTGGCGATCGTCGTCTGAATCTTGCGGTGCTCGATCAGCGCGATCATCAGGTTACGGATCAGCGCATCGCGGTGTTCCTTGACGCGGCCCAGCTTGCGCCCGGATTTTCGATGTCGCATGGTTCTCTATCCTCTTCGTTTGGTTTCAACTCTCGCCGGCCACCGGCTCGGTGCCGTTGCTCCCGACCGTCACGCTCGACTTCGGGATATAACCGCGCTCGATCAGCTTATCGCGGATCTCTTCCATCGATTTCTGACCGAGGTTGCGAACCGACAGGAGCGCCTTCTCGTCCATCTCCAGCACCTGCCCGACTTTGGTGATGTCGGCGCGCTTGAGGCAATTGTAGGTGCGGGTGGAGAGATCCAGCTCCTCGATCGGCGTATCGTAGATGTCGGCTGGGATGACCAGGCCGTGCGGCGTAGCCGGCGCCTCCTGTTCGGTTGTCAGTCGGTTGAAGTCAGCGATCGTCTGGCTGTACTGCACCAGCACCTGCGCCGCGTGGCTGAGCGCATCGCCGGCCTTGATCGTGCCGTCGGTCCAGATCTCGATCAGCAGCCGATCGTAGTCGGTCGCCTGGCCGATACGCATATTCTCGACGATATAATTTACTTTCGGCACCGGCGTGAAGATCGCGTCCACCGGGATCTCGCCGATCGGCAGCGCGTCGCGCTGATCGGCCGCCATATACCCCTTACCGCGCTCGACGGTCATCTCGATCTCGATGTGCGCATCGTCGGAGTCCAGGGTGCAAATATAGTGGTTAGGATTGACCAGTTCGACGTTGCTGGGCGTATCAATATCTTCGGCGCGCACGATCCCGGCGTTCTGTCTGGTCAGCAACACCTTGACCGGTCGCTCGGCATAGGAACGCAGCCGGATGCCCTTGATATTCAGGACGATTTCGGTGACATCCTCTTTCACGCCGGTGATCGTCGAGAACTCGTGAAACACCCCATCAATTTTGATCTTTGTGATCGCTGAGCCGGGGATAGATGACAGCAATACACGGCGCAGCGCGTTCCCCAGTGTATGTCCATAACCCGGGTCGAGCGGTTCAATCTTGAATCGACCATAGTTCTCGGCCGCCTGCACAACTTCAATTTTGGGCATGGCGATATCAAGCACGGATCGCCTCCTTATAAATCGTCGGCGCTATCCGGCCGCGGCAGTGGAATGAGCGCGTAGCCCTCTTCACGCTCGGCCGACAGCGCCAACGCGCTTCCCTGAGCGCATTCACTTATGGTTTCCGCCGACTGTAGTACTCGACGATCAACTGCTCGTTAATGCCCTGCTCGGCATCCTCGCGACGCGGCAGCGTGACAACTTCGCCGGATAAGTCGGCGGCGTTGAGTCGGAGCCAGTCAGGAACATTCCGGCGGTTCAAATCGCCACCATCGACTATATTCTTGAAATACGTCAGGCGGCGGCTCTCAGGGCGCACAGCGATCTTTTCACCAACCCTGACCGTATATGATGGAATATTGGTCTTGCGTCCGTTCACCGTGATATGGCCGTGGTTGACGATCTGGCGCGCCTGCGAACGCGTCGTCGCCATCCCCAGCCGGTACACGACGTTATCAAGCCGGCGCTCCAGCAGGCTGAACAGCGCCGCGCCAGTCTCGCCGGGGTAGCGCTGGGCTTTCTGGAAGACGCGCCGGAACTGCCGCTCCAGCACGCCGTACATATAGCGCGCTTTCTGCTTCTCGAGCAGCTGCAGCCCATAGTCCGACACCTGCCGGCGCCGAGCCGTGGGGCCATGCTGCCCCGGCGGGAAGGCGCGCTTGCTCAGGATGCGCTGCCCCTTCTCGGTGATGCCGATCCCGAGCCGTCGGCTGATCTTCCCTACAGGTCCACGATAACGAGCCATGCGTTTCTCAACCCCTTCTTTAGACGCGCCGGCGCTTGGGCGCGCGACACCCGTTATGCGGGATCGGCGTCACATCCGTGATGGCGATGACTTGCAACCCGTTCGATTGCAGCGAACGGATGGCCGCCTCGCGGCCGGCACCTGGCCCCTTGACGAATACTTCGACCGAGCGCATACCGTTTTCCATTGCCTTGCGCGCCGCGGCCTCGGCCGTCAGTTGTGCGGCGTAGGGCGTGCTCTTGCGCGAGCCTTTGAATCCGTTCTGCCCTGCGCTCGACCAGCAGATCACGTTGCCCGATGGGTCGGTAACGGTCACGATCGTATTATTGAACGTGCTCTGAATATGCGCCTGGCCGCGCGGGACATTCTTCTTCTCGCGGCGCTTGCCGCGCTGCCGTTTTGCCGTGCCGGCCGCGCCGGCCTTCTGTTGCTTCGCCATTATGCCTCCACTGGAACGCTAAAGGCTCAACGCTAACGTTCTTCTTCATCGTTTAGCGTTTAGCGTTCATCGTTACTTCTTCGCCGTCTTCTTCTTGATACCGATCGCCTGTCCGCGGCGGCCGCGGCGCGTGCGCGCGTTGGTGCGCGTGCGCTGGCCTCGCACCGGCATCCCCTTGCGATGGCGCAGCCCGCGATAGCAGCCGATGTCCATCAGCCGCTTAATGTTGAGCTGAATCTCGCGGCGCAGGTCGCCCTCGACTCGATACTCGCGGTCGACTACCTCACGGATCCGGTTGACCTCTTCCTCGGTCAGGTCGCGCACCCGCGTATCCGCGTTGACGTTGGCCTTCTTGAGGATCACCGAGCCATTCGAGCGGCCGATGCCGTAGATGTAGCTGATCGCGATCGCGATCTTCTTGTTACGCGGGATGTCTACCCCAGCAATACGTGCCATTGTGTTTCCTTTGCCTAGCTCTGAGAACTGCGAATAACCTGAACATTTGTCTTTGTTCTTATGTTACCCCTGCCGCTGCTTGTGCTTGGGCGTACGACTACAGATCACCCGGATCACGCCCTTACGCTTGATCACCCGGCAATATTCGCAGCGCGGCTTGACCGACGCATGCACCTTCATGCGGAACCTCCTTCGCGCATAACGGGACGACCCCGTAGCGAATCCAGCGTTATGGAATAAACACACACATACACCGCCCCACCTCATCGGCGGGCAGCAATTTCATCTCAACCGCCCGTTAACGATAGCGATAAACGATCCGCCCGCGCGTCAAATCGTACGGCGACAGCTCGACCAATACGCGATCGCCTTTGGTGATGCGAATATAGTGCATCCGCATCTTGCCTGAGATATGGGCCAGAACCTCGTGGCCGTTCTCAAGCGCAACCTTGAATACGGCGTTCGGCAGTGGTTCGGTGATCGTGCCTTCCATCTCGATCGCATCTTTTTTCTTCGACATACAGCTCCTTTTGTGACTAATCCTGTCGCGTTAATATCTCCGGCGGGCCGTCCTCGGCGATCGCAATCGTGTGTTCGAAGTTCGCGTGTCTCGTAGCTGCCCTGCGTGATCATTGGCTCGATCGCGAATGTCATGCCCGGCCGGATGCGCAACTCTTTGCCGGGTGGGCCGTAGTTCTTGATCTGCGGCTCCTCGTGCAGGGCGCGCCCGATGCCGTGGCTGATGTATTTCCGCACCACGCCGTAGCCATGCGACTCGGCGTAGCTCTGGATCGCGTGCGAAATATCGCTCAGCCGGCCACCGGCCCGCGCGAACTCCAGCGCGTGATACAGCGTCCGCTCGGTCACATGGAGCAGCTCCTGGGCCGCCGGTGAGACATCCCCGACCGCGTAGGTCCAGGCCGAGTCCCCGTGATAGCCGCGCCAGATCACGCCGATGTCGATGCTGACAATATCCCCTTCGCGCAGCGCCCGCGGCCCTGGAATGCCGTGGACGATCTCCTCGTTCACGGAGATACAGGTCGCCGCCGGGAAGGGCGTCGGCCCAGGGTAACCCAGGAACGACGGGATGCCGCCCTGCCGAACGATATGGTCGTGAACCAGTTTGTTAAGCTGCCCGGTTGTCACACCAGGGCGGATCGCGTCGCGCAGCAGCCGGTGACATTCGCCGACGATACCGCCAGCGTGGCGCATCAGGTCAAGTTCATGCCTGTTTTTCAGCGTCGGCGCCATTCATACTCCCCAGCGCCTGGATCATCGCCTCAGTGACCGCGCTGATCTCGGACTTCCCATCGATCTCGAGCAGGTTGCCCTGCTCGCGATAGTATTCGATCAGCGGCATCGTCTGGGCGAAGTAGACATCCAGGCGGTGCCGTGCCGTCTCCATCGAGTCATCACTGCGCTGATATAGTTTTCCGTTGCACTCGTCGCACACTTCCGGCCGCTTAGACGGAAAATAATATATATTATAGATAGAGCCGCAGGTTTTGCAAGTTTGCCGGCCGGCGATGCGCCGTAACAGCACGACTTCCGGAACCGCCAGGAACAGCGCGTAGTCGATTCGCCGGCCGTGATCCACCAGCTCCTGCTCCAGCGCGCGCGCCTGCTCCCTGGTGCGCGGGAAGCCATCGAAGATCACGCCGTTCGCGCAATCCTTCTGGCTGATCCGCTCGATGATCATGCGGATGACTACCTCATCGGGAACCAGCTCGCCGCGATCCATATACGCTTTCGCCAGCATTCCCAGCTCGGTTCCCTGTCGCAGCGCCGCCCGGAACAGATCCCCGCTGGCGACATGAACGAACCCGCTGTGTTCTTCTAAGACCTTCGCCTGTGTGCCCTTGCCAGCGCCGGGAGCCCCCAATAAGATGATATCCATGCCTGACCCTCTCCGCTCGTCGTTGAGCGATAAGTTACAGTGCTCACCTCGACGCCTGATCGAGCGCTAGCGATTAATGAACCCCTCGTAATTCCGCATCACCAGTTGCGCCTCCAGCTGGCGCATCGTATCGACCGCTACGCCGACGACGATCAGCAGCGCCGTCGCGCTCAGCCCAATCTGCACCCCGGTGATCTGCTGCGTGATGAATGGCAGCACCGCGACGATTCCCAGGAAGAATGCCCCCACCAGTGTGATCCGGTAGACTACTTTGGTCAGGTACTCCTCGGTGCGCTTGCCCGGTCTGATGCCTGGAATGAACCCGCCGTTGCGCTGCAGCGACTCCGGGATGTTCTGCTGGTTGAAGATCACCAGCGTATAGAAATAGGTGAATCCGACCACCAGCAGGAACAGCAGGGTCGAGTAGATCAGCGTGCCGCGCCCGAATTGCGGGCTGAATGTCTGGTAGGTGAAGCACGCGACCTGTGTGAGCAGCCCTTCGCCCGGCTGAGCAACCCCGGTCGGGCAGCCATAGGAAGCGATCGTGCCGGGAAAGATGATAATGCTCTGGGCGAAGATCAGCGGGATCATCCCAGCCATGTTGACCTTGAGCGGAATGTGGCTGCTCTGCCCGCCATAGACCCGATTGCCGCGCACACGCTTGGCGTACTGCACGGGGATCCGCCGCTGCCCCTCTTGTACCAGCACGATCCCGACGATCGTCAGCAGCCCGATCGCCAGGAATGCCGCGAGACGATCCCGGCGAAGATGATCACCGAGATGCCGTTGCCAATGCCGCGCTCCTGAATCTGCTCGCCCAGCCAGACCAGCAGCATCGTCCCGGCGACCATCGACGTCAGCACCGTGAAGGTCGGCAGGAAGTTGTCGAAAATGTTGAACGGCGTGCGGAACAGGCTCTGGCCGCTCGTCAGGCCGCGCTCCAGCGTCAACGTCTGTCCGTAGGCCTGCAAATAGGCCAGCGGTACGGTCGTCCAGAAGGTGATGCGATTCATCTTCTGCCGCCCCTGCTCGCCCTCTTTGCCCATCTCCTCGAGCGCGGGGATGAGCGGCTGCAGGAGCTGGATGATGATCGAGGCGGTGATGTAGGGATAGACGCCCATCGCCGCGACCGAGAAGTTTTGCAGCGCGCCGCCGGCGAAGATATTGAGCAACTGCGCGAGCTGATTGTTCGCGAGCGCGTCCTGCAAACTCTTGAGCGCCGCCGGGTCGATGTTCGGCACCGGGATGTGCGCGATCAAGCGGAAGATCAGCAGCATCACCAGCGTGAACAGGATGCGCCGTCGCAGATCCGGCAGTTGCAGCGCGCGTAAGACCGACTGTAGCATCGGCGGAGTCTCCTCATTCTAGGGAATAGGTGACAGATTTCCGGTCCCTATCCCCTATCGCCTGTTCCCTGTTCCCTGCGGTTGCGCATCGCCGGGTTCGGGCCGCGGCTGCGGCTGCGCCGCTCTGCATCCCAGGCAACCTCGACGACGCTGCCACCAGCGGCCTAAATCTTTTGGCGGGCGCTGCCACTGAATTTGTGGGCGTGAACCGTCAGCTTGGTGTTGAGGTCGCCATCCCCCAGAATCTTCAGCGGGCGTCTCTTCGAGATCACACCGGCATCGATCAGCGATTCGAGCGTCAGTTCCTGATCGTGTGACAGCTCGCTCAGATCGCCGACGTTAATGACCTGATACTCGATGCGCCAGAGGTTCTTGAAGCCGCGCAGGTACGGCATTCGCCGCACCAGGCGGTTCTGCCCGCCCTCGAACGTGCGATATGGCCCCGGACCGGAGCGCGCCTTCTGGCCCATCATGCCTTTGCCGGAAGTCTTGCCCTTGCCGGAGCCTGGCCCGCGCCCGAGGCGCTTGCCCGCGCGATGCGCTCCGGGCGACGGCTTAAGATCGTGCAATTTCATTCGTTACCTCTAGCTCTCGTCCTCGGGAAGCTCTTCGTAGCTGACCAGGTGCCTGACCTTGAAGATCATACCGCGAATCGCCGGCGTATCCGTTTGAATCACCGTGCTGTTCAGCTTGCGCAGGCCCAGCGAGCGCACGGTTGCTTTCTGGTCTTTGCTGTAGCCGATCGCGCTCTTGGTGTAGATGATGCGTAGCTTCGCCATAGTTATGCCTCCTGCGCCTCCGGCTCGCGCCGTACGCGCCGCTGATGCAGCTCGCGCGGCGTCATATCGCGCATACGCGCCTGCTCTTCCAGCGAGGTCAATTCGGTCAGCGCCTGGAAAGCGGCCTTGACGACGTTGACCGGATTGTTACTGCCATAGCTCTTGGAGAGCAGGTCCTTGATGCCGGCGGCCTCGACGACCGGGCGCACGCCACGGCCGGCGATTACACCAGTGCCGGGCGCCGCGGGGATGAGCCGAATCTTGGAAGCCGAGAACACGGTCTCGACCTCGTGCGGGATCGTCGTGCCGGTGAGCGGGACATGAATGACATTACGCTTCGCGGCCTCGACCCCTTTGCGGATCGCCTCCGGCACCTCGCCGGCTTTCCCCATCCCGACGCCGACATGGCCTTTACCGTCGCCGACGACGACCACCGTGCTGAAACTGAAGCGTCGTCCGCCCTTAACCACCTTCGCGACCCGGTTGATCTGGACGATGCGTTCTTCTAGTTCAAGCTCATCCGCGTTGATTCGTCTGCGTGCCACAATACCTCCGTCTGTCAGTTGGCAGTACGCAGTAGGTAGTATGAGTTCAGTAACTGCCTACTGGTAACTGCCGACTGGCAACTGTTAGAAGCTCAGTCCACCCTCGCGGGCGGCGTCGGCCAGTGCCTGCACGCGCCCGTGGTACTTATAACCACCGCGATCGAACACGACAGCGCTGAGGCCGGCAGCTTTCGCCCGTTCGGCGAGCAGCTTCCCGACCGCCTGCGCGCGTTCGGTCTTGGTCTTCCCGACGAGCGACGCGGCCAGCGCCCGATCCTTGGACGAAGCGGCGACCAGCGTACGGCCGTTCCTGTCGTCGATCACCTGCGCGTAGATATGAATATTGCTCCGAAAAACACTCAGCCGCGGCCGCTCAAGGCTGCCCTTGACACGTTTACGCAGCCGTGCGTGCCGGCGGAGACGTAGCTCGCGTGGTGTGCGCGTTGGCATATCCTTGTTGCTCCTCGCGACAGGGATTGTATCCCCCGTCAATTAGGTTACAGGTGATAGGTTACAGGTGATAGGTTATAGATCCGCTATTCCCTGTTACCTCTAACCTATCACCTACTTCGCCTTCCCGGTCTTTCCGGCCTTACGGCGGACACGTTCGCCCTGGTACTTGATGCCGTAACCCTTGTACGGCTCCGGCGGGCGCAGGCCGCGTAGCTTGGCCGCTTCCTCGCCGACCGTCTGTTTATTGATGCCACGGACGATCACCTGCTGCGGCTCATTGGCGCTGCGGCGCTCGACCAGGTCGAAGGTGATGCCCTCCGGCGGGATAACCCGAATCGGGTGCGAAAACCCGACCTGCACGATCAGATTCTTGCCCTCCCGTGCCGCACGGTAGCCGACGCCACTTATCTCCAGCACGCGCTGGTAACCATCGGTGACGCCGACGACCATATTCGCCAACAGGGAGCGCGTCAGACCGTGCAACGCGCGGTGGTGCTGTGCCTCCGACGGCCGCGTCACCTCGATCACGCCGTTCTCCTGCTTGATCGAGATCCCTTCCGGCAGCTGCTGCTCAAGCGACCCTTTTGGCCCCTTCACCGTGACATAATTGCTCTCGGTTATTTTGATATCCACGCCCTTGGTGACGGGGATGGGTCTTTTGCCGATGCGCGACATTTCTCACTCTCCTCCCTGCTACCACACGTAGCAGAGTACCTCGCCGCCGCCGTGTTCCTGCCAGGCTTCGTGCCCGGCCATCACGCCCTTAGGGGTCGAAAGGATGCTCAGCCCCAGGCCGCCGCGAACGCGCGGAATATCGGCGCGGCCGGTATAAATACGCAACCCCGGCTTGCTGACGCGCTTGAGGCCAGTGATCACTGGCCGGCGATCGGGGGTATATTTCAGGGCGATCTCAATCACATCGAAAGGCTCGCTGCTCTTCACAGTGAAATTGCGGATGAAGCCCTCGCGCTGAAGGATCTGGGCGATCGCCAGCTTCATCTTCGACGAGGGAACCTGCACGGTCGTATGGCGCGCCATGCACGCATTACGGATGCGGGTTAGCATATCGGCAATTGGATCATTTACGCTCACTGCGCTTCCTCCTTGATGACCAGCTTCGGTTGCGGGCCGCGGCCTACGACCTTCGGCGCCTGCTCCGCATGGGTCGTTACCAGCTGGACTTGGTAACGCCTGGGATCAGTCCCTTCAGCGCATTCTCACGGAAGCAGATTCGGCACATGCCGAATCTACGCATATAGGCGCGTGAGCGACCACAGATCTTACAGCGGTTGTAGGCGCGCACTTTATACTTCGGTGGTCGCTGGGCCTTGACGATGAGCGACTTCTTAGCCAATCTGTACTCCTTCTACAGCTCAGGCTGGTGAGTGAGGCGAACCCCCTCCTGGCCCACGCTAATCGCGAAACGGCATGCCGAGACGTTTCAGCAGCGAATAACCCTGCGCGTCGTCGGGCGCAGTAGTGACGATCGCCACCTCCATGCCCCGAATTTTATCCACCTTATCGTAATCAATTTCGGGAAAGATGATCTGCTCGCGCAGACCGAGCGTATAGTTGCCGCGCCCATCGAACGAGCGCCGGCTGACGCCGCGAAAATCGCGGATGCGCGGTAGCGTCAGGTTGATCAGCCGATCGACGAACTCATACATCGACGTGCCGCGCAATGTTACCATCGCGCCGATCGCCATGCCCTGGCGCAGCTTGAAATTAGCGATCGACTTCTTCGCACGGGTGATCACTGGCTTCTGACCGGTGATCGCCGCCAGGTCGCCGACGGCCGCATCCAGCGCCTTGGCGTTCTGGATAGCCTCGCCCATTCCGATGTTCAAGACGACCTTCTGCAGGCGTGGCGCCTGCATGACCGAGGTGTAGTTGAACTCCTGAATCAGTGCCGGCACGACCTCGTTTTGATATTTCTCTTTAAGCGGCGTTGCCATATCTACTCCTCAAGGGCTTGGAAAGCCATGTTTGCGGCATTCCGGCCTTGAAATCAGTTCGACGAACGACGAACGAAGGTTGCTGTGGGTCGGTTCTCGGTTCTCCGTTGGTCGTTGGTCGTTATTACTCGTCTACAACCTCGTCGCAGGCCTTGCAGAAGCGCACCTTGCGCGCCCGGCCCTTGTGATCGATCTCCTCCAGAAAGCGATGGCCGGTGCGCGCCGCCCGCCCGCAGCGCGGGCAGATCAGCATCGCATTCGAGGCGTGCAATGGCGCCTCCAGCTCGATGATGCCACTCGGCTTGCCGGGGCCGCGCTGCTTCATGTGGCGCTTGACAATATTCAGCCCCTCGACAACTACCCGGCTCTCCTTCGGCAGCACCTGCTTGATCTTGCCGCGCTTGCCTTTGTCCTTTCCGGTGATGATCAGGACTTCGTCGCCAGTTTTGATATGCATATCCAAACCCCAATCCGATTGCAGATTGTGGATGTTGTGCAGACGATAAATCTGAAATCTGCAATCCGCAATCTGCAATTTAGAGGACTTCCGGTGCGAGCGAGATGATCTTCATAAATGCCTTCTCGCGCAGCTCGCGGGCGACCGGCCCAAAAATACGCGTGCCGCGCGGGTTGTTCTCCTTGCCGATGATCACCGCCGCGTTGTCATCGAATCGGATATGCGAGCCGTCTGAGCGCACATACTCCTTAGCTGTCCGCACGATCACCGCGCGCACGACCTCGCCCTTCTTGACCGCGCCGCCCGGCGTCGCATCCTTGACCGAGGCGACGATGACATCGCCGACAAAGCCGTAGCGTACCTTCGAACCGCCCAGCACTCGGATGCACATAATCTCTTTCGCGCCGGTGTTGTCGGCGACTTTGAGGCGGGTCTGCTGCTGAATCATGGTTTAGGCCTCCTCGCCCCGCTCGATGACCTCGACCACCTCCCAGCGTTTGGTCTTGCTGAGTGGCCGGGTCTCGCCGATCCGGACAACGTCACCGATATGGCAGGCATTGTCGGCGTCGTGCGCATGAAACTTATTCGTTTTGCGGATGATCTTGCGATAGAGTGGATGCGGCTTGAGATAATCGACCGCGACAACAACGGTCTTATCCATCTTATCGCTGACCACCCGGCCAACCTTGTATTGGCGTCGTCCTTCGGCCATAATCGCTCTCGCTCTCTACTATAGCCCCAGCTCGCGCTCGCGCAGAATCGTTTTGATTTTTGCGATCTCGCGCTTGACGATTCGTGGGCGGCCGCTGGCGGTCAGTTTGCCCATCACATGCTGGAAGCGCAGGTTGAACAGTTCCTCTTGATATTCCTTGATCTGTGCGCGCAGCTTCTCATCGTCAAGGTTGCGCAGTTCGTCGGTTTTCATTCGGCGCCCTCCACATCCTCACGACCGATAATTTTGCATCTAATCGGCATCTTCTGTGCGGCCCGGTTGAGCGCCTCTTTGGCGATATCCGGCCGCACGCCGCCCAGCTCGAACATGATCCGTCCCGGCTTGACGACCGCGACATAGTGATCGACGGCGCCTTTGCCTGAGCCCATGCGGGTTTCGGCCGGCTTGGCCGTGACCGGCTTGTCCGGGAAGATCCGAATCCAGACCTTACCACCGCGCTTGACGTGGTGGGTGATCGCCCGGCGAGCCGCTTCGATCTGGCGGCTGGTGACCCAGGTTGCCTCTAGCGCCATCAGCCCGAAGTCGCCGAACGCGACCGAGTTGCCGCGCTGGGCCAGGCCCTTGGTGCGTCCGCGCTGTTGCTTGCGGTAGGTCACACGCTTGGGCTGTAACATCGTCGTTGCTCCTTCTTAGCCGCGCGTCCGTGGGCCACTACCGCCGCCACGGCCGCCGCTGGCTCCACCGCGGCCACCACCGGCTCCACCGCGGCCACCACGGTCGCCACCACCGGCGCCGGTGCCACCGCCGGCACCACCACGGCCGCCACGCGCGCGCTTGCGCGGGCGATCCTCATCCTCACTCGGCTGTGGGCGTGGCACAGTCATCTGGGCCGTTTGCATCTTGCCGAGCTGATCAGGGAACACCTCGCCCTTGTAGATCCAAACCTTGACACCGATGCGGCCATACGTGGTATGCGCATGCACCGTCGCAAAGTCAATGTCGGCGCGTAGCGTGTGCAGCGGCACCCGACCGTCATGTTCCCAGGCGATGCGGGCCATCTCAGCGCCGCCCAGCCGGCCGGAACATTTGATCTTGACGCCTTGCGCTCCCAGACGCATGGCGCGCTGCACCGCCTGCTTCATGGCGCGCTTGTACGAGATGCGCTTGTTGATCTGCTCGGCGATACTCTCGGCGACGAGCTGTGCCTCGAGCTCCGGCTGGTGAATCTCCTGGATGTTCAGCTTAACCTTCTTACCGGTGCGCTTCTCCAGCGAAGCCTTCAGATCGTCAACCTTCGCACCACGCTTGCCGATCACGATCCCCGGCTTGGCGGTGAAGACCGTCACCTCGATCTTGTTCGCCGAGCGCTCGATCTCGACCCGCGCGACGCCGGCGTTCGCCAGCTCGGCGGTGATCGTCTTGCGCAGTTGCAGATCCTCATGGAGCTGTTCGACATAATTGCGGTCGGCGAACCACTTCGATTGCCAGTCTTTGATATACCCCAGGCGATAGCCTATCGGGTGAACTTTCCTGCCCATTTAAATCTCCTCGCCGTCATCGACAATCACGGTGATATGCGTCGTGCGCTTGCGAATGCGGTCGGCACGGCCCCGGGCGCGCGGCATAAAGCGCTTGAAAGCCGGCCCTTCGTCGGCGAAAATCGTCTTTACGACCAGATCGTCCGGCGTCATCTCGAAATTGTTCTCGGCGTTCGCCGCCGCCGACTGGATCGTGCGTGCGATCTCGCGGGCGGCCTTGTGCGGCATATAGCGCAGGATCGCCAGCGCGCGGTGAACCTGCTTGCCGCGCACCAGATCGATCACCGGGCGCACTTTAGTCGGCGAGATGCGCACACCTCGGGTTATCGCTTTTGCTTGCATCGTTCAACCTGCTCCGTGTTGCGTGTTGCGCGATCTGCTCTTCTTCGTCACGTTTCACGCTTAACGTTTCACACCGCTACTTCATCTTGCCGCGCTTATCGGCTTTCTTGCCGCCGTGTCCCCGGAAGAGGCGCGTCGGCGCGAACTCGCCCATCTTATGCCCGACCATGTTCTCCGTAATATAGATCGGTACATGGCGCCGCCCGTCGTGGACGGCGATCGTGTGGCCGACCATCTGCGGGAAAATCGTCGAGTCCCGCGACCAGGTGCGCAACACCCGCTTCTCGTTCGCGCGATTCATATCCTCGATGCGGCCGAGCAGCCGGATATCGACATAAGGGCCTTTTTTAGACGAACGCGACATCTCGTTTCCTTCCTGGTAGTCAACCGATTAGGGTTTGCGCCGCCGCACGATGGAGCGGTTGGTGCGTGGATTGTGCCGCGTCCGCACACCGCGGGCCGGCTTGCCCCACTTGGTTTTGGGGTTCATACCGCGCGGCGAGCGGCCCTCGCCCCCACCATGAGGATGGTCGCGCGGGTTCATCACCGAGCCGCGTACCTCCGGGCGGCGCCCTAACCAGCGTTTGCGCCCGGCCTTGCCGATGCGAACGTTTTGATGATCCAGGTTGCCGACCTGCCCGATCGTCGCCAGGCAGTCGATGAAGACGGTACGCATCTCGCCCGATGGCATACGCAGGGTCGCTGAATTGCCCTC
>WNFV01011609.1_pt1 | contig 14492 bp, 14 predicted proteins | sample 5400101 | NCBI WGS metagenome assembly WNFV01 (sample SAMN13153361, study PRJNA577476) | soil metagenome | isolation source: 115 cm soil or saprolite under grassland replicate 1 | place: USA:California | collected 2016-06-15 | reverse complement strand
TAACGCGAGATACCAAAATGCGGCTCGGCGGCTGGGGGCGACGCTGCTTGGGGCGCTCCTCGCGTGCTCGGACGGCGGAGGGCCGGTCGTCACTGGAAACTACTACGTCGCCACGACCGGCTCCAATTTGAATCCTGGAACGGCGACAGCGCCGTTTCGCACGATCCAACACGCCGCTGATGTCGTGAATCCCGGAGACACGGTTATCGTGCGGGACGGCATATACAGCAGCCCGATCACCCTTGAAAGAGGCGGCACATCCGCCGCATGGGTCACCTTTCAGGCGGAACACAAGTGGGGCGCGAAACTCTCGGGCGGCGACAATACGATACGGGAAGGGTGGCTGTTCGCGAGCGGCGCAAGCTACGTCCGCGTCGAGGGATTTGAGCTCTACGGCTTCTTGGAACAGGGGTTCAGCAACTTTTTGGGCGGGCAGAATCTCGCAATCGTTGGCAACAACATCCATGACATAGGGCGCTATTGCAACGAATCGTCACTCGGATCGGAAGGCGTGTCCTCCTTCCACCCGCATGTGACCATCGAGGGAAACGTCATCCACGATATCGGCAGGTTCGCTCCGGGCGAGAACGGCTGCGTCCCGACGACGACCTACTATAAGGATCACGACCATCCGATTTCGCTTGAAGACGCAGCCGGCGACATCACGATCAGGAACAATATCTTCTATAACATGAAACGCGGATATGCGATTCAGTTATACGGCGGGACGTTTGAGAACGTCAACATAGAGAACAATACGTTTGCTTTTGCGAATCCGTATACGGACGGCCACATCGTTGTGAACGCCTCGCTTGTGAATTCCCGCATTGACAACAACATCTTCTACGATCCGACGAACGTCGCGATCGTCTTTGCGGTTTCGTCCCATTCAAATACGACCGTTCGGAACAATGTGGCGTATCCTGACACGGTCAGCAGCGGTTCGACGTCCGGGGTGACGTTCAGCGGGAACCTCCCCTCCACGGACCCGAAGTTGGTCAATGCATCCACTTTCGATTTCCATCTCCAGTCCGGAAGCCCCGCGATCGATACGGGCCTGACACTCTCCGATGTCACAGTTGACTATGACGGCCACGTCCGCCCGCAGGGAGCGGCGTATGACATCGGCGCGTATGAATATGTGGGCAGTCTTCGCAACTCTCGGCAACGTTAGGCGAGCGCTGGTCCGCTACTAGAGCTGGCGCCTTGCGTCAGGCAGCGCCGGTCCTCGGCGCGCCTCCCGGAATCGCGACGAGGAAGCCGGGGCTCTCGGCACGGATTTCGATACCGGCAAGGTTTGGGATCACCGCGTCTGCGTCCAGCAACTGCTCCGTTGGATGAGTTGTTGTGAGCGCCACGACACGGGCGCCCGCCGCGCGACCGGCGGCCACGCCCGGCGGAGCGTCCTCGAATACCAAGCATGCTGCTGGTTCGTGGCCAAGACGCTGAGCGGCCAGCAGATAGGCGTCTGGCGCGGGCTTTCCACGCGCCACGTCTTCGCTCGTCACGAGGACCTTCGGGACCGGCACACCAGCAGCCTCCAAGCGCCGTCGGGCGAGCACACGCCCTCCGGAGGTGGCGACCGCCCACGCGGTGACCGGGAGGAGCGACAGGAGTCGCAGCGCCCCCTCGACCGCGCGGAGGCCAGCGGAGCCTGCGACCTCGGCGGCTTCAAGCCACGCCACTTCCGAATCGAGATTGAGGTGCGGCGCAACCGCCTGCAAGGTCTCGCACGTGCGGCGCCCGTGTGCGACGCGAAGCAGCGGCTCGGGATCGAGTTGATGACGCTGCGCCCAGCGCCGCCACGTCCGCTCGACAGCGGCGCGAGAATCGACCAGCACACCGTCAAGGTCGAACAGCAGGGCTTCGCATCGGAACTGGCGCACAACTGAATACTACCCACCTTCGGCGCGCCCGTCGGAGACTCATCCTTGACCCGGCACGCCAGCGCTGGTTAGATGTTGCAGCGTGGGTAAGACGTGAACCGCCGCGAGCTTCTCTCCGCCGGCGCCTCCGCCGCTCTCGCGATCGGCGCCCTCCCGCTGCGGGCCCCGGGTTCCTCGGGTTGGCGCCGAGGGTCGGAGGGACGTGATCCCCGGCGCCGGCCGGCGAAGCCCGATGGCCCGCGCCCCACGCCGCAGCAGCTCGCGTGGCAGCGCGCGGAGCTGGCGCTGTTCGTCCACTTCACCGTCAACACCTTCACCGACCGCGAGTGGGGGGACGGGACGGAGCATCCCCGCATCTTCCACCCGGCGCGCCTCGATGCCCGGCAATGGGCGCGCGTGGCGCAATCGGGCGGATTCCGCACGATGATCCTCACCGCCAAGCACCACGACGGCTTCTGCCTCTGGCCGACGGAAACGACCACTCACTCGGTGCGCTCGAGTCCGTGGCGCGACGGACGAGGCGATGTGGTGGGCGAGTTCGTGGACGCGTGTCGCGCGGCGGGGCTCGGCGTGGGACTGTACCTCTCCCCGTGGGACCGGCACGAGCCGTCGTACGGCGACTCACCGCGGTACAACGACCTCTACGCGCGACAGCTCACCGAGCTGCTCACTCGGTACGGTCCCATCGTGGAGGTCTGGTTCGACGGCGCGAACGGCGAGGGGCCGAACGGGAGGCGGCAGGAGTACGACTGGCCGCGCGTCCATGGGATCGTCCGGAAGCTCCAGCCGAAGGCAGTCATCTTCTCGGACGCGGGGCCCGACATCCGATGGGTCGGGAACGAGAAGGGGATCGCGGGCGACCCGAACTGGTGCACCGTCGATCCAGCCACGGTGCCGTACCCCGGGGTGAGCGGCGATTCCATCACCCGCGCGCTCCAGCACGGAGATGCGCACGGGAGCGTGTGGCGTCCGGGCGAGGCCGACGTGTCGATCCGCCCAGGGTGGTTCTGGCACGACAATGAGGACGACAAGGTCCGCACGGCGGAGAACCTCGTGGAGCTGTACTGCTCGAGCGTGGGGCGGAACGCGGGGCTCCTCCTCAACGTCCCCCCCACCCGGGATGGTCTCTTCCACACGGCGGACGTGGCGCGGATCGCCGAGTTCGGCGAGCGGCGGCGCGCCATCTTTGCGACCAACCTCGCCGCGGGCGCGCGGGCGCACACGAACGGCGGCGAGGAGCAGGCGCATCCCGCAGCACACGTCGCCGATGGAGACCCCGACTCGTTCTGGCGCCCGGCCGCCGGCGTGACGACCGGGTGGGTGGAGCTCGAGCTCGCGCACCCGGCCACGTTCGACCTCGCGTGCCTCCAGGAGGCGATCGCGCACGGGCAGAACGTGGAGCGCTACACGCTCCAGGCGTGGACCGGGAGCGGGGGCGGGGGCGGGGGCGCGTGGACGACGCTCGCGCGCGGGACGACGATTGGCCACAAGAAACTCGACCGCTTTCCGGCCGTGACGTCCAGCCGCGTGCGGCTGGCGATCGACGCGGCGCTCGATACGCCGTGCCTCGCGAACCTGGCGCTTTACCGGAGCTAGCGGGGTGCCGACGCCCGTGACGCCTCGCCGATCCGAGCTGTCGATCCTGCTGGCGGCACTGCTCGGCGCCCTCGCGCTGAGCGCCATCCGCCCCTACGACCGCCCCACCTGGGTCATGGAGGTCGCACCGATCTTCGTGGGCGTGCCGCTACTCATCGCCACCGCCCGACGGTTCCCCCTGACGCCCTTGCTGTACCGGTTGATCTTCCTGCACGCCGTCATCCTCATGGTGGGCGGTCACTACACCTACGCGCGCGTGCCGCTCGGGTTCTGGGCTCAGGAGCTGTTCGGCTTCACACGCAATCACTACGACCGCCTTGGCCACTTCGCACAGGGATTCGTCCCGGCCATGATCGCCCGGGAGATCCTCCTCCGGCGCACGCCCCTCCGCCCCGGCGGGTGGCTGTTCTTCCTCGTCGCCAGCGTCGCGCTGGCGATCAGCGCGTGCTACGAGTTCGTCGAGTGGTGGGCCGCGCTTGCCGGGGGCGAGGCCGCTACCGACTTCCTCGGGACGCAGGGCGACGTCTGGGACACCCAGTGGGACATGTTTCTGGCGCTCATCGGAGCGTGCAGCGCTCAGTGGCTGCTCGCGCGGCGGCACGATCGTGAGCTGGCCCAACTCTCGGGCGCCGGCTCCTTGACAGACGGCCCGCCGCCAGCAGGTTAGCCCCGAGCGACCAGGGCAAACCTCACGAAGGACCCAATTGCATGAAGCCCATGACGCGGTTGTCGACGTGCCTCTTTACCTTCCTCGGCGCGTTGTCCCTGAGCTGCGGGCCCGAAGAGGCATCGGACCCAGGGCCGCTGCTCTCGTTCGACCGCAGCTCGGCGCCGGGACTCAGTAAGGCGTGCACAGATAAACCGGGCAGGCATCTGGCCCGCCGGCCCAACGCGCCCGTCGCGGCGCTCTGCGCGCTCACCCTTCCGCCAGGCAGCAAGCCGATTCAGAACGGCACGAAGTCCTGGGTCGAGGGTGGAAGGCTGTATCTCACGGAGCTCGCGAACGGCAGCGTGTACATCTGGGACGTCGTCTCCCACGACTATGTGGGCAGCGTAGGGGGCTTTGTCGGGGCGACCGGGGTCGCCGCGACGTCCGGGCCGAACAGCATCGCGCTCAGCGGGGACGGGCGCGCCTGGGTGTCGGACGGCATCAGCGCCGTGAAGGTGGTGGACTTGGGCACCCAGGCGATCGTCGCAACGATCAGCACCGCCATCCCGGCGTGCGACAACGGGACCGTGCACAACTGCCAGCGCACCAACGAAATCACGTACGATCCCGAGCATCGGATCATTTTCGTCCAGAATCCTTCTCCCTTGGATACCAGCAAGCACGGCGGTGCTACGTTCCCCGCGATCGACACCTACGGCACCTTCGTTTCCGCCATCCCCCCGTACACGGTTCTCGGCACCCTCTCGTTTACTGATCGCAGAGGCCAGGAAGCGCCGTTGTGGGACTCCGGGCAGCACCGCATCCTGACCGCCGTCTCGGGGAGGCTATCGGGCACAACGGTATTCCAGCAGTATGTCGCCGTCGTCGATCCCACGGTCACGCCATTTGCGATCGAAAAGCAGTACGACATCGATTGCCAAGCGCTCGGGCTCACTGCCACCGCCGGGGGGCTCTTCGGCATCAATGACCCATCGCTTGGCCCGGGCGGACGAATGGTGATACCGGGGTGCGGGAGGGCGCTCCTCATGGACACGTGGACCGGCGATATCACGGCCATCCTGCCGGTCGGCGGCGGGAATGAGACCTGGTACAATTCCGGGGACGGCAACTTCTACGTGACGGGAGCGAACTTCAGCACCACTCCCCCCGGTCCCAACTCCCTCGGCGTGATCGACGCGCGCGGCAGCAAGGTGCTCCAGTATGTGCCCGCCGTTGGAGCGACGAACCCCGCAGCCGCGGCGGAGAACAATCTCATATTTGCGGTCGTTGCAGCCAATGCCAATCCGACGGCCTGCACCCCGTTCGGCTTCCAGGCTACGGGGTGCATCGTGGTTTTCGCTCACGTCCCGGGTGCGGGCAACGGCCGGTAAGCAGGAACCCGACGCGCGACAAGCCCGAGGTGCCCTCCTCGCATCGGACTAGCGCTCCCCACCTTGCGGGGGAAAACGCGAGGAGGATGCGGTTGAACTCGTGAGGTCGCTCGATCATCGGCGAGTGCCCGCACGACGTTGCGGTCGGCGTAGCTCATCGGCCCGAAAACTCGGGCATCCGTTTTTCGTTGAAGGCGGCGATCCCCTCGCGGGCGTCGCGGCTTTCGAACAGCTGCTGCTGCAGCTCCCGCTCGAGGGCCTGCCCCACGTCGTGCGTCGCTTCGGCGCCCGACTGCACGGCGCGCTTGATCAGTCCCACGGTCTTGGCCGCCTTGTGCGGCGGGCAGAACTGCTTCGCGTAGAGGACCACGTCGTCCCAGAAGGTCTCGGCCGGGAAGATCTCGTTCACCAGGCCCAGCTCCTTGGCGCGGTCGAAGGAGAAGGTCTCGCCCTTGCCCATGAGCTCGATCGCGCGGTGCTTCCCGATCGCTTTCGCGAGGCGCTGCGTCCCCCCCAGCCCGGGGAGCACGCCCAGGTTCACCTCGGGGAGACCGATCTTCCCGCCGTCTTCCTTGGCGACGCGGACGTCGCAGGCAAGGGCCATTTCGAGTCCCCCGCCCACCGCGTGACCGTTCAGCGCCGCGATCGTGAGCTTGGGCGTGTGCTCGAGGCGGTTCAGCGTCTCGTTGCCGTATAAGCTGAAGTAATACAAGAAGCGCGGGCTCACCCGCTGCATCATGCGGATGTTGGCCCCGGCGGAGAAGAAGCGGTCGCCGCCTCCGCGCAGCACGATGACGTGCACGTCGTCGTCGAAGCGGGCCCGCACCACCGCGTCGTCGAGCTCTCGCAACATCTCGAAGGTGTACGCGTTGGCGGGCGGATCGTTCAGCTCGACAATGGCGAGACCGTCCTCCATCCGGTACTCGACCAGTCGCCGCTGTCTTCGCTCGTTCTCTTTCTTCGGGACGAGTAGGGTCACCATGTGGGCACGAGCCTCCGTATTTGCAGAGTTGAGTAACTCGGTTCGCTTCGATTGCACTGCGATACGTCAGGCGGCAGCTTCCGCGGCCTCCGCCTCACGGGCGGTGCGCAGCCCGTCCTCGTACCACGCCCGCAGCTTCGCGGGATCGAAGTCGAGGCTGGCGCCGGGCAGTTCTTGCCGCGGGTGCAGCACGCGCAGCGTTACGTCGCGCCGCTCGAGGGCCTCCGCGAACGTGCCCTCGCTCGACCGGCAGAGGGACGACCGCAGGACCACACCGAGCCAGTGGCCGATGGCGCTCCGTCGAATGCGCCGCAACGGCTCGGGAACGAGCACCCAGACCTCGTCCGGCTCATCAGGGGATTCCTTCCCCTCGGTGAGCGCGCTCACTGCGTCCGCAAGCGGCGTGACGTTGCGCACGCCGCCGTCCACCCCCAACTCCTGGCCGTTCCCCAGCGGCACGGGCGGGAAGACGAGCGGCAGCGCGCAACTGGCCAGCACGGCGTCCACCAGCGCCGGGTGGTCGTTTCGGGCCGTGCGGTAGCGACGGGACAGCAGGTCCACGTAGCCGATGCGCAGCCGGACGGGCGACGCGGCCACCCGCGGAGGATCGATCTCCCGCGTGAGCAGCCGGCGCAGCGGGCCGACGTCGTGCAGGCTCGAGCTCCTCCCCAGCACCATCCCGAGGGCGCCGAGCGGGCGCCGCTGATAGATGTCGCGGCCGCCGCGAACGCCGAACCAGACGGACCGGAGATGCTCGAGCTCGCTCTCGAGCCCGGGCGGGTCGTGGGCATGGGCCAGCGCGGCGCCGTTGACCGCGCCCGCGCTGACCCCGGCGATCACGTCGAACCAGTAGCGCCGCTCGAGGATCAGGTGCTGGCAGGCTCCCACTTCCCAGACCGCCCTCTCCCCGCCGCCCGAAAGCACCAGCGCTCTCCGCATGTCCGTCCCTTTGGTCTCGCGTAACTTCAGATCTGCACGACGACTTTCCCGAGCTGGCCACCGCCTGCGAGCCGCTCCAGCGCCGCCCGCGCCTCGCTCAGGGGGTAGAGGCGGTCGACGACCGGGCGGAGCTTGCCCTCGCTCAATGCCTGCGCCGCAGTGCGATACTCCGCCTCGTTGCCCATCGTCGAGCCGAGGATTGTGTACTGGTGCCAGAAGAGCCGCCGCACGTCCGTGCTCACGGTCGGGCCGGTGGTCGCCCCACACGTGACCAGCCGACCGCCCCTCGCGAGGCACTTGAGAGACTCCTCCCACGTCGCCGCCCCGGCGGTGTCCACCACGATGGCGGCGCCGCGGCGGTCCGTCAGGGCCCGGACTTCCCGCGCCACTTGCTGCGCGCGGTGGTTCAACACGGCGTCGGCCCCGAGGCTCCGGGCCTGCTCGAGCTTCGCGTCGCTCGACGACGTCGCGATCACACGCGCGCCCAGGAGCTTCGCGACCCGCAGAGCGGCGAGCGAGACGCCGCCCCCGACCCCCCACACGAGCACCCACTCCCCCGCCTGCACCCGCGCCCTGGTCACGACCATGCGCCAGGCGGTGAGCGTGACCAGCGAAAACGCTGCCGCCTCGGCCCAGGTCAGCTCCGGCTCGAGTCGGGGGATGCGGGCGACGTTCTGCTCGGGCACGACCACGTATTCCGCCATGGTGCCGGGCATGTGCTCGCCGAGGACCCGATAGTCCACGCACAGCGAGTGCTCGCCCGCCCGGCAGAACTCGCAGGCGTAGCACGACACCCCGGGGTTGATCATCACGGCGTCCCCCGGACGGACGGCCGTGACCTCTGGACCCGCCGCGTCCACCACCCCGGCCCCGTCCGACCCGAGGATGTGCGGGAAGGTGTAGTCCACCGGGAGCCCACCGATGACGAACAAATCGAGGCGGTTCAGAGCCGCGGCGCGGACGTTCACCCGGACTTCCCGGGCGCCGGGGCTCATCCGGCCGTGGGCGCGGGCGCGTCATCTCGCTAGGATTTGGTCCTTGGTGCATGGCTCACTCTCAATATTCTTGGCCAACGGGGCCGGCGGCTTTGCAATCGCTGTGCCGTGACTCGGATGTGCGTTGACCCTGCGTCAATCGGGCGTACGTGACGCAGCGGCGCCGCGCGCCGAGGATCCGCGATGCGGTCGCGCGACGAATCGGGGGGCGTGCCGAAGGAACGCTGCAGAATGCGTTCAGGAAGCGGGCGCCGACGTTCGAGCGATCCGGCGCGACGGCACGAGGTGTGGAGAGTGTGCAATGGCGCGCGGGCTCGCAGCGCACCAGAAATGGGCCGTCGCCATGCACCGGAAGCAGGCGCGGCGGGGAGACTACAACCTCTTGTCCTTGGGACCGCTTCCGGCCTCGCCGCCGGTAGCGGCACGACCTTCGGTCACGTCTGCGCGACGCAAACTAGAAGCGTGCCGAAGGCCAGGGCGCCGAGGGCGCTCCGGACGGCGTGCAGCCGACCCCAACGCCGCAGTAACGCCGCGGCCTCCGCGGACTCCGGGTCAAGGCTCGGCGCAAGCAGCCGCCGGTTGGTGGGCGAGATACCGAGGAGCGTGAAGGGTACGACCGCGCCAAGGAGCAGACCGCCAGCAAGCAACCCGGTATGGCCAGCGCGCCACCAAGCTCCCAGCGCGGTTCCTCGGTTTCCTTGACGGCCGCCTCTCCACGCCCCATGGTTTGACGACCCCCTGGTCGAGGTGCGCGCGCTGAGACCGAAGGAAAACGGATACGTTTCGATGAGTTGGAACGGTACGCTCTTCGGCCTCGCGCTGCTTCCCGCCCTCGCCGCCACCGCCCTCCAGGGAAACTGGGTGCACCTTGGGTCGCGGCGTGTGGACTCCCGTGTGGAACACGACGTCCTCCGGGCCTCGGGAGATGTTCGACGTGAGGTTCACGTTCGGCGACGGCAAGACGTTTGCGCCCGTCACGCAGTTCTTTTTCAAAGGCAATTCGCGCAGCCGCACGATCGCCCTCCCGGGCGCCGCCCGCATCGTCCGGTGGATCGACTTCTACCACCGCAGCATCCCGGGCGGCCGGCGGGGCACGGCGACGGTGCATCTGTACGGTCGCCGGTGAGCGTCACCTGCTTGGCCTCCCGATGGTCTTCTCCCGATGCTCCTCCTCGTCTCAATACTCCGCGAAGCCGTCGTCCGGATAGCAGTACAGCCACCGCTCCCCTGGCTCCGCCGACGCGACCACCGGATGCCCGGTCGACCGCGCGTGCTTCGAGGCGTGGCGGTTGGGGGAGCTATCGCAGCACAGGGTGGCGCCGCACAACTGGCAGGTGCGCAGATGCACCCACTGCGCGCCCATCTTCACGCACTCGGCACACTCCCGGCGTGTGGCGTGCCTCACGGTCGTGATGGCACCGAGATGAGCGCAGGTACCGTCGGACATCGTCGACCTCTCTTACTCGTGTAGGACCTGGTGGACGGCGGCAATCGCGATCGAGCCCTCGCCCACGGCCGACGCGACACGCTTGAGGCTCCCGGCGCGGACGTCGCCGATCGCGAATACCGCGGGGAGACTCGTCTCGAGGAGATGAGGAGGGCGCGCGAGCGGCCAGCGCGCGGTGGCCAGATCCTCGGGGGAAAGATCCGGTCCCGTCTTGATGAACCCCTTGGCGTCGAGCGCGAGGCACCCAGCGAGCCACCGTGTGCTGGGCACCGCGCCCGTCATGGCGAAGACATGCCGGATTCCCTGTGTCTCGGTGCGCCCGCTTCGGTTGTCGCGCCAGCCCACCCGCTCGAGGTGACCGTTCCCCTCGAGGCTCACGATCTCCGTGTGCACGTGGCGGACGATGGCAGGATGGTCTTCGATGCGGCGGATGAGATAGCGCGACATGGTGTCGGCCAATCCCTGGGACCGGATCAGCATGTGCACTCGCCGGGCGGTCCGCGCGAGGAATACGGCGGCTTGGCCCGCCGAGTTGCCGGCGCCCACGACGATCACTTCTTCACCGGCGCACAGCTGCGCCTCCATGAAGGTCGCGGCGTAGTACACCCCCGCGCCTTCGAACCGCGGCAGGCTGTTGATCGGGAGCCGGCGATACTCGGCGCCCGTGGCGATGATCACCGCGCGCGCCGGGAGCCGCTGCCCGTCGGTGAGCTCGAGCGCGTACGGCTTGCGGTCGCAGGCGAGCCGCGTCGCGCCTTTGGCGATGATCACTTGAGCACGGAACTTCTCCGCCTGAATGTACGCGCGCCCCGCCAGTTCCTGGCCGGAGATCCCCATCGGAAAGCCGAGGTAGTTCTCAATCTTCGAGCTCGCGCCGGCCTGGCCCCCAGGCGCGGTCGACTCCACGACCAGGACATCCAGTCCTTCCGACGCACCGTACACCGCCGCCGCAAGCCCTGAGGGTCCCGCACCGACGACCACCAGGTCCCGGACATGCGTCTGATCGATCGCGTCGTTGAAGCCCAGGGCGTCGGCGATCTGCTGATTGGTCGGGTTCCGCAGCACGACCTCGCCGCACGTGATTACCACAGGCACGTCGGCGGCACTGACGTGGAAGCGATCGAGCAGCGCTTCGACGCCGGCATCGCGGTCGAGGTCGATCATCGTGTACGGATGCCCGTTTCTGGTGAGGAACTCCCGGATGCGCAGCGTCCCCTGGCAGTGACGCGAGCCGAGGACCACGACGTCGCTGACTCCCCGGGCGATCAGCTCCACGCGGCGCAGGATGAAGGCGCGCATGAGGATTTCGCTCAGCTCGCCGTCGCTCTGGATGAGCGCCAGCAGGTCGTCGCGACCGACTTCGATGACCTCACCGACTGCTCCGGCCCGGATCTGGGCGAGGCCGCGGCGGCCCGACAGCATCGTGACTTCGCCCGTGAACATCCCCGGGCCGAAGGACGCCACGACCTCCTCGCCGGCGACGGACGGACGGACGACGTCGATCCGGCCCGCCACGATGACGAAGAGACGCGCCGTTTGCTCGCCCGCCTCCACCAGCACCTCTCCGGCCTCGACCCGGCGCCGGCGCCCGTGCGCGGCGATGCGGGCGAGCTGCGCAGCCGTCAGCGTCGGATAGAGGTGGTCGAGAGGCGAGGTGGGAGTCAGTGGAGTGGTCATGCTTCTAGTGGTGGAACTTGAAACCGAATTACCTTCCGCGCCACAGGAGGGGAGAGGGCCACCGGTCCTCTCCCCTTCGACTTCACCCTTCTCCTCGCTCTAGCGATGCCACCGCGGTCCGAAGAACGGCCCGCCGAACCGCAGGCCGACGCCTAGTCGCGGCCCGTACCAGTACCCGCCGTACCAGGGGTCCCACCGGCCGCTCCACGCGTACGGATGGACCCACCCGACGTAGCGGGGCGGCGGCGAGACGGTGTAGGTCGCCACGTCGAAATCGAAGTGGTCTCCGGCCGCCTGCAGCCGCTGGACGAGGTCCATCAGGCCGGCTGGGCGCTACCGTCGAATAGGCAACTCGACGTAGCTGCTGGCAAGCCGTCGAATGGCCAGGTGCTCCCCACGATCCGGCACGAGATTCAGCCTCTGGCCCCGCCAGCATGAGCGAGGTAACCGTGCTGTGGGCTGGGGTGCCATCATGTTCCCCTCTCTGGGGTGACCAAGTGTGATAGTGCGACTGCCATTTCGCCCGGCGTGCGCAGCTGCATCAGGGCACGCTCCAAAGGCGCATGGTCGTATCGCTTGCCACGGAAGCCAGGAGGGCGCCGTCTGGGCTAAAGGCGACGCCGCTGACCTTGCGACGGTGCCCCGCGAGCGGCAGCGGTCCGCCCGAGATCGTGAGGGGCCGGATCCAAGCCCGGTTGACAGCTTCAAGCGGGGGTCGCACAGGCTCAGCGCCTGTTAGAGACAGCGCGCCACTGCAACGATCAGCGACCGCTAATCCCAAAATCCAGCGGTACGTGCACGAGGACGCGCACGGCACGGCCGTGGAGTCGGGCCGGCCGGAACAGGGCGTTCAGCACGTAGTTCTTGGCACTCTGATCGAATCCTGGTTCGGGCTCTGGAGAATCTTGAGGCTCTTGGGCTCGGCGCGGCCGGTGGTGTCGATGATTGCCTGCACGATCACGCGGCCCTGGATGCGGGCTTGCCTCAGGATCTCGGGATAGACGAGCTGAGGGCCCGAGAGGACGGAAGGCTTCTCGTCGACAATCGCCTCCAACAAGACTTCGTCGGCAACGGGCACCGCGGACGTCCTGTCCCGCCGTCCGCCGACGGGTCGAGCGGTCCCGGGTGCGCCGGCAGGGCGCTGCCCCGCAGTCGGTGTGGGTAGGATGAGGAAGGGCAGGAATGAGAGTATCAGGCTTCTCACGGTGGATTCCTCGGGCGGAGGACCAGCGCGCCGCTTAACGCGTCCGGAGTTTAGCCGCGGCGTTCACTCAGCAGGCCGGGCGACTTCCCAATGATGACCAAACGGATCACGTATTCGCCCCAGTCGCCAACCATGGCTGTTGGCCACTGCGACGACTTGCATAGCACCGGCCGCCACAGCCCGGCGGCAGACGGCGTCGGGGTCTTCAACGATGAGCAGCATGCGCACGGAGCATCCTCCGAGCGACTCTGGGCTGAAATTCAGATGCTCAGGAGACTCGTCAGCAACCCAGAACTCCGCACCCGATACGGACAGCTGCGCCACGGCGGATCCGTCGTCCCCATCGACACGGTGGAGCTCTACCGCGTCAAACGCCGCCTTGTAAAAGGCGATCGCCCTCGGACCGTTCCTAACAGAGAGCGTCGCCGTGATGACAGTCCTGAAGCCGTCGGACTTTGGATTTGCGGTCATTTCGCGCCTGTCGTCGTTCCCGATCGGATATGCAAGAGTCCACGAGCACGCTTTGATCCGACAACTGCGTCGTCGCCTAACGCCCAACCTCATCTGCGGCCGAGTCAATAGGAAGCGGCGGCGCAGCCGCCGCAACCCCTTAAATCGCCCTGTTCTCTTCAGCCGACCGCCAAATGCTCGATTACCGCATCGGCGACCGCGTTGGGCGCCTCCCGCGGCGGGAAGTGACCAACGTCGCCGAAAACGATCCGCCGATACGGCGCGCACTCAGAATAGGTGGAGAGTTCAAGGCTGAAAGGTCTCTGGGGACGGTCGACCGGTGGCCGCTTGCCGACGCGCTGTCCCGATCTGAGCCGGAGTGAGGGAACTCAGCTGTGAGGGGTCCCAACAGCCGATTGCCAAGATGTTCCGCGTGGAATCGCAGGGTACGTGGAAGAGACCAAGCGAGTGCCCCAACTCATGCGCTAAGGTTGCCCCGCCGCGGCCATCCGGCGGCAATTCATAGCCGAACCCACGTTCGGCCAGGATGATGCCATCAAGCTCCGTGTAGAAGACCCCACCACCAATGCGGCCGAAATCCCGGATCAGGAAGAGATTCCAGCCGGGCCTCAGCAGCCTTTCGCGCGGAGCGATCGAGGTGAGACGCTCGCGGGTCCGGGGTATTTCTCCAGCGAGCAGCTGTTCGAACACCGCGCCATTGGGCGCTTCCTCTCTGACGACGCTCTCAAGAACCCACTCGATGTTGGCCTGGCGCCAGATCGCGTTTGCCGTGGCGACGAGCGTCTGGACTTCTGGTTCAGTTCGGATTGTCGTTAGCGCCGCGCTCACGGGCGATGATAACAAATGGACCCGAAGTGGCAGACGGTAAACGGAGTCGGGAGAGGCGGCAGCCTGAACGGCGAAAACAGCTAGAGTAGTGATCGAGAGCATGGCTGATTATGATCATGAACGCCGGGAGCAAGTAATTGTTCAGAGCCGCGATCGGAGCCACGGCGCCCGTGACGTTGCGGAACATGCCGACGAGCCCGCACGCCGCCGTGCCCACGCCGATCCGCTTTCGCGAGACAGGCAGTCACTCAGCGCGGCCGCCGTCTGCTGCAGCGACGGGTTCGGCGGCGTTCCGCTCTCACTTTAGGCCGAGTTTCTTGTTCTGCTCCAGGAGCGAGACGGCTTCGCGAAGCCGCCGCTCGCGCGTCTCCTGCTTCTTGGCGAGCATGATCCACCCAATATAGTGCCTGCGATAGGAGGGCCCGAG
>WNFV01013917.1_pt1 | contig 14502 bp, 13 predicted proteins | sample 5400101 | NCBI WGS metagenome assembly WNFV01 (sample SAMN13153361, study PRJNA577476) | soil metagenome | isolation source: 115 cm soil or saprolite under grassland replicate 1 | place: USA:California | collected 2016-06-15 | reverse complement strand
GAAGCCCTGTGGTTGGGCAGGCGGGCTTCGTCGGACGGGGGCTCACGATGGAGCGCGGAGAGCTGTGCGGCTCCGGTATCGGGGGCGTCAGGCGCATCAGGTGAACGATCACCACGAGGTACCCGACGACCGAAAGACCTGCCGCCGCAAAGAGCGCGATGAGGATGAGGGGCCCTCGCGAATCTCGACGCATCGTTCCAAAGGCAGCGTGGCACGGGAAGACCGGGACAGCCACCCAATGTGTGCCGCTCCGGCTCCCGAGGACTCCTCACGTCTCGCTTGCATGTGTCGATGTACCCTGCGTTCAGGAGGCCACGGCCACGCACATCGATCGGTTCACCTTCGGCTCGATCCGCATCGACGGCGTCACGTACGAGCACGACGTGGTGATCACTGGCGGCCGGGTCGGCAAGCGCAAGAAGAAGGCGTCGAAACCCTTCCGCGGTGCCTTCGGCCACACCCCGGTATCTATCGAGGAGAACATCCCCTGGGACTGCCGGTGCCTCGTGGTCGGGACCGGAGCCGACGGCGCCCTTCCCGTCATGGACGAGGTCAAGCAAGAGGCCTCTCGTCGCGACGTGGACTTGCTGACCATCCCCACCAGGGAGGCCATCCGGGTCCTGCAGGCCGAGCCGAAGCGCACGAACGCGATCTTGCACGTGACGTGCTGATCCGCGGATCCGCAGGCCTGCTGGGTCGCCGGCCGGACTCTCCGTGCGAGTTGCCCGACGTCGCGGCTTGAAGCGGTTCGCGGCTCGCCGCTTCAGGGGTCGGCCATCGCGGGGCCAGCGGCTTCGCAGTCAGCTTTCCTCCGGAGACGCTACTCGGACGTGGCCCGGCCGATCCAAGCCCACTCCGCCGGAGTACACCAACGGACAGGGAACGGCGCCGGTCGCACACCGCGCTCGGAGGCCGACCGGCGATCAGCCGGCTGTGAACAACGGTGGTGGGAACCCCAGCTAGCCAGGCGTAGCCGTAGCCGGCAGGTCCAACATCGCGTGCATGCCAGGGCATGGCAGTCGTGTTCCAGGCTGACGGATGTCCCTGCCCTGCCATTGGGTCAGGGCATGACTGCCACACCGATCATCCTGGTTCCTGGGTTCTGGCTCGGCGCGTGGGCGTGGGATCACGTCGTCGGAGCGTTGCGAGCCGACGGGCACGCCGTCACCGCCCTGACGCTCCCCGGCCTCGATTCGGCCGACGTCAACCGGTCCGCGATCACGCTCTCCGACCACGTCGACGCGATCTGCGGCGCCGTCCGTGCGGCCGACGCCCGCGTCGTCCTCGCCGTGCACAGTGCGTCGGGGTTCAGCGGCTACGCCGCGAGCGACCGGGTCCCCGAGCGGATCGCCGCCATGGTCTACGTCGACACCGCGCCGGGGAAAGGGGCCCTGGACGCCGGCTTCGAGGGAGTCGAGAAGCCGCTCGATTGGAAGTCGATCGAGGAAGAGGAGAACGTCGACGGCCTGAGCGAGGAGCAGAAGGAGACCTTCCGGCAGCGGGCGGTCCCGACGCCGGGCGGTGTCATCCGCGAGGTGGTGGATCTCACCAACGATGCGCGGCTCGACATTCCGAGCACGATCATCTGCACGGGGGTACACGTCCGAGCAGTACAAGGACGCGGTGAAGGAAGGCTACGCCTGGCTCGCCGGCATCCCGGAGCTCCGGAATGTCACCTGGATCGACCTGCCGACGAGCCACTGGCCGATGTGGTCACGGCCGAAGGAGCTCGCGAGCATCATCGGCGAGGTCGCGACGGAGCACGCCCCTCGCGGCTAGGCCGCCGCGCACCGACCGTCGTGGACATCTTGCCCAATCGGGCGGCCCATCATCCTGTCGGTTGGTGCGGTGCCCGCCGGAAAACACGCAGAGTGGCAGGTCTGTCATCGCTACATGGGGGAACCGAACTTTTGGCCACGGCTCGGATGACGTCGTCGACGGGGGAGTGAGGAGTCGAAGGAGGTGATCGGAGAGCTTGTGGCGGCGGGCTCGTTACCCAGGTGAAGCGGTGAATGAGGAGGGAACCATGCCATTGGTCAGCGTCTCAACGGTTACGAGATCGACTTTGTTCCGGTTCTCAGGCCAGACGACTTCGATGGCGAGGTCACCAGAATAAACGTCGATCTATGGGAACGCGCTGAGCGCACCAAGGAGGCATTACAGGAACTTGCGACGCGACTCGCAAAGGCCTTCCAGAAAGTAGCAGGCGAAGATAGAAGAGTGAAGGTCGTGATCAGACCGTATGACGTCGAAAGGAGTGGGTGGGTGTCTCGTTGATGGTTCAGAGATTAGTAGCGCCTTCCTAGCATCTTCGAACGTGCGTGCCGAGCTCGTGCGCATCCCAAATGGCGCGTGACAACTCGGCATCGTCGTAGCGCGTGACCGCCAGCCACGTCTGCCCGCGGTCGTACAACAGGCAGCTGGTGTCGACCGTTTCGAGCGACGACGCCTTTCGCCTGACCACGGCGGACGCCCCGACGTAGACCTCAGCGGCGCGCTTGACGCCCTCGCGGCGGCAAACGTAAAGCGAGAGCTCATCGCCCCGGGCGGCCTCACGGTCGACCAGCCCACACGAGTCATACCCGCGTGATTTGAGGCGGCGGCGCAGTTGCGGCCAGCTCGTCGCCCGGCGAGGGGCAGGGGGCGGAGTGATCCAGAGGGGAGCGCCCATCCCCACCTCGCCGTCGAGCAACGACGTCTGCCCCGAGCCATCGGCGCGCATGACCCAGAGGTCGTACTGGCCCTCCCGATCCCTGATGAACACGATGTGCTTGCCGTCCGGCGACCACGCGGGCATCGAGTCCGTCGCCCCATCGTCGGTGAGACGCGTGATTCGTCCGGATGCGAGCTCGAGAAGGTAGATGTCGTCGTTGCCATCGACACGCCCGACGAACGCGATCGTCGTGCCATCCGGCGACCACGCTGGGAAGAAGACCGCGTCGCCGAAGGTGACGAGGGTCTCCACCGTGCCGTCGTCGACATCGACCACGGCGATCTCGGGACGCTCGTCGTCGGGCTCCCGGACGAAGGCCAGCTGCTTTCCGTCCGGCGACCAGGAAGGGTCGTAGTTCGGGTCTTCGGCCGGCACCAGGTCTCGCTCCTCGCCAGTGGCGAGGTCGCGAAGCACGAGTGACGAGCGGGCGTCGGTCCCCGGGACGGCGTCGAGGTCCGGATACGACACGTAGACGATCCTCGATCCGGCCGGCGACCACCGAGGCTCTGTCTCCATCGTCGGGGTGTCGGTGAGTCGGGTGAGGCGGCCGCCGTCGAGGTCGACTGTCCAGAGGTCGAAACTCTTCCGCCGTCTCCTCGGCAGGATTCTCATTCCGTGCGAAGGCGATCCGCGAGCCGTCGGGGGACCAGGCCGGTGCCACGTCGGCGGCCGGACCGGTCGTCAGAGGCACCGCCGCCCCCCCGTTCGCGAAGACGTAGATGTCGAAGTCGTACTGGCCGGCTTTCGTCGGCGCGAGAAACGCGAACCACCCCTTCAGCTCGCGTGTGTCCACTGGTGGACCCGACGATGAAGCCTTACCTGGATCTGGCGAGCGTTCCAGGCGGCCCCGGACGTTTGTCCTCGTGAGAATGGCCAGAGTGATCGCGACCACGAGCATGGCGAAGGTGATGAGGACAATTATTGCGAATGGCAATCCCGCATCTCTCCTTGGCGGAGCGGGGGGCAGTCCCCCCGCGGACGGGCGTAGAGTCGACGGCTGGATCGACCTCTCCTCTCCCATGCGTTCCCTTGGGGGACCATCGGCAGACCGGAGTGGTGACCAAAGCGATCACGGAGACCACCCTTAGCCTGGCCGGGGAACGTCCAGCGAGCTCCCCTGAACGAGATCGACGTGGTGCCGCCTGCGCGATGAGGTTTCCGCGCGGTCGCCGAGGAGGATTGCCGCCACGACCGTTCTCCGGGGAGGGTGGCTCGAGTTCGGCGAGTGAAATCACCGCGATGAAACCGTGCGCTCGCGCGTCTCCTAGACAGGGGGTGGGCGACGGGGAGATATGGTGAGTACGGCGGTGACCGAGGGAGCCGAGCGGCCGGCGAGCCGCCTCGAAGACCTGTACGAGCGGCACGCCCCGGCCGCGGTCCGGCTGGCGTTTCTCATCACCTCCGATCGCGAGCTCTCCCGCGACGTCGTCCAGGACGCCTTCGTTCGGGTGGCTGGCCGGTTCGGTCACCTCCGCTTCCCCGACGCGTTCGACCTCTACCTACGGCGAACCGTCGTGAACCTGTGCATGTCGCACTTCCGGCACCAGCGGGTCGAACGCGGGCACCTCGAACGAGAGGCGAAGTCACCCGCGCAGGTCGCCGAGCAGCCCGAGTTCGGCACGCGCGACGAGTTGCGCCGAGCCCTCCAGCGGCTTCCGGCTCGCCAGCGGACCGCGATCGTCCTCCGCTATTACGAGGACCTCACGGAAGACGGCGTGGCATCGGCGATGCGGTGCTCGATCCCCGCCGCGAGATCACTCATCTCGCGCGGGATGGAGACGCTTCGAACGATCGTAAGGAGTGGCGAGCGATGAGGAACATCGAGAACGACATCCGCGAGCTCCTTGACGACGAGGCGCGTTCGGCGCCTGCGCCGCACCAGGCGGCCGCGGTGGTGGGCAGGACGCAACGCCGTCAGGGCGCCGTCATCGCCGGCGGCGCACTGGCCGCCATCGCGCTCGTCGCCGCCGGGATCGTTGGACTGCGCGCCGTCGGCACCGCCGATCGCGGAATCCCCGCGAACCAGCCGATGGTCACCACGACGCTGAACGGCGTCTCGATGTCGCACCCCGAGGGGTGGTACGTGGTCGATCCCGGCGAGGCCGGATTGAACGGACCTGATCCGACGCCGGACCTCCCCCGGCTGGTGTTCGCCGTGGCCCCGTTCGATCCCGGCGAGCTGTTCGGGTGTCCGGGCATGGTCGAAGGGACGCCGCACGCGTTCCTCATGACCATCCAAGAGGAGGCTCGGGCGCTCTCGGGGGCCGCGTCCGCGCCGTGGCCCGTCGCCCTCGAGCCGCTGGGGGTGGACGCGTCCGAGGCCGCCTGCTACCCGGAGTGGGAGTTCCTGCGGGCCGGTTGGACCACCGCCGGGCGCACGTTCGAGGCTCGAGTGGGAATCGCGCCCGATGTGAGCGATGCGGACCGGGAGGCGCTCTTCGCCGCGTTCGCGAGCATGACGTTCGAGCCCGATGCGGAGGCCGCCACGTCCGTGGTCCTTGCGACCGGGACGGCCGGCGGTGAGGAATGGGAACTCATCGCGGATCGGCAGACGGACGGTCTCTCGTTGATGCTGCAAGGCCACTCCTTCGGAACGGGCACGGGAGGCTTCGACCCCAGCCCCGACGAGCTGCAGGTCACGAGGCACGTGTTCGGGGACTACGGGGACAGGGAGGTCGTCGTCTTCGGAGCCGTCCCCGCCGGGATCACCAACGTCGAGGCCTTCCCGCCGAACGATGCGCCCGCCGTATCCACGGACGTGCTCGACGTGCCTGATGAGATCGATCCCCAGTTCAACGCCTTCGTCCTCATCGCGCCCGACGACCTGCCGATCGAGCTCAACGCCTACGACGCCGACGGCAACGTCGTCCTTCGCGGGACGACGGGTGGGTACCACGTCCAGCGGCCGACCCCGTCCCCCGAGGAGGTGATCTTCAGGGGACGGACGAACGACTGCCTGTGGACGCTCTCTCGGGTTTCGGTCGCACCCGCACGGGAGCGAATCGACCTCACCGCCGAAGACGTCCAGGTCGGGTTCCTCGCGAAGGTGGGGCCCGACGCACCCCCACTGCAGCTCGCCTCGTTCGCATGCCCGAGGGATCCAGGAGGGACAATCGTCTTTGGCCTCTACACCGAAGAAGTGGCCGATCTGCGGTGGCCTACGAGTGCACCGGACGAGCACGGGGTACCGGACTGCGTGATGGCTGAGTTGCCGGCACGCTTCTGCCTGTTCCTCCTGGACGGGGTCGGGGACATGGGCGAGGTCGTCGCTCTCGACGTCGACGGGAACGAGATCGGCCAGGCGAGTTTCTCGTAACGCTATGGTTCTCGTCGTGGAAGATCTCGGAGACGCCAGCACTTTCGCACGCGGTGGAAGGGCGAGTCAGTCCACCTTCAGTCGTGGCCACCACCCGGGGACGGTCCGCACGAGCGTCGGCTCCTCGTACCAGTGCACGAACGACCAGACGACGGCGGCGAAGATCAACGCGTAGGCCACCAGAACAACGCGTCCAAAGACCGCTGCTTGACCGAGGATCACAGCACCCACGGCAAGGTACATGGGGTTTCGCACATGGCGATACATTCCTCCGACGACGAGCTTCTCAGTTGGGGCGACCGGTGCCGGGGTGCCGATCCCCTCGATGACGAAACGGGCGAACGCCTCGAGCACGACGGCCGCTCCCGAACCGAGCAGAGCCCACCCGATGATCCGAAGCCATGTCGGGTAACCGGCCGAGCGCCATCCGGTCAAGAGCCAAGGCCCGAGTCCGCCGACGATCCCTGGCGCGACCGCGAGGAACACGAGGGTGCCCGCCGCAGCTCGAAGCCTGCTCATCGCATCGATCCTTGCAGTAGTCTCGGTGCCGCAGCCTCGATCGGCTGGAGCGAGAATGATCCGGCACGATGACAACGGAGCGATCGCGCGGGCGATCATCGGATCCGGGCTGTACATGGTGCTCGGGACCGGCGACGAGGCCGGGACGCCATGGGTCTCTCCCGTATGGTATGCGCACGAGGGATACACGACGTTCTACTGGGTCTCGTCTCCCGAAGCGAAGCACTCGCGCAACGTCGCCGTGCGCCCGGACATCAGCATCGTGATCTTCGACTCGGGCGCGCCGATCTATGCCGGACAAGCTGTGTACATGTCGGCCCACGCCGACGAGCTGACAGAGGAAGGAGCCGACTCGGCCATCGAGGTCTTCTCCAGTCGGAGCCAGCTGCACGGAGCAGGCGTGTGGACGCTCGCTGACGTGCGGCCACCTGCCGAACTCCGACTCTACAGAGGCATCGCGTCAGGCCAGTGGATCCTTGAGCCAGGTGCGCCGTCCGATCGCCGAGTCCCGGTGACCCCCTGACCCGAGTTGCGAGGGGGATCACCGTGGCGTCTGGTCTTCCCCGGTTCGCTCGGGCTCGACAGTGTGGACATCGCCGTCGCGGATGGTGAGCACACGGTCGACCCACTGGACCGCCTCCTGGTTGTGCGTGGCCACGAGGCACGCCGTTCCTTGCTTCGCGGCCCGGACGAGGATGCGGAACACCTCCCGGGCCCAGACGGAGTCCTGATGTCCCGTCGGCTCGTCCGCCAAGAGCAGCCGCGGGGACTGGACTAGGGCCCGGGCCAGAGCGGTGCGCTGCTGCTCACCGATCGAACACTCGGCCGGGGCCCGGTCTGCCAGGGCGGACAGACCGAGTTCGTCCAGTAGCTCGCCGGTTCTGGCCGAGGCTTCCCGGTCGAGCCGCCCCGACAGCCGGGCCGGGAGCTCCACGTTCTCCCGCACGGAGAGTTCCTCGACCAGCCCGTGGCTCTGCGGGAGGATGGCCACCTCGGCCCACGGGAGGTCGAGCCCCTGTCGCCTCGCGCCGTCGCTCCACACGATCTCCCCGCCGTCCGGGCTCTCCCACCCCACGATCACGTTGAGGAGGGTGGTCTTGCCCGAGCCGGACGGGCCGACTAACGCCACGATCTCGCCTGAAGCGAGGGCGAAGCTCGCCCCCCGGAGGGCGTGGACCTCCTCCGGTCCCCGGCGGTAGACCTTCTCCAGCCCCTGCGCCTCCACCACGTTGCTCACGGCGGCGTGATCCTCACCTCGTCGTCCTCCTGCGTGATCAGCGCCCGGCGCCCGGGGAACAGCCTTAGCGCCTCGGGCGGGAGCTGGATCCGGCCGGCGTCGTCGATGATCGACAGGGCCCGCGCCTCGTGTGTCTCGGCCTCCATCGCTCCGTGGCGGAGCGAGAGCGTCCGGTCGGCGTCGGCAACCACGGTGGGGTCGTGGGTGGCGATGACGAACGAGCTGAATCCCTCCCAGGCCAGGCCCGCCACGATTTCGAGGAGCGCGTTAGCGGAGTGGCTGTCCAGCTCGGCAGTGGGCTCATCGGCTACCACCAGTGTCGGAGCACCGATCACGGCTTGCGCGAACGCGGTGCGCTGCTGCTCGCCTCCGGAGATCTGGTGGGGATAGTGGTCGGCTCGGTGCCCGATGCCGAGCCGGTCCAAGAGGGCCTCCGTGTTCGCCGCCGCCAGCCCCCGGAGGCGGGCCGCGGCCTCCAGGTGCTCGCGGACCGTGAGGTAGGGAATGAGGTTGTCCGAGGGGCGCTGGAACACGTATCCCACGAGCCGCCGGCGGATCCGGCGGAGCCCGGCCGGCGACATCCTCGCCAGCTCAGTGTCCCCGATCATGACGGACCCGGCGGTGGGGCGGTCCAGGCCGGCCATGATCCGCAGGAGCGAGGACTTCCCGCTCCCCGACGGTCCCACCACCGCGGTGACGGACTTCTCCCAGAACGTGGCGTCGATGCCCTTCAGGGCGTGGACCTCGCCGGTGGCGGTCTCGTAGATCTTGACCACCCCGGTGCACGTCGCGGCGACCTCACCCTGCAAGGCGCATCACCTCCGCCACCCTCATCCGTTCGGCCCGGCGCTGGACCGTCCATGCTCCTAGGTAGGCGAACAGCAGCAGCGCTCCCGCGACGCCCCCGACCATCAGCCACGGCACGCGGTACAGGGGCGGCGGAGGGATCCCCGGCTGGAGGTCGAGGTGCGTGTAGATGAGGAAGGACGCCGCGCCAGCGAGCACCGTGCCGATGGCGAAAGAAAGGACGAGCATCGCAGCAAGCTCTACGGCCACCGACAGCCGGTGCGAGCGCTTGCGCAACCCCATCCGCCGGGACAACGCATAGGACACCTCCCGCGAGCGCTGCCGGGCCTGGAGGTAGAGGAGCGTCCCAATCAGCGCGATGATTCCGGACATGATGCCCAGGGCTTGCAAGAATCCAAACGTCCACGACAGGGACAGGAATGAAGGGGTGTCTTTGACCTGGTCCGCGGTGATGGCGTCCTCGATCTGCAGGTTCGCCCTGCGCATCTGCCCCAGGATCCGATTCGGATCGCCTTTCGCCCACAACTGCTCGGTGAAGCCGACGTCGCGAATTGACGCGCCGCTCGCCGTCAGGGCGCGTTCGAACGCGTCCCGATCGGCCACGATGAGCGGCTGGCCCGCGACAAGCCCGGGGAAGGCCTTGACGCTCTCGATCACGTCGAGCGCAATGTGGTGGTCGCCGACGTCCAACGACGCGCCCAGTGGAAGCCCCGCGGCGTCCACGATCGGGAGCTTCGCCTGTCCACCGGCCAGCGAGTCCAGGAGGCTGGGGAGCGATCCCCTCGCGAAGCTCTCGTCCCAGAACGCCGTCTGAGCGAACGTGGCTCGGTCGACGGCCAGCACGTGGACGTTCGTGTCGCCGGGGAGGACGGAGACGCCGAGCGTCACCCGCATCACGCGCGTCGTTGGGAAGGGGAGCCTGGGTATGACCGGCCGCTCAGGGAGCGTGACCGCCACATCGCTCCCCGTGAACACCTGGGCTTTGGCGTTCGACGTCGCTCGGATCGAATCAACCAGGATGCCCGAATACATCAGGATGCCGATCGAAAGCGCGGCGCCGGTGATCAGGATGAGGGCCATTCGCGACGCGCTGGCCAGGCGCCGAGAGGCCAGGTACAGGGAGGAGGGCCACCTCCTGCCCGTCACTCGCAGCCCCGGAAGCGCCCGGCGAAGCAGCCGGGTGGCCAGGCCCGAGAGTCCCGCGATGAACAGCAGCGGGAACAGGAGCGGGAGCACGTCGACCTTCAGGCCTCCGCTCGTCGTCTCCACCGGTGCCGTCCCTCTCGTGACGATCTCGTAGAAGGACGCGGCGGCCAGGGCAAGCACGACGACGTCCCACGGCGTCCGGGAGACGGCCGCTCCGAGTCGCCCCGTCCGGGTCTCGGCTTCCTTCCGGACCGCTGCCCCGGCCACGATGCCCAGCAGGATGACGGCCACCGCCGTGGCCCACACGACCTGCCATGCGGCCGAGCGCACGGACCGAGGATCGAGCAGGCTCGTAGGCCCGATCGCCTTCACCAGGAGCACGCCGAGGGCCCAACCGGCTGCGCCGCCCGCGGCGGCCGGAAGGAGCGTCTCTATGACGGACCGGGCCCCGAGCTCCACAGGGGAGATCCTTGAGCGGTGAGCAGGGCCACCTCGACCCGCCGCCTTTGCACGGCGTAGATCCCTGCAGCGCCGATCACGAACAGCGCCACGACCCGGCCGGCCAACGACACGATGTCGATCGGTCCAGTCAGGCCCGTCACCGTATCGTTGGCCTGCTGGACGAGGTCGGGGAACTGCGTGGCCTGAGTGGCGTTGGGAAGCACGGTCGCGAAGCGCGACGTGGGATCGTCCATTTCGGCTTCGAAGGCCTGGAGGCGTGCCGAGAGATCCTCGGCTTCCGGAAGCGTCGTCGACCGGGTCTGCACCGGGATCTCCCAGCGGAACCTGTCGTAGTCCTTCAGCGCGGCTCCGACCTGGAGCATCGTGGTCCGGTCCATCAGCATCAAAGCCGGAGGCGCGACCTCTTCGCGGCCTTGCGGGTAGATCAGGTAGGTCAGTGAGCACCAGAACTGGCTGACCGGCAGGAACGACAGGTCGCGGTAGATCCCGGCCACACGCACGGTCGTCTCCTGGGGGAACACGCGGACGCGGATCGTGTCGCCGGGCGACACGCCGATGTTGCTGGCCGTGACGTCGGAGATCCACACGCCCGGTCCGCTCACGGAACGGAGCTTGCGGACATGGGCGAGCGCGTCAGTCCTGAACAGGGCCTGGACGAGGTATCGGCTGTTGAAGGTTCCTCCCATGGCGGCCACTTGTGCCTGCGAGCCCTCGATCGTCACGACCTTCGGGCCGAGGCCCGAGATCCCGGACGCTCCCTGCGTGATCAGCGCCTGCTTCCGTGTGAGGAGTTCTGTAGCGGAAAGTCCGTCCTGTGTCCCGTACACCGGCCCGTAGTCGCTTACGGTAAAGCCGGCGTTCCACTTGCAGTACTGCTGCCGAAGCTGGCGTTCCAGCGATGCGTTCCCCGCCGAGGACAGGAACAGGGGACTGGCAGCGCTCGCCATGGCCAGCACGAGGACGGCCCCCAGCACGGCCACGAGCACCCCGGGGAATCGTCGCAGCAGGAACGGAGCCTTGGTCCACAGCGGGTTCCCGAAGGAGAGGGGCTCATGGCGATAGCGGGATCCCTTCGGTGTGGGCGCGGTTGGTTCGGCGGCTCTGGCCGGCCGCCGCCTCGGGTGTGGCCCTGCCGTCTGGGAGGAAGGCGGCTGCTCGTCGCTCATCCCAAGGAATCTACGGGGTCGAGGGAATCGCGCGCGGGGTGGCTCCTACAGGGCAGCCATGAAGTCGAGGACGGCCTGGCGAAAGGAATCCGCAATCACCGGCTCCTCATAGACGAGGATATCGGTCCCGTGCTCGCCAGTGTCGAGGAGCAATAGTTGCTTCGGGGGAAAAGCGACCCGGTGCAATACCTTGGCCAATTCACCGAACGGGTCATCGAATGTTCCCGCGATGAAGAGCTTTGGACCACGGAGGTCCCGAACCAGGCGCTCGGCCGACAGTCCGCGATACAGATCGGCTCCTGCGACCCAAAGAAGCCCGTCTGCCTCGGCGCCTCCCTTGGCCACGGCGTACAGCGACTCCATCGCTCCTTGGCTCGCGCCCCCCACGGCGACCCGTTCCGCACCGGCCGCCCGGAGAGCACCCACGGCGCCTACCACGTCCTTCCAGCCGTCACCGATGTCCTCACCTTGCGAACATCCCAGGTCCCCACCCGGGCAGGAGCCTCGGCGGTTGTAAGTGAGGACTGAATACCCCCGGTCGGCCAGCAGTCCGGCCAGGTCCCACCACTGGCCCTGGTCTCCAACGCCCATGTGGGCGAGCACGATCCCTACGTCGCCATGACCGAAGATCCGACCTTCCAGAACGACGCCATCGGGGGCACGAAACCGCGCCCCACGCGACATCGCTAACAGCTCCTGGGTGTCGTGCAGAGGGAAGGAAGACGTCGGCTCCACCGTCGCGGTGGCCGTGACGACGGGCGGCGGCTCCCCCCCGGCCTGACACGCTGGCATCAAGTTGGCCGTCAGGGCCGCAACGATGGCGAATCGACGCATTCGAACGGGAATACGCGGAGAAGCGACCCTGGGGTTTCGCCGGCCGGAGGAAGGAGAACCCGTTCACTAACCAGAGTCAGCTGTTATACATCCTTCGTGGTCGCCTACGTCGCCCTGCTGCGAGGGATCAACGTCGGCGGCAAGAACTTGATCAAGATGTCGGAGCTCAAGGCGTGCTTCGAAGTAGCCGGCTTCCAGGAAGTCGTCACGTACATCCAGAGCGGCAACGTGCTTTCCGATCCGCCGGGTCAGGTTCGGCTGCGCTGGCTCGCCGGATCGAGGAGATGCTCACCTCGACATTCGGCTACCAGGCAAGCGTCGTGCTGCGCAGCCGTGCGCAGATGCGCGCCGTGGTGGAAAGGGCACCTGAAGGCTTCGGAGCGGACCCCGCTGGCCCGCGCGGGAGGGGAACAGTTCACGTTCACGTTCGGTGCTGCCGAAGATCCGGCTCAGTTCTGGCGCAGGGAGGAGGCGGCCGGTGGGGAGCCGATGAAGTTCCTCGCGGGGATGCTGGAACGACCCTACAGGCAGAGCTCGACGGGCGACCTCGTCCTGTACGTCTGGCCGCAGCGACCTACCCAAGCTGGGCAGAGGTCCCTCCCGAGGACCGGAACGTCCTTCGGCCCCTGTACGGAGACGAAGAGTTCGAACAGTTTGCGGGGTTCGGCTCATACATCGGTTATCGCGTCGGCATCACCGATACGGGTGACTGGCTCTATTTCGTGGCGGGCGACTGAAGCTTGGTCGAGCGCTAGGGGCGCCGTGCGACGGCGTGGAAGACGTGCCAGTGCTTAGGCCCGGAGCATGCGTCGCCGTCCTTTTCTTCTTCCTCGAATCGCTCGAGCTCGAACCCTTCGAACAGCGCGCGAGCCTCGTCGATCGTGAACGCCGACGTGTCGTCCCCCGGCGCCCAGGTATCCCGGTCACCAAGGAGCTGTCCCGCGAACCGGCCCCCGGGGCGGATCGCACGTCGCACCCGGTGCCACACCTCGCCGAACCGGTCGGGCTGACAGAAGAAGAGGCTGAAGCCTGCCCACACGAGATCGGCGGGCGGGAGCTCGACCCCCTCCATCCGCGAGACGAGTGTGCGGAGCCGGGGCGCCAGGCTCGAGGCCACGCGCTTGCGCACCCGAAGGATCGCCTCCTCCTCCGCGTCGATCGCGAAGACCGACCATCCCCGCTCGAGCATGGCGAGGGTTTCGATGCCGCTTCCACACCCAAGATCGACAGCCTGTGGCTCTTCCGACCCGAACGCATCAAGGACCTCGAGGAGCATCTCGCGCGGCGCGCGATCCTCGTTCTCGTCGTAGTACTCGGTCCACTCACCCGCGCCGGTCACGGCTGGCGACGCTACCAGGGGCCGCTTCATTCGTCTCCTCGTGACCGCGAGGCGCCGGCGTCATCACGCCCCTCCTGGAAGTTCGTCGTAATGCTCGAGACGGGCAACACGATCTACACATGAACGCGACTTGGCCGAGAATGGGCAGACCGCCGACAAAATGCGGGTACGATGCCGCGATGCGCAGGATCCTCGCCTCCGTCGCGCTCTCGGGCGTGATCCTTAATGGGTGTGGCGGCGACAGCGGGAACGGGGATGGGTCCAACGCGGCTGCCGCCTCGACGGCCGACATCGTCGCCGCCGTCGAGACGACTATCGCAACGGGTTCGGTCGCGCTCGACATGACCGTCGAGTTCAACGATTCGTCAGCCGTCCCGGACGGGACGACGATCGGGATGACCGGCTCTTCGACGCTCGGCGATCCGCGGCGTGCCGAGCTTTCCGCCGATTTCGAGTCGTTGGGGGTCGGTCGGATCGAGATGCTCATCGACGATGACCAGGTCTACATGCGCGGGGGCGTCTTCGACGATCTCCTGTCGCGGCTGCCCGCGAAGCGCGAGTGGTTGTTCGTGGATCTCTCGTCCTCAGATCCGGCCATCGACCAGTTTCGGAACCTCTCGACCGGGCAAAACGACGCGGCACTGGTTCTGTACTTCCTCTTCGGGGTCTCAGGCCAAGTCCGGGAGCTCGGGAGCGAGGAGGTCGGTGGAGTCTCGACCACGGACTACGCGTTGACGGCCGACCTTGATCGTGCGGTGCCCGAAGCGCCCGCTGAGATGGCGGATGCGCTTCAGGCGAACATCGAGGCGCTGGAAGCGGGCGGCGTGCAGACGATGCTCGACGCCGAGGTCTGGGTCGATGACGAACGACTGATCCGACGAGTCGGATACGTCTACCGCCTCGCCGACGCCGGTGGCGGAGGTCAGATGATCGCGACGGTTACGTTCTCCGGCTTCGGCGAGC
>WNFV01006028.1_pt1 | contig 14502 bp, 15 predicted proteins | sample 5400101 | NCBI WGS metagenome assembly WNFV01 (sample SAMN13153361, study PRJNA577476) | soil metagenome | isolation source: 115 cm soil or saprolite under grassland replicate 1 | place: USA:California | collected 2016-06-15 | reverse complement strand
GCGGCGGCATCCGGGCCGAGCCCTGTGTGCAGCACCCACGGCGCAAGCAGCCCATGCGTCCGTTCCGACTCGAAGGTGCTCTCGAGCCAGTCGCGGCTGGACTGCACGACCTCGGCGCCGAACGCCGCGAGACCCCGGCGGCCGAGCCGCCGATATGCCTTGACCGCCAGCCCCGCACCTGCGCGCGACCACAACTCGGTGCCGAGAACCCCGAAGACGAGCTCCGCCTGCGCTCCGACCGCGGCCATCGCCTCCGGCCACGCGTCCCCCAGCTCGGCCGCGTTCGCGGCGGGATCGGTCGCGAGGAACGTGCTCTCCCCGTCCGGGAACGCCGACGCAGTCGGCAGCTCGGTGTTCAGGTACTCGAGCCCGCGCGCGGAGAGCTCGGCGGCGAGCTCAGGGTGCGCCGGCCCGCCGACCCAGAGCGGGTGCCAGGCACTGAAGACGTCGTGCACGAAGCCCGGCTCGGTGAGCTCTGCGGTCTTGATCGCGCCGCCGTATTCCGCGTCGCGCTCGAGCAGGCAGACGTCCCAGCCGGCGCGGGCGAGCAGCGCCGCGCACGCGAGCGAGTTGATGCCGCTGCCGACGATGACCGCGTCGTGCTCAGCCACGTGCGAGCTGCCGGAACTCCTCGTCGGTGACGATGCCGCGCTTCGTCGTGCCCAGCTCTTTCACGCGCGCCAGGAGCTCGCGCTGCGCATCGTCGTCGAGCTCGAGGCCGAGCTCCTCGGCCTTGATCCGGATCGAGTCGATGCCGCTCTTCTTGCCGAGGACGACGCTCCGCTGCGCGGCGACGAGCTCGGACGAGTACGGCTCGATCGCCGGCGGATCGTGGAACTGGCTCGCGACCGCGCCGGACTCGCGCCGGAAGAGGTTGTCGCCCACGAGCGGCTTGTACGGCTCGAGCTCGTAGCCCGATAGCGCGCGCAGTCTCTCGGAGAACGCGCGCACGCGCTCCAGGCGCAACTTCGTCTCGACGCCGTAGAGCCCGCGCAGCGCGAGGGCGATCTCGGGGAGGTTCGCGTTGCCGGCACGCTCGCCCATCCCGTTGACCGTTCCCTGGATCCAGTTCGCGCCCGCGCGCACGGCGGCGACTGCTGCGGCGGTTGCAAGACCGAAGTCGTTGTGGCCGTGGAAGTGGATCGCGCGCTCCGTCCCGAGCCACTCCCGCGTGCGGCCGACGAGGTCGGCGACGCCCTCGGGCGTGGCGATGCCGATCGTGTCGACGACGACCACCTCGTGCGCGCCCGCCTCGACCGCGGTCTTGTAGACCGTCTCGAAGTAGGACGGATCGGCGCGCGTCCCGTCCACGCCGAAGAACGCGACCTTGATCCCCTGCTCGACCGCAAAGGAGATCGCGTAGACGATCCGCTCGAGCATCGCCTCGCGGTCGACGCCCAGCGCGGCGAGCTTGAGGTCGGAGATCGGCGACTCGATCACGCTCGCGCCGACGCCGAGCTCGACCAGCGCCTTGACGTCCGCCTCGACGGCGCGCGAGAAGCCCCAGACCTCCGCACCCAGGCCCGCGTCGCGGATCAGCTCGACGGCACGCCAGTCGTCGGCGGAGACCCGAGGGAACCCGGCCTCGATCCGCTCGATGCCGAGGTCGTCAAGCCCACGGGCCAGCTCGAGCTTGTCCTCGGGCGTGAGCACGACCCCGACGGTCTGCTCGCCGTCCCGCAGCGTCGTGTCGTAGAAGCCGACCTGCGCCGAGAAGGCGTGGGGCTCGTTCAGGCTGCCCGTCCAGAACTCGCTCATCGGAAGTCGTCCGGGTACGAGGACAGCTTCTCGACGCCACCCGCCGTCACGAGGAAGTTGTCCTCGACGCGCAGGCCGCCCCCTCCGTCCCAGTACGCCCCGGGCTCGATCGCGAGCACCATCCCCTCCTCGATCGTCCCCTGGCCCGCCTGGTGCGCGTACGGAGGCTCGTGCGCGCGGGCGCCGACCCCGTGGGCGATCGGATGGGTCGGCTGGTCCGGATACCCCGCGTCGGCGATGCCGGCCCGAATCAGACGGTCCAGCTCCGGCAGGCTCGCCCCGGCGCGGCAGTGTTCGAGCGCACGCTCGTAGACGCCCAGGAGAGAGTCCAGCAGCTCGTCGTAGCGGGGGTCGAGCGTCCCGGGGCAGACGTTCTTCGTGTGGTCGCACCAGTACCCGTCTGCGCAGACCCAGATCTCGAACAGCGTCGGCTCGTGCTCTTGGACCGGGCGGTGTCCGGTCGCGGTGAACGTGCGGATCCCCGGGCCGGACCAGACGAGCGAGAAGCCGAGCGCGAGCTCGACCTGCCCCTTCCAGCCCGTCCCCTCCCCGTGGACGAAACCTAGCCAGAGCGCGGCCGCCTCGCTCTCCTTCATCCCGGGACGGAGCTCGCGCGCGACGTGCTCCATCGCCGCGGCCGCGATCTCGTTGGCGAGCCGCATGCGCTCGACCTCCTGCTCCGTCTTGATCGCCCGCGCATTGTTCAGGAGCGGCGTCGCGTCACGGGCGTCCGGAAAGGCGTCGAACCACGCCTTCGTGTAGGTGGTCGGCTCGCCGACCATCCGGTCGGCCGCCTGCGTCCCGAGGCTGAGCTCGAGCCCGACTCGCCCGAACTCTGCCGCAGCCGCTCGGGCGGTTTCGAGAGCCCGCTGCGCGGGCGGCCGCGGATCCGTCGCGTCGTAGCCCGGGACGAGGCGGACGTCGTTCGTCCACGCGCTGTCGGCCGCGTCCTGCGCCGAGGGCTCGATCGTGATCAGGATCGGCTCCGCCTCGCGCGGGAAGACAGCGGCGTCGAATCCCTTCATCCCCCAGAAGTTCGTCAGATAGAGGACGTTGTCAGGCGCGCGCACGACCAGCGCATCGAGCTCCTCGTCCGCCATCAGCGCTCGCACGCGCTCGAGCTTCGCGTCGTCGCGGGCCCAGGTCACAGCTTCTGAGTGACGTGCAGCAGGTGTCGGTCGGGATCCCGGGAGTAGGCCATCCGCTCTCCCCACTCCTGATCGGCAGGCGGCTGCACCACCTCCGCTCCCACCCCGCGTAGCCGTTCGTGGGCGGCGTCCACGTCGTCCGTATAGATGCAGAGTTCGAACTCGCGACCCTCGTGTTCGGCCGGCCGCTTCGACACGGCGATGCCGAGCGGCTGGAGCTCGAGGAACGCAAACGACAGAGGCCCTTCCGGCGGAAACCCGTAGGCCTGCCGGAACCCCAGGTTGTCGACGTAGAAGCTCGCGGCGCGGTCGACGTCGTCGACGTAGAGGATCGGAAACGCCTCGCGGAACCTGCTCACGGTTCTCCGTGCGCCTCCTGCCACGAGACGACCGGGTTACGCAGCACCCCGATCCGCTCGATCTCCGCCTCGATCACGTCGCCGGGCTTGAGGTAGAGCTCCGCGGCATCCTCGCTGAACCCCGCCACGCCGCTGACGGTTCCGGTGGAGACGACGTCCCCCGCGGAGTAGCCCAGGGCCGAGTAGTGCGCGAGGATCTCGGGGATCGTCACCGACATGTTGCCGCTGTGCGACTCCTGGCGCGGCTCGCCGTTGACGCGTAATTCCATCTTCAGGTCGTGCGGATCGCCGATCTCGTCGGGCGTGACGATCCACGGGCCGAGCGGGCAGAACGTGTCGATCCCTTTGCAGAACGAGAAGACGCCGGAGCGCATCTCGCGGCGCTGGATGTCCCGCGCCGTGATGTCGTTGAAGATGACGTAGCCGCCGATGTAGTCCGCCGCCTCCTCGGGGCCGAACCACTTGCCCGCCTTCGAGACGACGACGGCGAGCTCGAGCTCGTAGTCGAGCTCCTCGGTCAGGTGCTCGGGGTACACGATCGGCTCGTCGGGCCCGATGATCGCGTCGACGTTCTGGAAGAAGACGATCCACGGCGCGATCTCGTGCGACCAGCCGACGCGCTTCGATTCCTCCTCGTGCTCGCGGAAGTTCCCCGCGGTGTGGATGAACTTCTTGGGGACGATCGGGGCGCGCAGTTTCACGTCGGCGAGCGCGTGCTCCTGCCCGGTCGGGTCCGCTCCGTGCCCGAAGTACTCGCGCATGCTCGGCACGTCCAGCTCGGAGATCGTGCCGTCGCGCAGCTCGCCAACGCGGCCGCCGTCGAACGTCACGAGCTTCATCGCCGCGCCGCCAGCCAGTCGAGGACGTCCTGCGCGTTGCGGTCGGGTGGAAAGACGGGATAGAAGACCTTGACGATCCTCCCTCGCTCGGCGATCAGGGCCAGCCGCTTGTAGAGCGTCAGCCCTTCGACGTCGAAGGTCGGCAGGCCCGGATCGCGCGCGAGGTCCAGCCACTCGTCGCTGATGACCGGGAACGGCATCCGGGTCCGTTCTGCGAACTCGACCTGGTCGTCGAGGCTTTGGGCACTGACCCCGGCGACGGTGGCGCCGAGCTCTGCATAGAGGTCACGGAAACCGCAGGACTGCGGCGTGCAGCCGCGTGCCCCTGGGATCTCATCCCAGCCTGGGAGCGGGTCCTCTCCCGGACGGCCGGTGCGTGGATACACGTACAGCACGTCGAAGTCGCGGACGTTGACTGCGCCTTGCGACGAGGGGAGCACGAGGTCCGGGAGCTCCGCGCCGGTGAGGTGGTCCGCAGCACCGTCGTTCTCCGGCTCGGGCAGCCCGGCCGGAAGGAGGTAGGGGTCGTGCACGCTCACGCGGCGGCCTCCGCGCGCCGCTTGGCGGCTCGGAGGACCTGGACTCGGATGAGGCCGCTGAACGGGCGGACGACGCGCCAGTAGTGCTCGAACTTGCGGCGCGACGCCGGATCGGGCACGTGGACGCGGGTCTCCGTCGACAGCATTCCGTCCGTCGCCCGAAAGCGGACGATCGCCGTCGCCGGGGGCTCTGGGCCTCGTCCACGGAGACGCCAGAACTGTCCTTGCAGCGAGACGGCGAAACCTTCGCCGGGGACATCCTCGACGACTGTCGCGCGCCGGCTGATCGCCTCGAGGACGTTCTGGTCTCGCCGCGGCAGTCCCAGCCCACGCGCAAAGACCAGCGCGCGCACGAGCGGGACATCCCCGAAGGTCACCTCGCGGAGAGCGTGGTCGAGCGCTGCAGCATCGCCTTCGGCCGCGAGCGCATGGCGCGTGACGAACTCGTGGGTCATGCCACCTCGCAGATCCGTTGCGCGACGCGCGTGTACACGGTGGCGATCTTGACGAGCCCGTCGATGTCGAGGTTCTCGCCGAGCTCGGGGTCGGGGAGGCCGCTCGAGGTGCCGTAGTTGACGCTCTCGATCCCGTAGCGCGTCAGCGCGGATGCGTCGGAGAACCACCGCACCGTGTCGCGCTCCGGCTTCTCGCCGAAGACCTCCTCGTGTGCCGCGTCGATCGCCTGGACGAGCGGATGGTCCTCCGAGATCTCCGAGCCCGGCGCGGTGACGTAGACCTCCGACTCGATGCCGTGATCCGGGAAGCGCTCCCGGAGCCCGCGGACGAAGTCCCCCAGCGCCGCCCGAGCCTCGGGCATCGGCATCGTGGGCGGCACGCGGAAGTCGACGAAGAGGTCGGTCCGGTGCGGCGTCCGCGAGACACGCCACGCGAAGCCGCCGCTGATCGCGCCGATGTTGACGATCCCTCGTTTGCCGCCGTAGGACGTCCCCTCCTCCCACTCCGGCGCGAACTCGAGCACGGCATCGAGCACGTCGCGCATCCGGACGATCGAGGTCGCGTCGCGCTTCCCCTCGCTGAACGCGGTGTGGATGAACGGCCCGCTCGTCGAGATGCGCATCCAGAGGGAGCCGTAGTGACCGAGGACGATCTTCTGCTCCGTCGGTTCGCCGAGCACGCACATGTCGGTGACGGCGCCGTGCGAGGTGAGGAAGCGCGAGCCGGACGCGTAGCCACGATACTCGCTGCCGACGAAGTCGGGATGCCATTGCGTCTTCTCGATCTCACCCGCGACACAGGCGATCATCACGTCGCCGCGGAGCCGGACGCCGGCGTCGCGAAGCGCACGCACTGCCTCCAGATAACACGCGAGTGCGCCCTTCATGTTCGAGATGCCGAGCCCGTAGACGCGGCCGTTCTGTACGAAACCCTGCGGCTGAAAGCCGCGGATCCCCGTCAGCCAGGGCTCGCGACCCGAGTACGACGTGTCCATGTGGCCGTTGAACATCAGCGACTTGCCGCCGCCGGCGCCTTCCCACAGGCCGACGACGTTCGGTCGGCCGGCTTCGACCTCCTGCCACTGAACCTGGAGACCCATGTCCTCGAGCTCGTCGCGCACGCGCTCGCCCATCGACTGCTCGTCGCCGGTCGGGCTCGGCACCGAGACGAGGTCGACGGCGAGCTGCACGAGCCGGTCGGCGTCGACCTCAACGGAAATGCGGGAGCACCTCCTTCCCGAACAGCGCGATCTGCTCGTGCCGCCGGTCGCCCCAGAGCTCGAGCATCACGTGCGTGCAACCGGCGTCGCGGTACTCCTCGATCGCCGCGATGCAGTCGGCGGGAGTCCCCGCGATCGGCTTGCACTTGTCGAGGATCTCATCTGTGACCTTCGCCTTCGCCGCGAGCCGCCCGCCCTGCTCCATCGCCCCGGCGACGGGGCGGATCTCGTCCTGAGTCAGGCCTGCGAGGTCGAGCAGTGTGTCGGCCGCGCCTTTGATGTTCTGCACCTTGTTGGCGAGGTACATCCCGGCGATCTCGCGCGCACCGTCGCGGCCGGCGTCGCGGTCGGACTCGTGGATGGAGGCGACGATCGTGCAGCCGATGTCGATGTCGGCGCGCACGTTCTCGCGCGTGTAACGGACGAAGGCCGGCGTCGTGATCGACGGTGTCAGGCAGCCGTCCGCGATCTCGCCGGCGAGCGCTTGCATCTTGGGCGCGGTCGCGGCGACGTAGAGCGGCGGAACGTCACGCGGCGTTTCCGCGGCGTCCTGCAGTCCGGGAACGGAGGCGGAGAAGGTCTCGCCCTCGTATTCGAACGGCCCGCCGCCGAGCACGCCTCGAACGATCTCCACCGCCTCGCGCATCGGCCCGAGGGTGCGCTTGCCGTTCAGCCGCGCGTTGTTGAGGAAGATCTTCGAGGTGCCGAAGCCGAGCAGGAATCGGCCCGGCCCGGCCGCCTCCTGCACGACCCGCGCGTCCATCGCGACCTGCACAGGGTGGCGCGTGAACGGCGAGATGATTCCCCAGCCGACGGCGAGGCGTTCGGTCTCGTGCGCGATCAGCGCCGATGTGACGGTGGAGGAACGTGCCTCCATGCCGTGCTTGCGCCACCACGGGTAGGCCTCGGCGAGCCAGATCGTGTCCATGCCGGCGCGATCCATGGCTCGGGCCGACGCGAGCATCTCCTCGAGCGGCTCCATCGTGAGCTGCATCACGCCGATCCGAAACGGCTGCGCCATCAGGACGATCCTCTCATGACGGCACCAACGTGCCGAATGCGCTCACGACCGGCCGCGAGTGACAGGTCCCGAACACCAGGGTCTGACCCTATGTGTGCCGAACCTGTGACAGTCGTTTCACAGGTGGCCCGAAAGGAGGCGGCCTACGTGTCTTCCGTGGACGTCGTCGGCCCTTCGGGCTTGGCGTCGTACGACTCGGGCGCCCAGGGATTGAGTCCCTCCTCGGCGCCGCTCGAGCCCTCCGGATCGGCGGGTCCGTCGGCGGGCCCGCCGGCGTCCTTCACCTCGGGACCCGTCTCCGGCGGCTCGCGGTCGGTCGTCGGCTCAGGCGTCCCAGCGTCGCCCATCTCGTCGCTCGTCATTTCGCCTCCTGTACCTGCTTGTCGAGCGCGGTGAGCACGTGCGACACCTGCTGGTTCACGATCGGCTGGAGCACGCGCTGCCCCATCGACGCGACCGGCCCGAGGATGTGCACGTCCGCCTCCCAGTGCATGTTCGTCCCGCCGCCCGCCTCGCTCAGGTGGAACGACGTGTCCATGTTCATGATCGCGCCGACGCCGTTGCCCTTCGCGTGGAGCTTCGCGAACTCCGGCTCGCGCTCCTCCGTCTTCTCGAAGTCGATCGACATGCGGAGGCCGCCGAGCCCGAGCGGGACCTTGACGTGCGCCCGCCAGCGCTTGTCGTCCTGGATGTCGAACGACTCGACGCCGGGCATCGTCTTCGCCATCTGCGCCGGGTCGTTGAGCACCTGCCAGACCGTCGCCAGAGGCGCGTCGAACTGCCGCTCGCCGGAGACCTTCATCGGCTCTCCACGCTGACGAGCTTCCGCGTCTCGGCCGGCTTCTGCAGCATCTCCCAGACGCGGTGGTACGGGTTACAGCTGCGCCAGACGATCGGCCCCTCGCCGCGCCTTCCGAGCGCGTCCTGCAGCGCGGCGCAGACCGCGTGGATGCCGGCGCCGCCGCCCTCCCCCATCCCCTTCGCGCCGAGCGGGGTGAAGGGCGACTCCGACTCGATGTAGCCGGTCTTCAGCGGCGGCATGTCGAGCGCGTGCGGGACGTGGTAGTCGTAGAAGTTGGGCGTCAGCAGGTTCCCCTCCTCGTCGTAGGTGAAGATCTCGTGCGTCGCCGCGCCCAGCGCCTGGGCGGTCGCGCCGTGTACCTGGCCTTCGACGATCTGCGGGTGGATGCGGTTGCCGCAGTCGTCGACGGCGGCGTAGTCGACGATCTCGTAGACGCCGGTCTCCGGGTCGACCTCGAGTGCGCAGGCATGGATCTGCGTGGCGTACGTCAGCGTGAGATTTCCGTACTTGCGCTCGAGATCCGGCTTCTGGAACGGCGGGCGGTACACGTAACGGACGTTGAGGGTGATGTCGAGGTCCTCCGGCAGGCCCGCGTTGTTCGCGTTCAAGATCGCGCCGAGCGCCATGAACGGCAGCGCCGCCTCGGGGTTGCCCTTGATCCGGGCCTGGCCTTCCGCGAGCTCGATGTCGTCGGGCGAGCAGCCGAAGACCGCTGAGGCCAGCTGCTTCATCTCGCCGGCGAGCTTCTCGGCTGCGCCCTTCACGGCGCCGAGCCCGGTCACGGCGAACTGCGAGGCGTACGTGCCGGAGAAGCCCGCGTGCGAGTTCCAGTACGTGTCGTGTCCGGCGCGCACGGTGACGTCGTCGGGCGTGCAGCCGAGAATGTCGGCAACGACCTGTGCGGTCGTGGTCTCGTGTCCCTGGCCCTGCGGGACGGTGCCGAGCGTGACGACGATCTCGCCGAAGATGTCGAGCTTGACGGTCGCGACCTCGTTGTTGCCGGAGAACTGCAGCTCGGGGTTGAGGATCATCGACTGCCCGAAGTTGTTCGTGCCGGAGTCGAGCGTCGAGCCGATTCCGATCCCGAACAGCTTGCCGCGGGACTCGGCGTCGCGCCGCCGCTCTTCGAGCTTGTCGTAGCCGATCAGTTCGAGCGCGATGTCGAGACAGCGCGCGTAGTCCCCCGAGTCGTAGACACATCCGTTGGGCGTCTCGTAGGGGAACTCCTCGTGCTTGACGTAGTTCCTCTTCCGCACGTCGACGGCGTGGAGACCGAGCTCGCTCGCGACGATGTCGACGATCCGCTCGGTCAGCCAGAGGTGCTGCATGCGCGAGTAGCCCCGGTTCGGTGCGACCGGCGACTTGTTCGTGCAGACCTGTGTGAAGTCGACGCGGACGTTGCGCCAGCGGTAGCAGCCCGGCGTCACCTGCGCCCAGATGATGCAGCCGAGCGGCTCGTAGCGAGGGAACGCGCCGCAGTCGTCGATGGCCCGCACCGAGAAGCCGAGCATCGTGCCGTCCGACTTCACCGGCACCGTCACGTCGAGGAAGGTGCGCTCGTTCCCGTGCGTGTTGGCGGTGTGCTGGTCGGTGCGCCACTCGGTCCACTGCACCGGCCGGTTGAGCTTCCGCGCGAGCAGGCAGCAGACTGTGAACTGCGGATGGAGCGTGATCTTGTTGCCGAAGCCGCCGCCGATGTCCTGGCTGACGAAACGCAGCTTGTCGATGCCGACGCGCAGGGCGGGCGCCATCCAGATCGCCCCCACGCCGGGCATCTGGTGGTTCCCGTAGATCGTCCACTGGCCGGTGCCGCGGTTGTACTCGACGAGGCAACCGGCGCATTCGAGCGGGGTCGACGAGAAGCGGTCGAAGTGGAGCCGCTCGATGCGGATCACGTGGTCGGCGTCCGCGAGCGCAGCGTCGAAGTCACCCCAGTCGAAGACGCCGGACCAGACGGTGTTGGACGCGGCGTCGTCGTGCAGGACGACCTCGTCTTTCAGCGCTTCCTCCCCGTCGAGGACAACGGGGAGGGGCTCGTAGTCGACCTCGACGAGCTCGGCCGCGTCGCGGGCGAGCTCGCGCGTGCGCGCGACGACCGCGGCGACGGGATCGCCGACGTGGCGCACCTTGCCGACCGCGAGGGCGTAGTCCGTGATGTTCGCGCCCGGCGGAGTCGAGAGCTCGAAGAACGGATCGGTGAGGATCGCGACCTCGTCCCCGGTCAGCGTCCCGTGGACGCCGTCGAGCTCGAGTGCCTTGGAGACGTCGACGGACTTGAGGCGCGCGTGCGCGTAGGGCGAGCGGACGAAGTGGACGAAGCCCATCTCGTGCCGCTTGATGTCGTCGAAGAAGACGCCCTCGCCCTGGACGAGGCGCTTATCCTCCTTGCGCGGCACGTTCTGCCCGATGAAGCCGGGCCGGGTCTCGCCCTCCTCGACGACGAGCGGCCGTTCGGGCCTGACGGTGGTCTCGGTCATCCCGCGGCCGCCTTGATCGCCTCGACGATGTTCACGTAGCCGGTGCAGCGGCAGATGTTGCCCTGGATCCCCCTGCGGATCTGCTCCTCGTTCGGATGCGGGTTGGCACGCAGGAGTGCGGTCGCGCTCATCAGCATCCCGGGCGTGCAGTAGCCGCACTGGAGGCCATGGTGGTCGGAGAAGGCCTGCTGCAACGTCGTGAGCTCGCCGTCTTGCGCCAGACCCTCGATGGTCTCGACCTTCGCGCCGTCGGCCTGGACGGCGAGCATCATGCAGCTCTTCACGAGCACGCCGTCGACGATGACCGAGCAGGCGCCGCAGTTCCCAGTGTCGCAGCCGATGTGGCTTCCGGTCAGGTCGAGGTCGTCGCGGATGAAGTGGATCAGGAGCCGGCGTGCCTCGACGTCGCGCTCGTACGTCTCGCCGTTGACAGTGACCTTGACGTCCATCAGCGCCTGCCTCGCGCCTGGGCAACCGCGCGGACCGCGACGACCTCGGCCAGGTGGCGGCGGTAATCGGCCGACGCATGCACGTCTGACGGGGGGTCGAGCTTCGCGCCACTGATTGCCTCGCGGATCGCGTCGTCCTCGGCAGATCCGACCTCGAGGAGCACCGGCACGGCGTCCACGCAGCCGATCGCGACGCGGGCGGCGCCGTTGACGGACGCGGCGGCGTTGACGATGCACGTCCCGTCCTTGCCGATCGGAACCGAGGCGAAGCCGTCGCTCTTTCCGGGCGGGACCGTGATCTTCGTCAGCAGCTCGCCGGGCCCCGCGGCGGTCATGTAGACGCCGAGGAAGAAGTCCTCCGCCGGAACGGTGCGCTCCTCGTCGGTGCCGACGATGTACATCGTCGCGCCGAGCGCGACCATCAGCGGCGGCAGGTGGTTGGTCGGGTCGTTCGAGCAGACGTTCCCGCCGATCGTCCCGCGGTTTCGCACCTGGACGTCCGCGATCTGTGCGCAGACCTCGCCGAGGATCGGCCTGGCGCGCGCCTCGGCGGACTCGATGATCTCCGAGTACGTGGCCATCGCGCCGATCGTGACGGTACCGTCAGAGCCGAGGTCGATCCCTTTCAACTCCTCCAGGTCGCGCAGGTCGACGAGCGCGTCGGGCGAGGCCGCCCGCGCCTTCATGACGTTGATCAGCGTCTGGCCGCCGGCGAGGGCGCGCGCACCGTCGTTCTCCGCGAGGAGGCGCACGGCGTCCCGAACGCTCGCCGGGCGAGCGTACTCGACCTCCCGCAGGAGCATGCGATATTCAGTTCAGAAATCCCTGCACAGGTCAAGAATCCAACGATTGCTGCGCTTTCGCGGACGCGCGCGCGTGCGGCCTGTGGAAAGAACGGCACACTTCTGACACAACAAGGGTCAGACCCTGCAGTTGGAGGCCGCCGCGCCTGTGGAACGATTGCCACATTCTCGTTCCAACCAGGGTCAGACCCAGGTAGTTGGGTAGGGGTCCTAACCGAGCAGGTTCTGCAGCCGCTGGTGTTCCTCTTGGATCTTCCCCTGCAGCCGGTTGATGCCGATCAGGCGGTTGTCGTACGCCTTGACCGCGTCGTGCTGGGCCTGCGAGACGTTCGGCTGGTGCGAGAGCAGGAAGCGGAAGCGCTTGATCAGCGCGGGGACGGCGTTCCGGTCGCCTACGCGGAGCGCGGTCGCGAGGGAGTGCCCCGTATCCACGATCTGCTGGAGCCTCGTTACCTGTGCGCTTTGCCACGGACGCAGGGCAGGCGGCGGCGCGAGGCGACGGAAGCTCATGACGACCCTGGCCACTGCGCTGCTGTAGCTGTCCAGCGCTGTCGTCTGCTCTCCGGCCGTGGTCGTGGAGGCGAGATTCTTCCGGTACGAATTGTTCACGCGCGCGAGGTCCTTGAGGATCTGGCGCACGCTCGGCAGGAATTGCTGGAGCGTGATCGCCTCGAGGCCAAGCGCGGCGTCCAGGTCATAGAGCCGCAGGAGCTGCTCGTGCAGCCTACGCGCATCCGGCGGCGGCTTCAGCTGCTGGAGCGCCTCGCGCGCGGCGATGATCGCGACCTCGGCACCGCGGAGCCGCTGGAGCTGCTTCTTCCCGCCCTTTCCCTTGGCGAAATCGCGGTATGCCTGGTTCGCGATCGTGAACGACGGCGTGAAGCGCTGCTGGATCGTCTCGACGCGGCCGAGGTAGGCGTTGACGGCGTCGCGGCGCTTGGACTTCGCCGACGAGCCGCACCCACTGACGACGAGCACGCAAAGGAGGACGAGGCCGACGGCTCGGCGCACGTCGCTACTTCAGCAGAACGACTGTGGAGACGCTGCCGTCCCCGTGCCTGAACACCAGCTTGACCAGCCCCTTGCCGGGCGCAAACCAGCTGGTGCGCGTGCCGCTGCCGAACTTGAAGCCCGGCTGGCTGAGCGAGGCGCGGACGACGAGCGCATCGAACGTACCACCGGGAACCTTGACCTTCTGGATCCCGAGCACCTTCGATGAACCGTTGACGCCGAACGTCGAGAAGTCGCGGCTCGGGTTCTTCGAGCCCCAGACCTGCCCGGCGGCGGGATAGGCCGTCAGCAGCGGATTGAACCCGAAGTTCATCAGGTCGAACGGCGTGAAGAAGTGGCGGCGCTTGCCGGCCGGGAGCGACTTCGGCCCGAGCGGCGGGAACTTGATCGCCGTGGCGGCCTTCGTCAGCCCCCAGATGTTCGTGATCCCGTCCGTGCGCGTCGAGAAGCCGTAGCTGCCGGCAACCTTGATCGGGCCGCTGACGTGCTGGAACGTGAACCGCGCCGAGTTGTTCACGACCTCGTCGATCGTTGCGAGCTGGATCGACGGCGTCTTGATCCACTTCGTGTTCGTCCAGCGGTACTTGAGCTTCAGGCCCTTGGTGAGCGGGAAGTAGTTTGCGTCGGACGGCGCGGGCTTCGGCGCCTGGTTCGTCTCGACGAGCTCAGACGTCGTGATCGGCGCGTCGCTGCCTCCGGCGTGCTCGAATGTCATCTTCACGGGCCCGACGCCGAACACCCACCAGACGGTGCGGACACCGCTGCCGTAGGGATCGCCGAGCGCGCCGGCCTGCGTCGCCTCGGTGCGCACCTTCGCGGCCTGGACGCCGTCGGGGAACGCCGGCACCGTGACCGACTCGGTGCCCTGGTACGTCGAGGTGCTCGAGACGTCGTTCTGCGCCCCGCCCGTTCCCTGCCACGTCGCATCCTTCAGCAGCGGCGCGGCGAGCACCGGGCTCCGGCTACCCCAGATGAAGTAGTACATCGTGCTGGCGAGGCTGTTGTTGCAGCCGCCGATCTGCGGGCACAGGATCGGGAAGTCGGGCGGCGGCGGGTTGCTGGCCCAGTCGGTGTTGACGAGGCCGGCCGTGGTCTCCTGGAAGGCCATGTCGCCGAAGCTGAGCGGTGCGTCGCCCGAGTTGTCGAGGTCCTTCGTCGTCCACGAGAGCGTGAAGTTCTTGCCCTTCTGCTCCTTGACGGTCACCTTCTCCTTCGTGGGCGTCTGGTTGTAGACGCTGTCCGTCCACTGGTACGTCCACGTCGCGTCAGCGGGGTGCGGCCACCAGTCGTCGGCCTGCGCGCCCCCCACGAGGCTGAGCGCGAGCACGACGGCGGCAATCGAAAGGAAGCCCCCCCTCCGCATCCGACAGGCAGAGTAGCCGCAGACCGTGCCGACGGCTATGGGCCGACTGACCTAGTTTGGCCGGGCTGGGTCCTATCTCCGGCGGCTGCGTTTGATCGCCGCCCAGCCCGGAGGCGAGACCTGAGGCCGCAAGGCGGTCGGCCACGTCGGGTGGATCCAGCTCACGCGCAGGCCAATCGCCGGCGGCCCCAGTGCGGCGGCGGTAGGGCGGCCCGGCGCGATGGGAGCGGCTGCCTCCGCAGGCGCCGCCCGGCCGGC